>Ga0306912_1000889_pt1 | contig 15578 bp, 13 predicted proteins | sample AntRauFillE10628_FD_190443 | JGI IMG/M metagenome (GOLD analysis project Ga0306912, IMG submission 190443) | Saline lake microbial communities from Rauer Islands, Antarctica - Metagenome Filla E10 #628 (v2) (version 2) | ecosystem: Environmental > Aquatic > Non-marine Saline and Alkaline >... | reverse complement strand
TTCATTTTCAGCCCCTCGACAAAGGTTGATTACAGGGGCTGAAAGTAAAAATATTTGTCTTTACTGAAAAAAAAAGCTGAAATCCTTGTTTTTTAACATAATAGGGGTCGGGGGCGAGCGGGTGCTTATTATTAGCCACAAAACATTTCGATATTTCCTATAGTAACAATCATTTATGCCGTACATTCATGTAAATATAATATGTTGGAAAGGTGGTGCTGTAAACCAAATTTAATTTGTCAAATATAGGTCATTAAGGTGAAAATTTAGGATGAAATTAGAAACTAAAATAGTCACTTCCACCGTTTAACATATAAATTTTGGCGAATATGAAATTACGATGTATTGATTCAGGTGACTTTGAGAATTCCCAAATTGAGAGCTTCGTTGAATACATCAGAAACCTACTGGATATTCCGTTAGAACGTGTCTCCCCGGAAGGAGGGTGGGAACGCTCTAATACAAATGGTGATTGGATGATTAGTTCAGCCCGCCAATTTTTAAATCCCGACTCCATTCGCAATTATTGGCTGGAAAACGAGAACGAAATCGGTCGTTGTGGGCCTCATATTGTCCTACCGAACTCAAAGCCCCCGGCACAAATCAAAAATATTCTGCTAGCATACAGTTCTTACCCGGATGTTGAAAAATCCTTCCTTCGAGTAGGCATGGATACTGCTCTTCGATTAAAGGCGCACCTCCACTGCCTCAAAATTGTTAAACCACCCCAGGTTCTATGGAGTCACAGACAGTATGCGATCTCTCCTCGGCTCAATTGTTACGAAACGATAACTACAAACGAAAGTATCAGCCAGGGCGTACTCGATTATGCTTCGGAGAATGATATAGACATGATATGTCTACTTACCCGTCCCTGGAGTGATGTAATTTTGGATTTGAGTATCTCTCATTCCTTTAAAGTGATGAATAATAGCGATCGTCCTGTGATGTTGTTTCGCGAAGACGACGTTATGAGTATGAGTTTTAAAGTCGGAGCATAACTTTTGTTTTTCTACAAAAGTCTCAACTGGCCTTTGAGGTACATTAGCTCAGTTAAATATAGAGCAATTTGGTAATTGGCCATGTTGATATTAAGCTGAGATAATCGATATTGTCTTTGATAGTTAAGGACCTCCAAAATATCAATTCGCCCCTCTCTGTATTGGGCTTGAATCACCTCAAATTGTTCTCGCAGCAATTGACTTTGTTTCTCCTCTTTTTGATAAATACTTCGTTCCTCCCTGAGTGCATTTTCTATTTCGCGTTGCAAAAAGTCAATTTCCCGTTCCACCTGATCCAAATTTGATCGCTGTTGCAATCGCGCCAGTTCGGCGGCCTCCTTCTCGAGCTGTAGTCGTTTTCCATCATACAGGGTCCAATTCATATTGAGACCTCCATAAGGCCCAAAGGTTTGATTGCTCAATAGCACTCCCACGGCATTTCGTGACCAGCTAAATCCGTAGCCAGCGAATACAGAAATCGTTGGGTAAATGGCTGATTTACTGAGCGCCAAATTTGTCTCAGCCTGTCTCAACGCCACTTCACTCTGGCCTACGATTGCAGGCGGGCGCTCAGGTGCGGAGAGTCCTGTTTTTTCAAGGAATAGCCTGATATTGCTGGAGTCGATCTGTTGATCTTCTTCCAAAAAGGCGATGTTTTCTATCCGAGTGCGCGCAATAGATGCAGATTGCAGTGCGCGTTGCAATTGGATTCTCGAATTATTTAGTTCGGATTGAATTTGAAGAATGTCGGTTTGGGTTCCTCGTCCCATAGACTTCATTTGCTCTCTAAGTTCGAGTAATTCAGACCAATAGGTCGTATCCGCGGCATATATTTCGGCTTGACTTTTATGTAGCTGAAAATCTGCAACAGAGTTTAGTAAGTTCGTGAGTATCTCTTCCTTTGCATTTTGGTAGGTAAACTCTGCCTGTCGGGCCTGCCAGGCCAATTGCTGTTTTCGTATGTTTTTAGCTCCTCCTTCATAGATGGGATACTCTACATCAAGGCTTGTTCCGGCACTGTAATTCGTCGCATTATTTTCAGCGACATCGCGACCATCAAAAAATTGCAATCGAATATTATTGACATCCGTTCGAGCATTCCCGGACAAACTCACTCGTGGGAGGTTGCCGGCAACCCCTTTGTTGTCAAGAGTTTGGGTACGCAAAATATCGTAATTCTGTGCAGATAAACGGTAACTGTTATCAATAGAATGACGTATCAACTCTTCGTGACTGATTTGTGCAGAAACAGTCTGAGAGATGAGAATAGTGAGGGTAAGCAGGCTCCAGGCCGAGAATGTTCTAAGCATCATTCGCGGGTTTTTTTCTTGATAGCAATAAATACATGCCGGGGATGATAAATAAGGTCAGCACCATGGAAAAGACTAACCCACCAATAATCGCAACGCCCATCGGGATTCGGCTGGTGGCCGCTGTCCCCAAAGCAAGTGCAATAGGTAATGTGCCTAAGCTGGTGGCTAAACTCGTCATGAGAATTGGCCGAAAACGCGATGCACTGGCATTGATGATGGCATCGAGTTTACTTTGCCCTTTAGCTAATTTTTGATTGGCAAACTCCACAATTAAAATCCCATTTTTTGTCACAATTCCAATGAGAACGATCATGCCGATTTGGCTGAATATATTGAGAGTAAAATCAAAAATCCAAAGTGAAAACAGCGCTCCCACGAGCGCTAATGGAACGGTAAACATAATAATGAGAGGATCTACATAACTTTCAAATTGGGCTGCTAACACTAAATATACCAGGGCTAATGCGAGGAGAAAGGCAAAAGAGAGTCCCCCGGCGCTATCCCGGAATTCTTTGGAGGCTCCGGATAATTCAGTTTTAAAAGATTCAGGTAATACATTCGCCGCGACTTCATCCATTGCATCCAACCCTTGACCCAAGGTATATCCTGAACTCATGTCGGCAGATACAGTGGCTGAAACATACCTGTTGTAATGAAAAATTTGGGGTGGTGTTGATCGTTCCTCTAATTCTATGACGTCCGAGATAGGAATTAATTCACCTGCTTGATTTCTGAGGGACAGGCTGAGAATGTCATCCGGTTGATTCCTGTATTCTCGTTCTGCCTCAGCAATCACTTCGTATTGCTTATTATTCTTAATAAAATACCCCAAACGCTGCTCATTGAAATAGAGTTGAATCGTTTCGGCAATATCTCTGGCTGCCACGCCTAAAGAGCGCGCTCGGTCTCGGTTGATTCTTATAGTTAATTCCGGTTTAGTAAACTTTAAATTTAGGTCTAAAACATTGAATTCAGGTCGCGCTGCTGCTGCCTCCATAAATTTGGGAAGCACTTCTTCCAATTGATCTAAATCAGGTGCTTGCAGTACGTAGGACACGGGCAGTCCACCCAGAGAACGGGTAACCTCAATGGTCTGGCTCTGTGCAATAAAAGCATTCGCAAAGGACAGTGACTTGAGTTTCGGGTAAAAATCCTCCACAACTTCACTTTGACTTTTTTCTCTATCCTCCGGTTGTTTCAAAGTGACCCGCATAAATGCCGAGTTTACTGAGGTGGAGGAACCAAAGGAAGGGGCAGTCACCGAAATGAGGGCCTGTTTTTCCGGTATTGTGTCCACCATACGAAGCAAATCGAGGACGTATTCATCCATCATTTCATAGCTTACGCCTTCAGGGGCTGTTGCTATTACACGGAATCCACTTTTGTCCTCCATAGGGGCTAATTCGGAAGGAAGACTTGCAAATAATATGTAGGTACCAATGCCGGCCAGGACCACGGCTAGCGGAGAAATCCAACGCTGGTGTAAAAACCGACCGAGCAGCCCGGAATAAGCATTGGTAAGTCTCTTAAAATGGCGTTCGGTTCTAGCATAAAATCCTTTCGATAAATCTTTTTTTACGAGTACCCGGGCTGCCAAAGACGGAGTCAGCGTTAAGGAAACAAAAGTGGAAATAACCACTGCACCAGCGACGACCATGCCAAATTCCCGAAATAGACGTCCGGTTAAACCCTCTAAAAAGATAATGGGCAGAAATACGGCAACCAAAGTGACAGTGGTAGCAATGATGGCAAAAAATATCTCTTTTGCCCCCGTATGCGCAGCCTGTTTGGATTTATATCCTTCTTCAATTTTTTGATAAATATTTTCTAACATGACGATTGCATCGTCCACTACCAGGCCGGTGGCTAGCACAACACCAAGAAGGGTGAGAATATTTATGGAAAAATCGAAAATATACATGAGAAAGAACGACCCAATCAGAGATATTGGAATCGCCACAGCCGGTATTAATGTCGATCGCCAATCTCTCAGAAAAAAGAAAATAATGAGAATAACCAGGCCAAAGGCAAGAAGAATCGTGGTCGTCACATCATCTATAGCCGCGCGAATGGGAAGAGTTGTATCGATGGCATAGCCCAATTCCAGATCTTCCGGCATATCTTTTTTGAGCTGCTCTACGCGCTTATAAAACTCATCTGCGATCGAAATATAATTTGCGCCGGGCAATGGTTTTACAGAAATACCGACCATGGGAATGAGTCCATTTCCTCTGAGTAGGGTTTGTTGGTCGAGAGGCTGAATGGCTGCAATTCCAATGTCCTTAAATCGAATGAGATTATTTCCATCTTCCCGTATGATCAGGCTGTTGAACTCTTCGGGAGTTTGCAGGCGCCCGAAAGTTCGAATACTTAGCTCGGAGCGATAGCCCTCAATTTTTCCACTGGGCAGCTCAATATTTTCGCGCTCAAACGCTTGTCGAATATCCTGTGGACTTAAATTATATGACTGTATTTTTTGTGGATCCATTGTCAGTCGCATAGAGTACTCCTTAGAGCCCCAAATATCAATTTGACTAATCCCCTCAATCGTTTGCAGTCTTTCCTTAAAAAACCGATCTGCAAACTCAGTCAACTCCATGAGGCCCCTTTCGTTACTTTGAACGGTCATGGCTAAAATAGTCTGAGAATCAGCATCTGCTTTCGATACTATCGGAGGCTCAGCATCCGGCGGCAGGTTACTAACCGCCCTCGAAACCCGATCGCGCACATCGTTGGCAGCGGCCTCGAGATCTACTCCGAGATTAAACTCAACAGAAATACTGCTTCTTCCATCACTGGAAATTGAAGATAGGGAGTTGATCCCGGCAATGCCATTGATACTCTCCTCTAAAATTTCTGTGATCTGAGTTTCAATGATATTTGCATTGGCGCCCGGATAATTGGTCCTTACAGAAATGATTGGAGGATCGACAGATGGATATTCTCTAACCCCTAAATAATTAAAGGAGATAAGTCCAAATAGCAAAATCACTATGGACATGACTGAGGCTAATACAGGCCGATCTATAGAGAGAGAGGATAAATTCATTCTTTTGGATTTGAAAGCTCCACCAGGGTCGGATCTACGGCATTACCATTTGATAGTGAAAGCAAACCTGTGATAATCAAAGTATCTCCTGCCTGAACGCCACTTTTCAACTCTAGAAACTTTTCTTTTCTTACACCGCTGCTCACTTCAACTTTTACAGCCTTTCCATTTCTCACGAGGAATACCTCTTCCTTTCCCAGCGTTTTGATGACGGCTTCTGTCGGTGCTAATAGAGCCGCTTCATTTCTATAAATGGGAATACTAATATTGGCGAAACTCCCGGGCATAATGTTTCGCTCCTCATTAGGGAGTATGGACCGGACTTGAAACGAGCGATTCTGCATTTGAATGCGAGAGGATATAACATCAATAGTCGCGGCAAATGTTTCATTATTAGCTAATTGGATCTGAATGGAATCTCCAATAGATACCCAATCAGCATAGCTCTGGGGCAATTCAAAGTCCACTTTTAATGGATTCTGCTGAACGATTTCTACGATTTCATCTCCGACGTTTAAGTAGGCCCCCGGACTCACAATTCTGAATCCCATGATTCCATTGAAAGGCGCCCGAATTCGGCTTCTGTTGTACCGAACTTGGTTCTCAGCTAGTTCTGACTCTATCCGCTCAACCTCGTATAGTAAATCATCTACTTCTTCCTGACTAATGGCTTCGATAGCCACTAAGTTTTCTGCTCGGTTCTTTTTGGTTTTTGCATTCTCCAGTGCCGCTTCCAATCGCTGTTTTTCTGCTAAAATGTCATCCGCATTAATTGAAACTAATAGCTGTCCTACTTTGACTTTTTCTCCTTCTCTGAAGTGTATTTTTTGAATTCGACCGGGGATTTCCGAAGAAATCAATACTTGTTCGTTGGCTGAAAAAGTACCGGTAGAATGGAAGGTCTGTGTGAAGGTCTTAGGCTCCAAAACGATGGCTCGAACGGGGAATTCTCGTGACGAACTTTCATTACCTTCTTGGGTCGAAGGTGCTTCTCCACTGCAGGATGCGAATAAAAAAAAGGCAATACTTCCCCCTATAAAGAGTCTTATGTCTGAAATCATATATCCTAAGAATTGTGCTACTTTCATATAACTAAAGTCAATTGCATAAAGTTGTATCTACAAGGGTAATAAATTTCCATTATTTTCTTATCCTGAATTCATTTTATTTTCAATCCATTCCTTACTGCTCTCTGCCGTCCGTTGGGGAGATTCCTTTCTCAAATCCTCCGAGAAATTCAGCTGTATTTTTTGCCTTACTTGTGAGAACTGATAAAAGTACTGTTGAAGGAGACTGCGCTCCGCAGTCCACAAACCCCTTCCATTGAAGTATTGAATGGATACAGCGTGAATGGGTTTTTGAGCGCTATGGGCACTTTTGAAAACTCCGACTTTAAATGGGTGAAGTTCATTCTCTTTCGGTGAAATAGTGCCTTCGGGGTAAACGAGTACAGAGCGATTTTGCCTCAAAGCCTGGACGACGGCCTCTCGCGCACTTTTGCGACTTGATTTTTCTTCTCGTTGAACGTAAATAATACCGGTTTTTAATGCAGCATATCCAATGATAGGGTAATTGCGAATTTCTGCTTTGGCGAGTGGCATCCCTCTGGCAAGGGCTAAAGTAACAACAGGGTCAAAAAAACTGAGGTGATTGCTGACCAAAAGGTAGGATTGGGGCAGGGGTTTCATTTCGAAATGCACTGCTACCCGACAACCCATCACAAACAACACGGTCTTGCAGTACCATCGCTTCCACCGGTCGGCATAGCTGGTTTTATCATTTGCAAAGCGCTCACTTATTAAAAAGATTATCAAAAATACAATCAGTATTGCAACTATGATAATTGCTCTTATTGCCGCTAAAAAGAAACCTGCCAGAACAGCAATTTTTTTCATAATGAATAAAGATGTAGAGAAACTTTCATACTATTGCAGAGAACAACAGTACGAAAATATGGATTATTTTAAAGAATCTCTGCTGCTACACAAGCGCTTAAGGGGAAAAATAAGGGTTGAATCAAAATTTGATGTCCGAACAAAGGAAGATTTAGCGCTTGTATATTCACCCGGGGTGGCCGCACCTTGCAGAGAGATTGCAGCAGATCCCGAGAAGGTTTGGGATTATACTTTAAAAAGCAATACGGTGGCTATCGTTACTGATGGCTCTGCTGTTTTGGGGCTGGGCAACATTGGCGCTAGCGCTTCTATTCCGGTTATGGAAGGGAAGGCCATGCTTTTTCGTCGCTTTGCCGGTATCGACGCCTTTCCCATCTGTTTAGATACGCAAGATCCCGACAAGATTGTAGAAACCGTTCGAATGATAGCTCCTGTTTTTGGAGGGATTAATCTGGAGGATATATCCGCGCCCAATAGCTTCGAAGTGGAACGCCGCCTGCAGGATCTCGGAATTCCAGTTTTTCACGATGACCAGCATGGAACAGCTATCGTTGTTTTGGGTGGGTTAATCAATGCGGCTAAATTAGTAGGCAAAGAACTGTCAGAACTAAAAGTAGTCATCAATGGAGCTGGAGCCGCCGGTGTGGCCATTGCCAAACTACTTCGTTGTGTCGGCGGAGAACATCTGGAGGCATGTATTCCCGTGAAAGAAATACTCATGTGCGATAGTAAAGGGATTATTTCATCTCAGAGAGAAGATTTGAACGAATCCAAACAAGAACTACTCAACTTCACCAATTACAATCGCCAGCAGGGGAGTTTGCAGGAAGCATTGGTCGATGCTGATGTCTTTATCGGAGTCTCTGTTGGAGGGTTATTGAAGGCTGAAGATATATCTACCATGGCCAAAGATGCTATCGTCTTTGGTTTGGCAAATCCCGACCCGGAAATCATGCCTGAAGAGGCAAAAAAAGGGGGAGCCGCCATCGTAGGTACGGGTCGATCCGATATGCCCAATCAGGTGAATAATGTGCTGGGATTTCCCGGTATTTTTCGAGGAGCTTTGGACGCCAGATCTAAAATTATTTCTGCTCGGATGAAACTGGCTGCTGCCTATGCCATTTCAAATTGCCTGATGCATCCTACCCCGGAAATGATTATTCCACCCACCTTGAATGCAGAGGTTGCTTTTAAAGTTGCTGAAGCTGTTAGAGAAGCTGCACTGCAAGAACAGTCGGAGAAAGATGATTAGTGGTTGTGGTACTTCTAAGTGGGTTCATCAGTTTGTAGTTCCTCTAAGGTGTAAAAGAGCCTGGGATCTTTTAAAATGAGATAGCCGGCATTCATCAGCTTAAACTTCTCTTCGTTAGGACTTTTTTCAGGCTTCTTAGTGGCTTGAAAGGTCTGCAGTTTTCCACCGTGCTCCTGAAGAATCTTTTGCCAGGTCTTTGGTGAACTCTGGTCTAAAAAGTTGATGTGCTGATTGCCAATGACCCGAATGCCACGCATTAAAAAAGGGGAGGTGTTGACCTGGACAATTTGAATGGTATGGGGCTGGCGCAATTCCATAAAATCAACATCAGTCAGGGTCTTTTCAAATACAAAATCAGAAAACTTATCTAGCCATTGTTCCGCTTCATCAGGAGTTTTACTTTTCATTTTCTCCCAGTCTTCGGCCGGAATAGAGTGTGCGGAGAGGAATTGAATGAACTCTTTTTCCAATGCGTTGAGTTCCTCCTTGTCGAGTCGTCGGTACTTCATATCTATCATTGTCCAACAAATGTAGTATAGATTTTTCTTTCCTTCACTATGAAAAAGTATACAAACGCATGGTGAGGCAGTTACTGTTGCTTTTCTTGCATTATTTGACAGTAAAATGCTGATTGAGGACTCGACTTTGATAGCTGAAACTCGCTGTTTTTGTTATTTCCAGTATCTTTGTAAAAATAAAACGAACGCGATGAAGAAGATTCAAATGGTGGATCTCGTTGGACAATACGAGAAAATCCAGGCAGAAATATTAGAAGGAATAAAAGATATTCTATCAAAAGCTCAATTTGTCAATGGACCGGCTGTCCATTCATTTAGTCAGCAGTTAGCGGACTATCACGACACTGATCATGTGATTCCCTGTGGGAATGGAACGGATGCTCTGCAAATAGCCATGATGGCTTTGGAACTACAACCCGGAGACGAAGTGATTACGACGCCCTTTACCTTTATTGCCACCGCGGAAGTTATCGCCCTTTTAGGTTTGAAACCGGTATTTGTAGATATCAATCCCCATACATTTAATATGGATGAGAATTTGATTGAAGCAGCGATTACAGAGAAGACAAAGGCGATTGTTCCCGTCCACTTATTTGGCCAATGTTGTGAGATGGATCACATACGAAGAATCGCTAAAAAGCATCATCTGTATATTATTGAGGATAATGCCCAGTCCATAGGGGCCGTATACAGATCTACATCCGGCGAGGAGCAAAAGTCCGGCACACTGGGAGATATGGGAGCAACCTCTTTTTTCCCCTCTAAAAACCTGGGAGGATATGGTGACGGCGGTGCAATCACAACAGCGAATGATCAATTAGCCGAACGCCTTCGCTCCATTTGCAATCACGGGAGTACGGAGCGCTACTATCACGATCACGTAGGAGTTAATTCTAGATTAGATACCATCCAGGCACATGTGCTGGATGTAAAACTCAAATATCTCGACCAATACATCGCCGCTCGTGTTGCAGCGGCTGATCGATACGATCAATTATTATCTGATATCGATGGGGTTCAAGTACCTTTTAGAGCATCCTACTCATCCCATGTATTCCATCAATATACTTTACGCGTTCCGGCAAAGATCAGGGATGGATTGCGCGATGCCTTACAAGCGGCCGACATACCTTGTGGTGTTTATTATCCCATACCCTTGCATATGCAAAAAGCGTATCAATCTTTTGGGTACGCAAAAGGAGATTTTCCACACTCCGAGGCCGCTTCATTAGAGGTGATTTCTCTTCCCATGCATACAGAACTGACCGAGGATCAGCAAAATATGATAGCCCAAACCATTCGAAAATATATTGAGCATGAGTCGTAAGAAAGTTCTTATCACAGGTGCTGCCGGCTTTCTCGGTTCTCATCTCTGCGATCGCTTCATCGCAGAGGGGTATCGGGTTGTTGGCATGGATAATCTATTAACGGGAACGCTGGATAATATCTCGCATTTATTTCAACATGCCGATTTTGAGTTTCATCATCACGATGTGACCTCCTTTGTGCATATTCCGGGTCGTCTGGATTATATTTTGCATTTTGCCAGCCCTGCGAGTCCCAAAGACTATTTAGAAATGCCGATTCAGACCTTAAAAGTCAGTTCATTGGGCACGCATAATCTTTTGGGCCTGGCAAAGCAAAAATCAGCAACAATTCTCATTGCCAGTACGAGTGAAATCTACGGTGATCCCAGCGAACATCCGCAAAAAGAGACCTATTGGGGTAATGTTAATCCCATCGGACCTCGCGGAGTCTATGATGAAGCGAAGCGATTCATGGAGGCCATGACCATGGCCTATCACACCTATCATAATTTAGATATCCGAATCGCTCGAATTTTCAATACCTACGGACCTCGCATGCGGGTCAACGACGGTCGGGCGCTCCCTACTTTTATAAGCCAGGCATTAAGAGGAGAAGCATTGACGGTTTATGGAGATGGAGACCAAACCCGTTCCTTCTGTTATGTCGATGATCTCATTGAGGGACTGTACCGATTATTGCTGTCAGATCACGTTCAGCCCGTGAATATCGGAAATCCTGATGAGATTACTATTTTAGAGTTTGCCAGGGAGATTATTGAACTTGTCCCGGAAAATAAAGTAGATATTATTTTCGAATCTCTACCGGAGAACGACCCCATGCAGCGCCAACCGGACATAACGAAGGCAAAGGAAATACTGGGCTGGACTCCAAAAGTCAACCGAAAAGATGGCCTGGCTAAAACCTTGAAGTATTTTCAAGAGAAAATATAGTCAACGGGCCCGGGTTGAGGGCAAGTTCAGTGCAAATCAGTGATAATCAAAATTATTAGTTTGAGGTAGTTTACGTATCTTTCAGAATGTTTGCTTGAACTCTGCAATGGTCATTAAACAATGAAGTATCGAATACTATTTTTCGCAGTAACTTTTGGAGTGATTTTCCAACTCAACGCCCAGTCCTATTTTTCAAAGATCAAAGAGTTCGATCAAGGGACTCATAGATTTATTAGTATTCATTCTTTGGATAGTAATTTGTATTGGCTTCAGACTTTACAATGGCTACCTGGCTTTAGTTCGCAGTCAGGGTATTATTACATGGATGGAGAAGGGAACTTTATTGACTCTTTCTTTTATGAGACTAAAGGCCTAATTGTTAAGGCTCTTCCGGGGAACAATTACTTTTTCAAAGATGATTTAATCTATCAGGTGTATACCTATAGAGAGACCTTCAGAGACCATGATATCTATGTCTCATCTCAATCGGAGAGAGATAGTGTAGATTTTTTCCCCATAGATTTCGACCGCCCTGAATGGCAACGGATTTTTGTTTCTACTATGCTGCTGTCCGGTGAGCATATCTATCTTTTTGGTGTAGGCTACCTACCGGAAGACGACCCGGAACACGACCTTTTTATGATAAAAATGGACCTGGAGGGCAATATTCTCTGGCTGCGGGATATTGACCACTTCCCCGAACCCGATGATAATGACAGCTATCGTTCTGTGCATCACATTATGAGTAATGTATTAGAAACTGAAAATCATTTTTACTTCACCAATTGGGCCGGTGCAGGGTTTTTTGACGCATCGCGTGTTTATAAAGTGACAAAAGAGGCAGATTTGGTTTGGAGATCTGACCTGGAAATCTGGGTGAATAGCTTTGATCAATGTTCCCCGGATATTACCTTTACGGCAGACAGTTCAGCTATTATTTGGATGAATAATAGGATCACGAAGTTGTCTGATGTAGGGGGAGATCATAATTTATTGGATAGTGTGAGCTTAAATCCTATAAGTTTGACAGTGCTGGATACGGCTGACGGAAGTTTTATCGAAGACTATATACACCTAAAAGACAATCGAGCCAATTCCTTTGCTTCGAGTAATGTGATTACCTCTAGATTTAATGGGGATTACATCTTCGCCGGAATCTGGGAGAATTTAAATGGCAACTTAAATCATCCAAAAAACCCACTGGTTGGTCGGGTCAGCCCATCAGGAGAATTTAAATGGGTCAAGCGCGTAGCCGATCGATGGGATTCGGGTTTTGCTGCACGGTCATTTTATAGCCTCATTGAAGCGGATAATCAAGATTTATTATTAGTTGGAGGTACAGAAAGACTGCCTGGAGGTGGGTATTTACCTGCCTGGGTGATGCGCATCGGACCCGATGGTTGTGTGCCCGGTCATACCTACTGTAATGAAGATATGCTGATTATCTCCCATCCCGATATTATATTGAGTGCAGCCTCGCCCGCGCAGCGGCATAAAGATCTCAAAGTTTGGCCCAATCCACTGCCCGCAGGAAGCCGGGTACATTTCAGCATGGATGAAGTGGGGGCTGTTTCCATCGGTTCAGCATCCGTGCGATGGTATGATACCGCAGCTCAGCAAGTCGCCGAAGAGCAATTATCTGCAACAGATCGGGCGGGCTTTCTGGCTCGGGTTCCTCCTCAATTGAGCCCCGGACTATATGTCGTCGAAATGCGGATTGCAGATCAGCGATTTGTGGCCCGTGTGGTAGTGGACCGCTAATGGAGGGGCTGGTATAGTTGTTTTGTGAAACTATAGATGAAAGATCTAAATGAAGTCGAAACTGAGTTCGTAGTCAGTTGAAGACCAGCTTAGCCCCCGTCAGTTTTACCAATCGAAAATTTCACCTCAGCTTAATCCAATGCTTCGATAGCGGGCAGTGACTTTCCTTCCAGAAGTGTCAGCATAGCACCTCCGCCGGTGGACACATGGCTCATTCTGTCCGTTAAGGCCAGTATTTTAATAGCACTGGCTGAATCACCCCCTCCGACCAGAGAAAAAGCTCCTCGCGATGTCGCATCAGCGATCGCCCGGGCGACAATCTCCGTTCCACGAGCAAAAGGTTTCATTTCGAAAACGCCCATTGGCCCATTCCACACTACCGTTCCCGCTGTGAGAATGACCTTTTGAAATTGCTCCTGCGCCTTAGGACCAATATCCAGTCCCATCCAATCATCACTGATCTCTCGACTTTTCATCACTTGAGTATTTGCATCTCGGTGAAAGCGATCAGCCACAATGGAATCTTCCGGCAGGTGAATCGGTGTATCTTTTTCCTTTCCCATCTTCATTATTTTCCGGGCCGTTTGAAAATGATCTTCCTCTAAAATGCTATTACCCACCAAGCCCCCGCGAGCGGCGATGAATGTATACGCCATCCCACCGCCAATAATAATCTCATCGGCCAAATCAATCATGTTTTCTAATAAGCCGATTTTGTCGGACACCTTCGACCCACCCACGACCGCAACGAGGGGCCCCACCGGTTCATTGACGACTTGATAGGCCTGAACGATTTCTTTTTCCAAAAGTAGCCCCGCCGCTTTTCGCTCGGGCAAATATTGCTCAGCCAAAGCCACCGTTGATGCGTGTTTTCTATGCGCAGTCCCAAAAGCGTCATTAATATAATAATCAGCCATCGCTTTCCACTGAGCAGCCAACGCCGGACTGTTTTGCTCTTCCTCTTTTTGAAATCGCGTGTTTTCCAGGAGGAGAACCTCTGACTTGCCTAAATTCTCAACGGCTTTCTCGGCCTTTTCGCCCGTATTTTCAGAACAAAAATGAACGGCACTGTCAGAGAGCTCCTTTAGCCTTTCCGCCACCAGGCGAAGCGAGTACTTTTCCTTCTTTAGAGAATGATCGTTGTTCAAATCCTTTTGCGGACGTCCCAGATGGGAGAGGAGGATCACTTTACATCCCTTCTCCGTCAATTTGCTGATGGTCGGCAGCGCCGCTTTGATTCTCGAATCATCCTTTATACTCCCATTATTCATAGGAACATTAAAGTCCACTCGGACCAAAACGGTGTCGCCATTGAGATGGAGATCTGATATACTATTCATTTTGAGTGCTTTTTATACGAGCCAATATAACAAAACCCCAGCTAGATGATACTAAATACCCCATTGAAATTTCTTTCTTGAACCCCGACGAGGAGTTTTCCTCCGCTCCCACAACTTTTTATCGAAATAAAGGCAAAAATTTGTGAGATATTGTTTTCAAATTATATATTTGCGTTGCTTTAGCGCAAAGGCGCTGAACTTGCTTTGAAAGGCCCATTCGTCTAGTGGTTAGGACATCAGGTTTTCATCCTGGAAACAGGGGTTCGATTCCCCTATGGGCTACTTTTATTTTGGCTTTACGGCCCATTCGTCTAGTGGTTAGGACATCAGGTTTTCATCCTGGAAACAGGGGTTCGATTCCCCTATGGGCTACCAAAATCAGGGGCTTCTCATCACGGGAAGCCCTTTTTTTATTCCCCATATCTATCTTTCTCTTAATGGAATATGAATTTGGGCGTGCCCCCTCGTCCGTCTCATTACCAGCCATTGTAAAATGTTCTCGAGTTAGTTCTGTGGTCTCACCGGGGTTAATTATGATACAACATATCTCCGTCCTCGGGGTCGGGCCCTTCCGGGGTTCGCTATTTTCGCTCCGTCCTCGTGGAGACGCGATGAATCTCGTCTCCTCTTCGGACTGCTGGACACCTTCGGGTCCAGCACCCTCCAGACCCCTCACGCTTGCGCCCTTTGACTGTAGAGGTTGCACAGCAACGGAGTCGGTTCGGGCGCTTTTTTCCTTTATGATTTTTCTGTCTCTCTCTTCAATGCAAAACCATGTATTTATTCGTACACATTGCATACCCGATGGAGAAGGGCCTAACCGAGCGCAGTTGAAGAGGTACCGATGAATGGATTGCCAAAGGTCCAGCTCAAATGTTATTATGATGCCGCACCTACCAAGATGTATTTCATGTATTGTCTCTACAAAGATATCGCCGCTACGCGGCTGTTTTTAAATAAAGTCACCCCTTCAGGGATCGAATCCGTTTTAGGTCATACATTTCTATAATAATACCACCGCTTCGCGGTTCAGGAAGCGGTATTTTCAAAATAATCATTGCTATATATCAAATCATACCCGCATAATGAGGGTTATAGGAAAACGCAAAAAACTAAAGAGCGCCAAGAACCGGACTGCCTTGCGGGCTGCCCTGTCAGAGCGGGCCATAAAATGGCGCAGCCATTTTCAGA
>Ga0306912_1000888_pt1 | contig 15579 bp, 15 predicted proteins | sample AntRauFillE10628_FD_190443 | JGI IMG/M metagenome (GOLD analysis project Ga0306912, IMG submission 190443) | Saline lake microbial communities from Rauer Islands, Antarctica - Metagenome Filla E10 #628 (v2) (version 2) | ecosystem: Environmental > Aquatic > Non-marine Saline and Alkaline >... | reverse complement strand
GCTTTCTTCGGTTCCTGGAGTGTTTAAAATACACAGTGTTTAAAATACACAGTGTTTAAAATACACAGGCTATTTAAAGGCCTCTTCCCGAGAGGCCTATTTAAAAATAAGTCATTTAACCTGTAGATTGGGGGCTGAAGAGGAGTTATCCCGAGTCTTTATAGAGGATCGTCTACGGTTTTCTGTTAGAACGCGTGGACTGACCCGAATGGCACGAACTTAAGCCCCTCGCCCCAACGGGGAAAACTATGTAAGCCTGGGGCAAAGCCCTAGATATCAATGGGTTAAAGATATCTAGCCCTGAAAGGGCGATCTAAGAAAACGGCGTAAAAGTCGCTTAAGTTCGTGCCATTCTGGACTGGTTGTTTTCTTGACCGAATGTGTGGTCAGTGAAGCAACGCAAGGCCGTAAACCGGGACTTGCCGATTTTACATGTGCTCGGTCATCGGCGTTACCGACCGATGCTACATTCGGGTGATGACATCGGCCTCGCAGATAAATTTATCGGAATAACCAGGGGACGTGTTACGTCTGACTTATCTATGGAATTTAAAGTATACGACACGAATTACCTCGCCGAAACCCCGCTGGACGAAGCCTTCCAAGCTAAAGCTTGGACGAAGGATTCCTAGCCTCGGCAACCGGGATCGGAATGCTCATCGATATCATCGTGCCCGTTTTTCGGGATAATGCCGCACTGGAGCGTTTATTTGAAACCTTGGCCGGAAGTCCGCTACTGGAACGGATGCGGGTGGTCTTCGGTGAAGTTGATCCGCGTGGCGAGGCCCTCGCGGAGCGTTACAGAGTCGCCTGGTCGCGAGTGGCTCAGGCGGGCCGAGCGAGCCAAATGAATGTCGGCGAGGCCGAGTCCTCCGGCGAGGTGCTCTTCTTTCTGCACGCTGATTCGCAGCTACCAACTGGTGCGCTTGAGGCGATCAGTGACGCGGTGCAAAACGGCGCTGTGGGGGGTGCTTTTTCGCGCCGTTTTGATTCGCCCTCGTTATTTCTCCGGATGACCTGTCGACTGGCCGACTGGCGCGGACGCGCCTTCGGGATTTTTTTGGGCGATCAAGGGCTGTTCGTGCGGCGGGATGTATTCGGGCAACTCGGCGGCTTCGACGAACAGTCGCGCTACGAGGATCTCGATTTTTCCCTGCGTCTGCGCCAGGTGGGGCGGACGACTCTATTGCCTGCCATATTGCTTAGCTCGGCCCGCCGTTTCTCCGAAAAAGGAAGCTTTCGTCAGAGTTTGATGGATCTATGGGCGGTGGTTCGCTTCGTCGCGAGTGATCGATCCAGAAGGAAGGAGAAACCTGCAGCTGTCCGCGATTTTCACTGAGTTGGCTTTGGGGCCTCCAACTCCTCACTCAGGCTAGGAAAGTGCTACGCTACGGCGCGTTCAGCAACACTGGCCGTTGCGGCCATCGTTGATTTCGACGCGGGCGGGGGTGTCGGCGCCGGCCTTGGTCTCTTGCGGGTGGCGGCGGGTGCCGGTCTGGCAGTGGAAGGGCTGGTCCTCGGCGAAGCGCTCGGGTGCTGCGGCGTGGAAGAAGGCAAAGTCGCGGGCGTGGGGCCCGTCTTGGAGAAGGCGGAAGGTCTTGTCGCATAAGGCCATGCGCTCGCCCCGGGGGTAGCGGTGGCCGTCGTCGTCGCGCACTTCGGCGTAGGGGCCGAGGTAGATCGCGGCTTGTCCTTTTTCATAGCAGGGCCCGATCTTTCCCTTCCAGGCTTGCACGGTGACGGAGCGAAACTCGATCCCTTCGACGGTTTGCCAGGGCTCGGACTCGAACTTGACCAGTTCGATGCCATGGAAGCCGGCATGGTCGAAGGCTTTGAGAAAACCTTGCTCGGTCAGGGCGCCGGAGATGCAACCGCTCCAGAGGGTGGCGTCTTGGCGAAGATGCTCGGGCACGGGTTCGTCGCTCACAATGTCGGAGATCACGGCGCGTCCGCCTTTTTTTAGCACGCGGAAGAGTTCGTTGAAGAGGCGGGGCTTTTCCTCCGGCTCGACGAGGTTGAGCACGCAATTGGACACGACGACATCGACCGAGTCGTCTTGGACGAGCGGCTGCTTTACGCGCAGATCGGCGGCGAGGTCCTCGATCGCGAGATAGTCGCGGGCGGCATCGGCGGGCAGTTCGCGCATGGCGGCGTCGAAGGCTTCAAGGTCGAGGCGGAGATCCTGGATGCGGCCCTTGCGGAACTCTGTATTTGAAAACCCGATACGTTCGGCCACGACGGGGGCATTGCGGCGGGCGACTTCAAGCATCTCGTTGGTCATATCGACGCCGATAACCCGGCCCTTCGCGCCGACCACCTGCGAGGCGATGAAGCAGATCTTGCCCGTGCCGGAGCCAAGATCGAGAACGGTCTCGCCGGGCTGGAGCCATTTGGAGGGATCGCCGCAGCCATAGTCTTTTTCGATGACTTCCTCAGGGATGGCTTCGAGCCATTTCGGGTCGTAGTCGACCGGGCAGCAAAGCGCGGCTTCGGGCGCCTTGGCGGCGTCGGCGTAGCGGGATTCGACGCTGGAGCGGACGGTGTAGGATTTTTTGGTAGGTGTGTTCATCGGGAGATGGAGTCGTGGATCCGTCTTCGACTTGTCGGGGCTACGGCGTGACGTGGTGGTGGATGAATGAAGGGTTGGAGTATTGGAGTGTTGGAGAGGCGCCCGTCCTTCGCTCTGTGAGCTACGCCGGACAAGTCGGAGGGTCTTCTCCGACAGCTGCCGGATACGAGAGTTCTGGAGTGATGAAACCTGATATTAGGTCAATCGAAGACGAGAACTGAAAACCAGGGAACTGATAACCGAGTCACGCCACGGCGCCGCCGCAGCTTGAGCCTTGGCCGGCGGTGCAGCCGTAGCAGTGCTCGCCGGTGCGGATGGGGCGTTTGGTCCAGTCATCGAGATCGAGTTCCCAGAGGGAGAGTGGGCGGTAGCCTTTGCCGAGGTGCAGGCCTATCTGCTGGTTGAAATCGCAGTCGAAGACGGCACCCTGCCAGTCGACGCTGATGGTGTCGCGGCACATGAGGCCCTCTACGGAAGCGGGGTTGAAGCTATCGCGTAGTAGCTGGAGGTAGTTGGCGTAGTGGCCGTTGCGCTTGAGGTAGGAAGTGAAGCGGGCGACCGGCATGTTGGTGATGGCATAGAGCTGATTGAAAACGATGTCGAAATGGGTGTGCAGCTCGCGTTTGTAGTCCGCTTCCAGCTCGGCCTGGGGTGGGGGGAGCTTGGCGCCATTTGGGTTGTAAACGAGGTGAAGGGGGAGGGCTGGGTCGCGCCCGTAGCCAAGTTCATTCAGCGCTTGGAGGGCGCGGATACTGGAGTCGAAGACGCCTTCGCCGCGCTGGGCGTTGACGTTGTCGGGCGAATAACAGGGCATGGAAGCGACAATCTCGACGCCGTTTTTGGCATGGAAGTCAGCCACCCACTCGTAGCTCGGCTCGTTCAGGATGGTCAGGTTACAGCGCACCATGACGCGCTTACCCACCGTGCGGACCGACTCGACGAGATAGCGAAAATCGGGCACCATCTCCGGTGTGCCGCCAGTCAGATCCACGCAGTCGATATCGGTGTGCCGGAGCCAGTCGAGCACGCGGTCGACGGTCTCCCGGGTGATGATCTCCTTGCGCTTGGGGCCAGCGTTAACGTGACAGTGCACGCAAGTTAGGTTGCAGAGGCGGCCGGTATTGAGCTGGAGGATTTTTGGGGCCTGACGATGGAGGTGCTTGCCATGCCGGGCGAGGGCGTCGTCGAAGCTTTCTTGGCGGGCGGGCTGCTCTGTCTCGATCATCATGGTGTTGTTTATAAATGGAGAGCGTTCGTCATACGATGTGAGTTGGGACGTGGCGAAGGCGAAATTATTCCCAAAAAATTCAAGTGGAATAAGAAACGGGTTGGGTCGTCTTAATAAATGATGCCTCCTGTTATCTGCAAAAGGTGGAAAGTCCTGACTGGAACAAATCTGACTATGACTGACTCGAATACGACGAAGAATCCCATTTTCGAACCCGAGACAGAAGCGAACCAAAGGTTGAGAAGCGAGGTCGCTCCGGAAGACTGGGAGAATCCAATACCCGGTGGGAAATACAATCTCGTGGTGATCGGCGCGGGCAGCGGGGGACTAGTCACCGTGGCAGGGGCCGCAGGCCTGGGAGCCAAAGTCGCGCTGGTCGAACGCAATGCGCTGGGCGGGGACTGCCTGAACGTGGGCTGCGTGCCCTCGAAGGCCTTACTCGCGGCGGCTAAAGAAGCAGCCGCTGTTCGCGGGGCATCAGCCTACGGTGTGCGTGGCGCAGAGGGAGCAACCGTCGACTTCCCCGCCGTGATGGAGCGGATGCGCGAGCTGCGCGCATTGATCGGACCCAATGATTCAGCTGAGCGCTTTCGGGATCTCGGCATCGATGTCTTTCTCGGCGAGGGACGTTTCACCGACGGCGAGACGGTCGAGGTCGGCGGGACCGAATTGAAGTTTTCCAAGGCGGTCATCGCGACTGGTGCCCGCGCCATTGTGCTGCCCATCCCCGGGCTGGAAGAAGCGGGTGCCTTGACCAATGAGACCCTATTTTCCCTCACCGAGCTTCCCAAGCGACTGGCGGTGATCGGCGCAGGCCCGATCGGTTGTGAAATGGCGCAGGCCTTCGCACGATTCGGGAGCGAGGTGACGCTCTTCGAGGCGGATTGCAAGATCCTGCCACGTGAGGATCAGGACGCCGCCAAGGTCGTCGAGGCCGCGCTGGAACGCGACGGCGTGCGCACGATTTGCGATGCGAAGATCGAAAAAGTGAGCCGCGACGGGGACATTCGTCAGGTGACGCTCGAGCAAAAGGGCGAAACTAAGCATTGGGCATTCGATCAGATCCTGGTCGGGGTGGGACGCGCGCCTAACGTCGAGGGCCTCGGACTGGAGGCAGCGGACGTGCGCTACGACAAGCGCAAGGGCGTCGAAGTCGATGATCGGCTAAAAACTTCGAACTCGAGAATCTTCGCGGTCGGCGACGTGGCGATGCAATACAAGTTCACTCACATGGCCGACGCCACCGCGCGGATCGTTATACAGAACGCGCTCTTCAAGGGACGGAAGAAATACACCGATCTGCTCGTGCCCTGGTGCACCTACACCCAGCCGGAAATCGCGCACGTCGGCCTGTATGAAGAAGAGGCCAAGGAGCGCCACGGCGAGGGCTTGCAGACCTTTACCCAGAACTTCGACGAGATCGATCGCTCGATTCTGGAGGGCCGCACCGAGGGCTTTGTCCGGGTGCATGCGGTGAAGGGAGAGATCGTGGGCGCGACCATCGTGGGCGAGCATGCGGGCGATTTGATATCGGAGTTCTCCGTGGCGATGCGCGCCGGCATGAAGCTGGGCTCGCTGGCTTCGGTGATTCATCCCTATCCGACCACGGCCGAGGCCATCCGCAAGCTTGGCGATGCCTACAACCGCACCCGCTTCACCCCGCTGGTGGCCAAGCTGTTTAAGAAATGGCTGTCTTGGACGCGCTGAATTTGAGCTAAAGCAGGACTTGGCTTGATTGAACCGGTCATTATGGCTGGTGATGGCGAAAATAGCCGCGACAGAATTCAAAGCCAAGTGTTTGAAACTAATCGCCCGGGTCGGTGAATCCGGTGAGCCCATTATTATCTGCAAGCTCGGTCGCCCGGTTGCTCGACTGATATCCGAGTCCGCGGAAAAACCTTGGCTGAACCTTCGGGGGCGGGGCACTTTTTCAGGAGATCCATTTGCTCCGGTAGTCGAGGAGGAAGAGATTGAGGTTCTCGGTTGATGGCTACCGTAATTCAGGGAGACGAACGCGAAAGATTCAGTCCCCTTTTTCAGGAAGCTTGCACAGGCCTTGTGCGGGCAGGTCCAGGGCAGAGTTGAACTTGCTCGACATGTTCTGGAAGGCGATGAGGCCGGTGAGTTCGACGATGGCATCGTCGTTAAAATGGGTGCGGATTCGTTCGAACAAGGCGTCGTCAGGCTCACGGTCCGTATGTGTGATGGCGTCCGCGTAGGCGAGGGCGGCTTTTTCTTTTTCCGAGAACTGCCTGCTGTTTGCAAAATCGTTGAGCGCCTCAAGCTTGGCCTCACCGCCTTCGCGGAGCACGCGCATGGAATTGAAATCAAGGCAGAAGGCGCAGTGGTTAACGCAAGATACGCGGACGGTGATGAGCGCTCGGAGTTGCGCCGGGAGCGGCGAATTCTTGCGTTCAAAGGCACGAAAAAGGGCGAGGAAACGGCGGAGCAGAACAGGCTGCCTGCCCCAGACTTGCGTGGGGATGAGAGTCTCGCCATAGCGGCGGCGCTGCCTCCAATACATGAGGCGCAAATACCAGGGATAGGCCTTGCTCTGCTTGACGGGGATTCGGCTCATACGCTGGTGCTGCTTTATGCGGGTTCCCTCTCTGCGAGGATGGTTTCAGAGGGCAGGGAAAATGCTGCGTCCCCATCGCGGGGGGCGTAGTGCATGGTGCGGCCATCGTGGCGACAGCAGATGTGGGTGAAGCTGACGCTGCAGGCGTCGGGGCGGGACATGCGGACGTCAAAAGCCGACAGGCGGCTCTCTTCGTTCCGGTGAAAATTTTCCAGCGCTTCCGGTGAGTGGGGTGGCTGGCCAACCTGGTTTTTGAAGTGTTCGGTTCGGTATGCGCCGACCTCGGCGGGTCGAAAGCTTGAGGTGGTGAAGAACTGCAAGTCGGGAACCGGTTGGGCTGCGAGGGCCCGGGCGTTCCACAACCAGAGGCCAACCACGCCGTCGGGGCTTATTGCGAAGAGGTAGCAGGGCGGGTAGGCGTGACGGCCAATGCGATCCGCGAGGTCTATCGCGAATGTCTCGACCCTGTCTGCCGAAGCGAGCGAACGGAGCAACTGCCCTCGGCTTTCCGGAGCTTCAATCGCAGGAGTCTCGCCGTCCAGTTCGTAGGCGTTGAGCAGTGCACCGGCCAGGCCGTATTTGTTGATGAAAATCCAGGTGCCACCACCCACCGGGTCGGTGGGTGCGAGGTAGTGGATCCCTTCGGCCGTTTCGTGGGTGCGGGGCGCTTCGGCGGGCGCACGACTGCGCTGCTCGTCGCGGGTGAAGAAGAGGTCGTAGCCCTCCCGGCGGACTTGCCATGAGATCGTGCACATATGGTTAGTCTTTAGTGTCTGCGTTTTGAATTTCCTCGGTCTGTCGAATCACGTTGCGAGCGATTTTCGAGACCCAGATGGTCACGGCCAGGGTGGCGGCGAGGCCTAGGACAAGCAAGGCCCATTCGAGTGGGCCACGCTCGGGACCGGCATCGGCGGCGCTCTGTGCGGCCGCCCGTCCGAGGGTGCCAAAATAGACGTAGGCGAGGGTGCCCGGCATCATGCCGAGCCAGCTGGCGAGAACGTAGGGCCAGAAACGAACGGCGGTGAGTCCATAGAAATAGTTACTCAAATTGAAGGGGATGATAGGACTAAGCCGAAGCAGAAAGATCAGCTTGGCGCCGCGCTCACCGATGGCACGGTCGATCTGCCGGAACTTGGGCTTGTCCTCGGTCAGGGCGCGAATCTTGTCGCGCGCGATGAAGCGACCGAGGAGGAAGGCGAGGGCTGCGCCTATGGTGGATCCGAGCGAGACGGCGACGAATCCCCAGCTCAGCCCGAAGATCAGGCCCGCGCCGACGGTGAGGATGGCGCCAGGTAGCATAAGCAGTGCGAAGACGGCGTAAGCGAAAATGAAGATGACGAGACCAAAGGTGCCAAGGTCAGAGATCCACTGGTTGAAACTTTTCAGCCAGTCCTCGACCGGAAGAAAGTGCGAGGCCATAAAGAGCGCGAGCACCACCCCGACAAGCAGGGCGACTTTCACAAGTGGTTTGGATGAGGCGTTCGTTTTAGCGGTGGCTTCAGGCATGTCTTTTTCTAAGACGCACAGGGCCGCTGATTATTCCCTTCAGTCCGTTAAATTGCATTGCCAGAAGACAGCGATGCATCATATGGTTGATGGCGTTGAAGAATCCACGTTCGGCGCGATAGACGAAAATGAGTTGTTTGTCGGAAGGCATTTTTCTACGTTTCGCTAGGTTATTTCATGAGTTTGGTCTCGGGGTAGAAGGCTTGCCAGGCAAACCAAAAGGCATGCACGACGGGGAGCGTTTCACCATCGGCAGTCTCCGCCTGGAAGCTTTCGGTTTTCGGGGAATAGTGGACTCGGACACTGGTGTCTCCGACTTGGTCGTCCACCCATTGGTTTTTAGGAAGGCCTTCGATGTGGTAGGCTTTGGCTTGGCCATTGAGTCGAATGCCCGCGACCCATTCCTTGGGCTCGAGCACGTCGCTGTTGTAGAGTAGGCCGGAGACGCCGAATTCGAGGGTGCGTTCGTCATAGCACCGGTCGAAGACCATGGCGGTGCCGCAGAGCGGGCAGTAGACGACGGCGATGGGTCGACCAGCGACGACGTCGTTCACGATTTCGTGCCAGATCAAAATGCGGAAGGGGTAGGCACGGGCGACGCCGTCTTTCTCAAAGGCGATGATCGTATCCTCCGGTTCGAGGTAGTCGATATCCGCAACGGGCGTGAACTGAGGTTTATCGATCGAGGGGATGCCGTCTGGCGGCGGACCGCCACGCCGGATTTCTTTAACAGGAACGGTGGCGTTGCTTAGGTCGAAGCCGAGCATGGTTTGGGCATTTGTCGTTCCTGCGGTGATCCAGAAGAAAAGGAGTAGCGGCAATATTTTGAAATAAGGGTATTGTTCTCGCATGGTTGTTTTTTTGGGTTGTTTTGATTTCATGTTTTCCCGGGATCACCGGGGAACTGCACATTCGGCGGGAGGTGCCCTTTTTGGATGGCGCTTGCGAGATCGTTGGCTGTGTCGATATCGTTCATGCTTTCGAGAAGGTGGACCTTCAGCCCCGCTTTTTTTGCATTCTGCAGGGTATCTTCCATGGTCTCGGGGGCGCTCCAGCGAACGCCTTCGAAGAGACTTGGCGTATCCTTTCGGAAACCGATCAGATAGTAGCCGCCATCCGGACACGGTCCAATCACGAGATCATTGGGTCCTGAGGAGAGTCGTTGGCTTGCTTCGTCGAGGTGGGAGGCTTGCAGCGAGGGGCAATCTGCGCCGATACAGAGGACGACGTGTGCGCCCCGCCGAAAGGCGGCGGAGACGGATTCTTTGATGCGGTCACCCAGGTCGCCCTCCACTTGGGGATAATATTCCGGGGCGGGTCCGAGCCAGTCGCTCAGATGACGACCCGCATCCGATGGCGCGTAGTGGACTTCGATTACGTAATCTTTCGGCACTCGGTTTAGTTGGGAAGTGGCCAGGCTCTTATAGATGTTGGTGGCCACAGTATCGCCCACCTTCCGGGCCAGGCGTGTCTTTACCGTTCCTGGCAAAGGAGCCTTCAGGAAGATAAGGATGTGGGCCACGCTTCGCTGGGTGTCGGTCATGGGTATTCGCGGGAAAAGCGTTAAAAAATACTGTTAAAGATGCTATGCGAATAATCCGCACCGAGGTCACTTTGGTCGTTCAAGCCCCAATGATAGTCTTTGTGTTTAAAATACAAGCGTTTAAAATACACAGGCGTTTAAAATACACAGGCTATTTAAAGTCTTTGAGAAGTGCGGATGGGTGCTGGAAGGATTTTTCGTAATCTCCTAGGATCCCGCCGCAGGGCAATGAGCGATAGCGAAATCGGGGACAAATCATTTCCATTTGGTTGTTCGCACTCCCAGAGGGAATTTAACCTACGGGGTGAAGTGGTTGCAATCGATCCGGCATCTGCCGGACCAATCACTATCACAAGTTTCGAAAAGATGTGCCAAGGACGGGCACTCGGGTCGAAAGAATTCAAGAAATCGATTTTGGATGATGAGCTGAGTCAAAAACCTTTGCTGCACAATCATTTCGAGGGACGCGATCTAATCGAGGCCAATGAACTTTTATGGGAGCGATTACTGGATCAATGTTTGAGCGCATTGGAAAAGGCACCCGAAGATATTAAAGCAGATCCAAAATCTGCTGATTGGAAAATCGCCATTGCCACCGTTCTAAAGAAACAGACAAGTGTACAAAACACCTGGATCAGTCAGCACTTATCAATGGGAGTCCCACAGGCCGTCAGTCGATATACCGCTGCCCTATTGGCTAAACCAAAACGGCAGCAGGAGTTACTTTCCAGGTTGACTACAAGAATTACGGACCCCCTGCTATGGGAAACATAACCACTGCCCCTCAATACCGATAGCTGCACTGGAACCATAAACCATAAATGTCCAGTCCGTCCGCTTTGTCTATCGACGCACCTAAGCTGAGCGTAGTTGGACCACGTTCTGCGCTCAGATCAATATATCCTTTAAAATGGTTCCGATCTCTGATGTCAGACACTTCAGCGGTAGATCCTACAACGCTCATATCGTGTTCAAACTCGTCATCTTGCAGTGAGCGCTTATACTCGGCACCTACTTTTGAAGTTAATCCCCAATTCGATGTCTGCCATTGACCAATCCAACCAATACCCATTCTCGCAAAAAAATGGCTCGTTGAGAGATCGTCGTAATAGACGTCTACAGAAGATACATTCTCAGTGGTAAAGGACTCACGCTTTTGCTTAACGTGAGTCAGTCCAAAGTAAGGCATCCAACTCTGCTGACTTCGCTTTCTTTTTATGCAAATGATTCGGCATGATTGCATAGTGTTCCAGATTCCAGCCTGCTTCCTTTAGGTTGTCCAAGGCGTTGATAATGATCTGACAGCAGGCCTCAGTTTTAAAAGGGCAAAAACCATTTCCCTCGTCTAAATATTTTTCTAAAGTCTGAAAATACTGACGCTGCAGATGCAAGTAGTCAGCAGACGCAGGCTCGACTGCTGACATCGATTGATGAATCTCAGCAATACGTTGACTCACCGCTTTGGGAAGGCTACCCGCCGTGCGAATTGTAATAAAGTAAACGCCCGCTTCAATTTGCCAATGCGGTAAATGATTACGCCAAAATCGGATCGTCTTAGGCTCGTGCATGCGGCATGCTGTATGGCAAAGAATAAAGGACAAGGTAAAAGGGGAACGACGCGCTTTAGCCGTCGCACGTATGAGGAGCTATCGGGCCTGCTGCGGGCTAGCACGCTGTAACGATGGCTGAAGCGCATCGCTCCGGGCTAGCGCGCGGTAACGATGGCTGAAGCGCATCGCTCCGGACTTCTGCTCTGCAACGATGGCTGAAGCGCATCGCTCCGGGCCTCCGCACTGCAACGATGGCTGAAGCGCATCGCTCCGGGCTTCTGCACTGTAACGATGGCTGAAGCGCATCGCTCCTATGGCTTCCTCACCTTGGCGTTGCCGGTGCTGTCGGGGTCGGTGAAGACGTAGCCTTTGGCCAGTGCGGTGTATTGCGCGACTTGTTGACTCTGCCAGTCTGTATGGTGATTCAGCTCTTGTGCGAGGATGCGGGCGACTTCGGGTGCGGCTTTGATCGATGCGGCGGCATTGAGTAGCAGCGAGCGCGTGCGGCGTGCTAAGACGTCTTCCACGGTGCGGGCCATTTCTTCGCGGGCGTGCCAGACGACTTCGGCTTTTTGCGTGATGAGGTCGGGGTGGACGCGCTCGCCGAGCGTGGGGTCTTCTTTGATCAATTCTTGGATCTTCAGTGCATCCGCTCCGTAAGGAGCCAAGTTGGCCTCCTTGATTTCTGATTTCGTCCAACCGTGGATTTGCATCTCTTCGGTCTCGCAGCGCTGATGGTTGAGTCCTGCGAGTGTCTCGGCTTGGTCGATGACATCTTCGGCCATCTTGCGGTAGGTCGTCCATTTACCTCCAGTCAAGGTGATCAAGCCGCTGCCACTAATGATGATGCTGTGGTCGCGGGAGAGGGCCGCGGTATCGGAGCTATCGCCGGCTTTGACGAGTGGGCGCAGGCCGGCATAGACGCTGAGAACGTCCTCGGGGGTCGGATCTTTAGTTAGATACTTGCAGGCGTGGGTCATCACAAAGTCACGCTCTTCCTGCAGAGCTCGTGGCTCTAGAGTATGCGTATCGAGTGGTGTGTCGGTGGTGCCGACCACGACATGATCATGCCATGGCACGGCGAAGAGGACGCGTCCGTCTGCGGTCTTTGGGATCATGATGGCCGCATTGCCAGGCAGAAATTCTTTTGGTAATACGATGTGAATGCCTTGACTGACGGCAATGATCTCGGGGGCTTTCGGCTCATCCATCTGACGGACGGCATCCACGAATACACCCGTCGCATTGATCACGGCCTTAGCTTTGACTACGAAGGTTTCGTCGCTTTCTTGGTCGTAGATTTTTACCCCGCTGATAGCGTCGTTTTCTTTGATCAATCCGACGCATTTAGCGTAGTTGACCATGCAGGCACCGAGTTCGTCGGCGGTTTGGGCGAGATTGACCGCAAGTCGGGAGTCGTCGAACTGGCCGTCGTGATAGACAACGCCGCCGACCAGATTATCCGTTTCGATGGTGGGAATCATTTCCAGGGTTTCCTCCTTACTAAGATGCCGTGAGGGAGACAAGCCGAGCTTGCCCGCGAGTTGATCGTAAACCTTCATGCCGATTCCGTAGAAGGGGCCTTGCCACCATGAGTAGTTGGGGATGACGAACGCTTGTGAGTGGACGAGGTGCGGGGCGTTTTTGGAGAGGCGGCCGCGCTCGCGCAAGGCTTCGAGCACGAGCGAGATATTACCCTGTTGGAGATAGCGGACGCCTCCGTGGACGAGTTTAGTGGAGCGGCTGGAGGTGCCCTTGGCAAAGTCTGCCTGCTCAAAAAGCGCAACGCTGTGGCCGCGAGCTACCGCATCGACTGCGGCACCGAGGCCAGAGGCACCGCCGCCAATGATGACGACGTCGAAGATTGTATTGTTCTTTTGGATACGGTCGAGAGATTGTGAACGTTTCATAGTTTTTTTCTGGTTGGTTGGTTTTTTTTGTATATTTTTAAAATGTAATGACAGTGCGCAGGCCAGCGATCCACACGGGATCGCGGCTATCGTCGCCCGCGGGATCGATTAACTGTTTATTCGTCAATGGGGTCCTCCCATTCTTTGGACCTGCCGACTGCTTTATCCCAGCCCTTGCGTAGCTTGGCCATTTCTTCGACGTTGCGTTCTGGTTTGAAGGTGACGCCCTTCGTCCAGTTATTGGCGAGTTCTTTCCGGTCTTCCCAGAATCCGACGGCGAGTCCGGCGAGGTAGGCGGCTCCTATTGCTGTGGTCTCGACGCATTTTGGACGGAGGACAGTTTCGTTTAAGAGGTCTGCTTGAAATTGAAGCAGTGGCGCACTGTTGGAAGCACCGCCGTCGACGCGGAGTTCTTTGAGGGAAAGGCCGCTGTCTTTTTCCATGCAGGTAATTAGATCCGCACTTTGGTAAGCGATTGATTCGAGCGCCGCGCGGCAGAAGTGGGCGCGATTGGTGCCACGGGTGATGCCGACGGCTACACCTCTGGCGTAGGGGTCCCAGTGCGGCGCACCGAGTCCAGCAAAGGCAGGCACGATATAGAGCCCGTTCGAATCTTTGACCGTGGTGGCCAACCAGTCGAGCTCCTGCGCAGTGCGAACGACTTGCAGCTCATCGCGCATCCATTGCACGACGGCACCACCGATGAAGACGGAGCCTTCGAGGGCGTATTCGGTCTTCTTGCCAATTCGCCACGCGACGGTGGTTAGCAGATTGTTTTTCGAGCGCACAAACTCTTCGCCCGTATTCATGAGCAAGAAGCAACCGGTGCCGTAGGTGTTTTTAGCCATGCCGGGGGTGAAGCAGGCTTGGCCGAAGAGCGCGGCGTGTTGGTCGCCCGCGATTCCGGCAATGGGTGCGCCTGCCGGAAAGAGGTTTTCGTCCACGTGCCCGTAGATTTCGGAGCAGGACTTGATCTCGGGTAACATGCAGCGTGGCACGCCGAAGAGCTCAAGGAGCTCGTCGTCCCAATCGTCGGTCTCAATATTATAAAAGAGGGTGCGGCTGGCGTTAGTCAAATCAGTGGCATGGACTTTTTGGCTGGTGAGTTGCCAGAGTAGCCAGGAATCAACCGTGCCGAAGAGTAGCTTGCCATCTTTGGCGCGTTGTTTGACACCATCGACATTTTCTAGAATCCAGCGCACTTTAGTTCCAGCAAAGTAGGGGTCGAGTCGTAGGCCGGTCTTTTGAGTGACCATCTTTTCCAAACCGTCTTTTTTCAATTGGCGGCAATAGTCCGAGGTGCGGCGGTCTTGCCAGACAATGGCATTGTAAACGGGCTTACCGGTTTCCTTATCCCAGATGATGGTGGTCTCGCGTTGATTGGTGATGCCGACCGCAGCGATTTGGTCGGTCTTTAGATTAGCGCGTGAGAGGGCTTCATTGGCGGTGGAGCTTTGGCTCGACCAGATCTCCATGGGGTCGTGCTCGACCCAGCCCGGCTTGGGGTAGATCTGTTGAAATTCTTTTTGAGCGGAGGCGACGATTTTGCCTGCGTGGTCGATAACGACTGCGCGCGAGCTGGTGGTGCCTTGATCGAATGCAAGGATGTATTTTTCTTTAGACATGGTGTATGCTTTCTTTGGGGGTTGGAGGGATTAGAGATGTAAGAAATTGAAGAGTTGCGCACCGGCGACGCCGCCGAAGATAGGAGCGACAATAGGCACCCATGCATACGACCAGTCAGAAGAGCCTTTGCCTTTGATCGGAAGTAGGGCGTGCATGATGCGTGGCCCGAGATCACGCGCTGGATTTATTGCATAACCGGTGGGGCCTCCAAGTGAAAGACCAATCGAAAGCACCAGTATGCCGACCAATAAGGGGCCGAAGTAAGTGCTGACCGCAGCCGTCCATGCTGCTTCACTGCTATCTGATGCGCCAAGTGCGATTTTTCCTATCACGAGTACACCGAATACCAGCACCGCAGTGCCGATAAATTCAGTGATAAAAGCAGGGCCAATTTTTCGGATGGCAGGGGCGGTGGCGAAGCAGGCGAGTTTGCCTCCTGCATCTTCTGTTTCTTCCCAGTGCGCTAAATAGGTGAGGTATACCAGGGTTGCTCCGATCATTGCTCCGATCATTTGAGCGGCGATGTAGCCAGCCACTTGACTCCATGGAAAGGCCCCGATGGAGGCGAGGGCGACAGTAACCGCTGGATTAATATGCGCGCCCGAGATACGGCCCACCGCATACACGCCAAACGCGACGGCTAAGCCCCACCCGAGGGTAATCACAATCCACCCGCCACCTTGACCTTTGGATTTGTTCAGAACGACGGTCGCGACGACGCCATTACCGAGTAAGATTAGCAGCGCGGTGCCAATACATTCTGCCAGATAGACATTCATTTGCATTTTGAATTCCTCTTTTGAGGTTTAGTTGAATGCCAGCATCCAAGTCTTTTATTTTTGTGGTTTTAGACATCGTTTGAAGGCACTGGGTTACTGATGGAAAAATCGTTTGGTCAACTTACATCAAATGACCCAAACGATCTATGGGGTGTTACCCTACTCGACGTGACTAGACTTTGTAGCGAACTCGCGCTAGCGAGGTCTTCTGCACTTGGCTGGTGCTCCAACCCGGCACGGGGAGACGCGACTGGCGTCGCATCGCTACCCAACTCGACGTGACTAGACTT
>Ga0306912_1000882_pt1 | contig 15668 bp, 19 predicted proteins | sample AntRauFillE10628_FD_190443 | JGI IMG/M metagenome (GOLD analysis project Ga0306912, IMG submission 190443) | Saline lake microbial communities from Rauer Islands, Antarctica - Metagenome Filla E10 #628 (v2) (version 2) | ecosystem: Environmental > Aquatic > Non-marine Saline and Alkaline >... | reverse complement strand
CAGAATAATTTTTTTTTCTTTACATCATAATGCCAACCTCCAATTCGTGCTAAGCTTTCTGCTTCGCTAAATAAAGTATTGATCAGTCTCAATTCTTTCTCTGCATTTTTTCGGTCTGTAACCTCTCGTATAACGCATAAAACCTCTGTTTCTGAGTTCTTACGCTGCACAACGGTCACATTCATATTGAACCATTTTAGAGAATTATTGGCAAATAAATTATATTCAACAGGAATGCTTGAATTGTATTGTTTGCTGGTCTCAACCGCTAGTTTTAATCGACTCACCAGTTGGTGATCAAGGTCAATATCATCTATTCTTTTACCAATAAACGTTTGTTTATTTAGTAAAAGATTATCTTCCTTGCCGTAAAACTCTAAAAATTTTAGCTCAGCATCCAGAAGGAAAACCATATCCCCCGTATTGTTTAAAAGGGTTTGAAAACGGTATTTCCCGTCAGAAATACTTTCATTCAGTTTTATTAATTCGACCTGTTTTTTGTGGGAGATTATTTTATCCATAACCTCTTGAGATAATTTCTCAAGAATGTCTTTTTGAGCTTCAGTGAGCTCTTTCGGCTTTGAGTCAAATACACTTAATGTACCAAGTGCATACCCATTATGATCTAAAATAGCCTTACCTGCGTAAAATTTTACATCAGGATTATTTAATATAGTAGCTTTATTTTTTGGGTCTTTATTTTTGGAAACATCAGGGATGATGTTTAAAACCTCAGGATTTTTGATGGTAATATCACAAAATGAATTATGTCTTGAAATATCTTTGGCTTCAAAATTGAAGTTAGCTTTAATCCAAAGTCTATCTTTTTCAATAAAAGCGATCTGAGCGAAGGAACAGTCACAAACCTTAGCAGCTATTTCTACTAGCCTATCAAAGCTTTTGTTCTTTACAGAATCTAGTATATTATAACTGTAAAGTGCCTCTAGTCTTTCTTTCTCCATGAAGAATATGATTACAGCTTAAATTTAGATCAATATTTTAATTATAGCTAGTATTTATTTAATAATAAATGTACAGATTAATAGCTCAAGGCTCTATAATAAGTAACATTTTAAAGTTTAAATGTCTTTAAGATTTTCGCTTAAGGTGGTAATGAATTTTTTGATAGGATTTTTAATCATCATAGCCATCATGCTATTGAACTCACCTTCAAAAATAAGTTGAACTGAAGATTCTCTTTCGTTTACTTCTTCAATTTCTCCCCTTAAGGTGAAAGGGAGTTTATCACTTGCAGCAGTCAAAAGCACCAGGTGATTTGGCTCTGTCTTCTCTAGTTTTAATTTTATGGTGGGCATTCCTTTAAGTTGAAAAAGAAAGCTATCGGTTGAAAGCATTTCAAATTTTTCAATACTTTCGGGCATTAATATTTTAAAGTTTTCTACGTTTTTTAAAAACTCAAAAGTCTCTTTCTGACTTTTAGCAATACTTACTTTTTCGCTTTCTAGATGCATGGTTTATAGGTTCCAATTGGCGGGATCTTTTCGCCAGGTTTTTAATAATTCAAGTTCTTCTTTATTTAGATAATTGGTTTTGTAAGCTTCTTCAAGTAGGATATCATAATTACCAAGCGTGTAAACGTCGATACGTTCTTCTTTAAATCTGGCTTCTGCTTCATCAAACCCATAAGAAAAGATAGCCATCATCCCTTTAATATGGGCTTGACCTTCCTCTTTTAAAGCTTTTATAGCGTTCAAACTACTTTTGCCTGTGCTTATAAGGTCTTCTATAACCACCACATTGGCATGCGGATCCAATTTACCTTCAATTTGATTTTTTCTACCGTGTTTTTTGGGCTCAGGCCTTACATATACAAATGGTAAGCCTAGATAATTCGCTATAATAGCACCAATTCCTATGGCTCCAGTCGCAACACCCGCAATGACATCGGGTTTGCCGAAAATGGTTTCTATGGGCTTTGCCAATTCAGAAACGATAAAATTTCTGATAGGAGGATAGGATAGAATAATTCGATTATCGCAATATATAGGCGATTTCAAACCACTTGCCCAAATAAAAGGTTCTTGTGGGTTTAATTTTATTGCGTTAATTTGCAGCAATAGTTCTGCGGTCTTATGTGCTGTGCTTTCATTTAAAATCATGTTTACAAATGTATAAAGTTTTCGTGAATGACGTGCCAATAATATTATCTACTCAAGAAAATACAGGTTCACACTATATTAATATAAACATTAAAAAGGCTAAAATCAAAAAGCTTATCCATAAGGTTGAAACTGGAGAACTCCACTATATCAACCTTTACCATAAGAAAGAGCATAAGCTTTTAAAGCATCTTAAGAAGAAATTGAAAGTAATTGTTGCTGGAGGTGGTTTGGTCTATAATTCTAAAAAAGAAATTTTATTTATTTATCGCAATAAAAAGTGGGATTTGCCTAAGGGAAAGGCCGAAAAGGGTGAGAATATCGAGGAAACTGCTATCCGGGAAGTCGAAGAAGAAACTCAAGTACAAGGCTTGGAGATTGTTAGATTTTTGCAAACCACCTATCATATCATCAATCGTAAGGGAAAATATAAGTTGAAAGAGACTCATTGGTATGAGATGAAAACCGACTTCGAGGGGGAACTTATACCAGAAGCTTCCGAGGGCATCAAAAAAGCTAAGTGGAAAAATTTTGAAAAATCCCAAAAAGCTCTTTTAAAATCTTATGCCAACATCAAATTGTTATTCCCGAAAGAATACTTACTTCAGCACCCTAACGATAGGATAAGTTAAATGCGCTTTTTCATAATATTTTGAATGTTTGTGGATCCAATCCAATTGTTGATACCAATTGTTTGCAAATTCGGAATCTGTATTTTGCTTATTTTCAAACTCAGCTTGGAGCTTGGGGTTGTTTTCCAAAATTTCAACAGCTAAATCTTCAAACACATAAGGCGAAAAGCCTTCTTTTTGTTGCAAGATAATATCAAAGAAATTCCAATTGAAAAACGAATCTACAGCCGCCGGTTCTAAAGTTTCAATGATATAGCGTATCCCTGGTTGATTGGTTTTTACCAAAACATCGCCTTGTTGATACGTTTTGTCAATACTTTCAGCTTCTACTTTAGTCTCAGAATGTAGATAATGGCCTTCATAGGCAGAAGTTCGTGTCTTATAATCTATAAGCCTATAGGCTTCAACGCTTACTATGGTATCCTCCGCAAAACGCTCATAGCTTATGTTGTTCCATTTCAAAAGCTCTATCACTTTACTCCACTGTTTGGGGATGATATAGGCTTCAGGAATTAAAATGGAATCACTTGGCTTAAAATAATTATAATAAGTCACTTCTCTTTCAAAAGGTTGATCTCTTCTGAATTTGATTCTAGGCAGCTTAGTGACTTCACTGGTTGAGCTTTCAACTTCGTAACCTAAAAAATTGTAAGTGCTGGTTTTTGAAGAATCTACTTCAAAGTTAATGGGGTATACTTGAGCATTAGCAAATGCTTTAAAATTTTCATCTCTGGCCAATTGTATACTCTCTTTTTGTTGATGAGACACATTCACAAGCGTTTTAAGCATCTCCAAAGTCCCTTCCACTCTTTGCTTATAAGGTTTTAGCATGTGAGTTTCGATCATTAGCCCTAAGGTGTTCCATAAAGTGGTGTAGCCAGTAGAATACCTTGGACTATCGTTGAATTGCGAAAATCCTCTTTCTGGACTTGTATTGGATACGTTGACATAGGGCGTAATATCCCAATCCTCAGCTTTAAGACCAGCCTCGACCTTTGGAATAAATTCATTTTCGAGATGTTGCCCAAGAGCACCTCCCAATTTATTGTGTTGAGTGAAAAGATGAGTTAATGTATACTGGTAATCTGCACCATTACTCACGTGTGTATCGACAAAAACATCAGGATTCACTTGATGGAAAATACTGTAGAAAGCTTTACTGTTTTTGGTATCCGACTTTATAAAGTCCCGGTTCAAATCGTAGTTTTTAGCATTACCACGAAACCCATGGGCTTTAGGGCCGTTTTGATTGGTTCTTGAATTGGAATTTCTATTGAGGGCGCCTCCTACATTGTAAATGGGAATGGTATAAATTTCTATAGCGGTTGGCAAGGTGGATACATTATTTGAAAACTCCTTAAATAGGAGCATAGTTGCATCAATACCGTCAGACTCCCCAGGGTGAATTCCATTATTAATCAAGACCTTCAAAGGATTTTCTTGGACATCTTTTGGCTTGAAACTTACCAAGTGAAGCGGCTCGCCACTGTCGGTTTCATAAATGGACTCTATACTTACCCGATCATCTTTCCCCGCTAAATATTCGTAAAAGTCTATTACTTCTTGGTAAGTGGAGGTGGAGTCGCCACCAGACCTTTCATAAGCAAGGCTAAAATTTGATTCGGTTGCTTCAGAATTGACCGGCTTGGAATCGCTACAGCTAAAAATGAGGAGAACGACACTCAATAAGAGACCATATTTGAACATTCGTATGTCTTTAGAATAAACTTTCATTTATATAATTACTTTTTAGACCTTAAAAATACGCACTTGAGACCTCTTGCCATCATCATATTTTTATTTTCGGGAATAATTTTTTCATAAACTCAAAAAGATACAACTTCTCTAGAGGAAGTTAAATTGAAGACTTCGGTGGAAATGTAGAGGGATTACCAGCAAGACGCCAATGTGTCTTTGCTTAATCAAGAAGAGTTATGACAGTCCAACCAAACGACAATCACTTCAATTCTTAATAAAATTCCTGAGGTGTACATGCAACAAGGAGGGATCAATACCACCAAAATTAACAATCGGGGTATAGGAGCTATACGGGACGGTACTGACCCTTCGACTAAACTCAGGATAAACCAAAGCAGAAACCGTATACGAGGCATAAATGCACGGGTAAGCAACCACAGCTCTGCTGAGCCTGCCGAAGTATCATTGCAACGCCCTAAGAACACAAAAAGGGTAAGTATGTAGATACGGCAGGGATTGAGTGAAAGAAGATGTTCTTACCTGGGGAGGTCTGTGCAACTACGAGTTGGTACAATAGAGAAGTCAGCCGAGGTCATAGTACCCATGGGAAACGAGGTGCATAAAACTGCATAGGTCTCATAAGTGGGGAAGGACTGAACGCAGTCCTTCTGGAAATTACAATGGGAGCATTGATTTTCGCTAATTGGGTGACCGATTCCCAAGAAAATCTGTAGCCTTTTGAAAAAGTACAGAATAGTTTCAATTGGTGTAAAGAGCGATTGGAAAGATGGATTGCGAACCGCCGTATACGAGACCCGCTTGGCCTGTCCTGAGCAAGGTCGAAGGGTACGGTGGTGTGAGGGGTGCACTCCGTCAATTAATGGCGGAGCCATCCACTCGATTGTGCCACGTTTTTTTTAACAATTATAGATTTGATTTCAATTACTAATAAATTAAAAAAATTCCATTCACAAAAATCTGAAATGATTTTCATAAATAGAATTTTAAGAACTATTAAACGACTAATAATTTTTTTTTAAAAGTACTTGTATTTGACAACCATCGCTAGTAGTTAAAATCAAACTTGCATCCGGACATCCACAATTGTAATGGTCAGGTCCAGGTTGAGACCATCCACAACAACTACCATTACATACATAAGATACTCTTGAAGATAAGTCAGCATTTAATGTTTGGCTCTTAATGTTTAAAATTTTAGACTCATCAATATTTTCAATTGAAGATTTCTTATCTAATTTATTTAAATATATATTATCATTATCTATAAAAAGTGAATAATTTTCATTCACTAATAGTGGCACGAACATCGAGCTATTTGAATCTTTATTTAAAAAAACTACTATTGCAAACGAACCTGTTTCATTTTCATTATATCTTACATTGCTTATAGTCAAATCATTTATATTAATAATATTAGAATTATTAATTATAATTTCTTTCAATTGTTCTGTTGATTTAGCCAATATATTACCGTTTGGTGATTCTAATTTGAAATTTAAGTTTTCATCTTCAGATGATTTTTCTTCATTACTGCAAGCAAATAAAGCTATACTTATGAAGAAAACGGACATTAATTTTGTTATTGCTTTCATGCTATATTTATCTGAGTTAATGATATCAAAATATATTTTTTATTCTAATTATCCTTAAATAAATGCAATAATTTTTTTTAAATGTGGCACAACGTAAGGATAATTCAACAAGTTGTGATATCCCCATTTTATTGTTAGTATAAACTTAGTGATTTTTTTATGGTCTTAAAAGTATTAACATTAAAAGCATGCTTTAATAAATGGTTAAATCTCGTAGATAATTGATCTACCTCTCAAGCCAGCCATAGCGCTGGAGTTTTTATTTGCTTCATTAATGAGTGAGTAACCCAATGTAGTTATTGTTCTTAAAATAGAGTTACAATGATAAGTCGCACAGTCTGTTACATATAAGTTTTGAGATTTCTTTCACAGTTTATAACCATAACTTTATGTAGCTTTAAAATTATGAAAAAATATGATGTTTTTGTGTTCGGAACTGGTATCGCAGGTAAGGTAGTTGCGAGAAATTGCGCGCAGGCTGGGCTAGCAGTCGCTATTATAGATACTCGAGAATATGGGGGAACCTGCTCGCAGCGAGGCTGCGACCCTAAAAAGATCATGCTCGCACCCATAGAGGCTTACGAGCATGCCAGCAAACTGCATGGTTACGGAATCGCAACTATGCCGGTGCTAGATTTTGGGCAAATACACCAGTATGCAAAGAAATACACACAAGGTATCCCTGCAAAAACAGAGGAACAGCTGCAAGATGACGGCATCGCTTGTTACCGCGGTGAGGCTATTTTTAAAAACCCGCACACGGTTACCCTAAACAAAACAGATATATACGCAAAAACCTTTGTAATTGCTACGGGTTTAATTACGCGCCCCTTAACTATTCCTGGTGCAGCGTTTCTAAAGGAATATGACGATTTTTTTAAACTGCAAAAAGCACCAGAAAAGGTGGTTTTTATAGGTGGCGGTTACATAGCCTTAGAATTTGGCCACATGCTCGCTAGAGCTGGCTCTAAGGTGACCATTATAGAAACAGGCAATCGCATTTTAAAGAATTTTGAAGAATCTGTCACATTAAAATTACAAAAAATAACCGAAGACTTGGGAGTTGATATTATTCTTAACGCACGAGCATCGTCCGTAGAAACGATAAATGGTCGTTATGTCGTTAATTATGGTAAAGAAGACGGCATACATCAGGTAACCGCAAATGAGGTCTTTAATACCTCTGGTCGTATACCGGCAGTTAAATCGTTAAAGCTAGAACTTGCAGGCTTAGTCACTTCTAAAACAGGTGTTGTGGTTAACGAGTTTATGCAAAGCATTTCACAACCGCACATCTATGCCTGCGGCGATGTGTCATCTATGGGCTTGCCCTTAACACCGCTAAGCGGTTTACAGGCAACCATAGTTGCAAATAATATTTTAGGGAAAAAAGAAGAACTACAATTACCTGCAATTCCCAGCGCTGTTTTTACGATACCGCAACTCGCAACGATAGGTCTTACCGAAAAACAAGCATTACAGCAAGGTCACAAAATCACGGTTTTAGAAAATGATGCAAGCAACTGGTTTAATGTCCGCCGTATTAAAAGTGACGGTTACCAGTATAAAATCATTCTAGAAAAAGAAACAGAAGCAATTCTGGGTGCCCACATCATGGGAGCAGCGGCAAGTGACCAAATTAATATGTTTGCAATAGCCATAAAAGCAGGCATGAACATGGAGGACCTTAAGAGCACCATATTCACATACCCTAGTTGGGGCAACGATATTTTAAGTTATAAATAAACGGCTAAGGTGCTTCATTAACCTACTTGAAAAAATTCGTGCAAATAACTACCGATACTGGATAAATCACCTAGTAAACAACGCTCTAAACTTATACGTGAAGCGTTCTAAGACGGGCAAACACCCCTTTTAAAATTGCATCAGGACCAATGTAGGGATTGCCATCTGCAAGCGAATTATTTTCAGCTTTTTTCCATTCGATTTTAGGATGCATTAACCCAAGGACAGTTGGCATATCGCCAGTTGCAAAAACCATTGGTTCACCATTGGTTATAAAGTTGAAAATTTCCGCTATACCTAGATAGATAGAAGGAAAACACAATAAAAAAGCTCAAAGAATCAGTTTTATGAATCCACGAACCTAGAATATTAGTGTTTCAAATTAAAGTAGAAAAGAGTTTTTTTTTACCTCAGTACTATATTAGGCAACGTTTTTATCTCCATAATGCTTTATTTCTTTCAGTTCTGATTTTTTGGATTCCTTTTCCTCTTCAATGTCGTAATCGTCTTGAATTCCAAGCCAGAATTTGGCAGAATTTCCAAAATATTTACTTAATCGCAAAGCAGTATTCGCAGTAATTCGACGGTTACCTTTTATAATTTCTGAAACTCTGGTTTGAGGTATTTTCAAATCCTTCGAAAGTCGGTAAGCCGTAATTTCGAGAGGCTTAAGAAATTCATAGTTTAAGATTTCTCCAGGATGAACATTTGCTAACTTTTCCATTGTCATATTTTTTAGTGATAATCAATTATTTCCACTTCGCTCGCGTTCCCTTTGTCCCAAATGAAGATAATTCGCCATTGCTTGTTAATCCGTAAACTATATAATTCATTTAATTTTCCAGTCAGTTTCTCAAGTCTGTTTGATGGTGGAATTCGTAAATCGACAATGTCTTGCGAGTTGTTTAACATCCTCAATTTACGACGTCCAACATTCTGAATTTCAATTGGCATTTTTTTGACTCGGATTCCGTTCCAAATTTTTTCGGTTTCTTTTGAACCAAAGGATAATATCATATCTTTTTACGTTACTAACGTCAAAGGTAAGTGTAATGTTTGTGATTTCCAAATGTTGCCTAACGTCATCTCTTAAAGTTGAGCCCTTGAATACGCTAAATGAACTTGTTATTCTACTTCTTATTTTTCCCATACTCCTTAGAAAAAAGAGAAGTTACCGCTATTACAACCGCAATTAAGAGATAAAAATTAGACACACATTGTATCCTTTGACTCAAGAGAAATCTCTACATCGCTGTTGCTTGAGTTGTAAAAAGGAGACCTTGATTACCTTTTTAACTTTGATAGTCAATGACTAACAAGGGATACAAATAAATTATAAAGGATAGACTACTGGAATACAGACATATAAAAACAGCCTTGATTTACTAGTGTTCAAGCTGAAGAAAAAAGGGCAATATCAAGTGAAACTCACATAAAAAGAAACCAACCCAAAAAACACTTGCTTCAAGTGATCATCAAAGAAAAAAAGCAACTAATTTGATGTAAAACCTTCTCATCTTTTAAGGTTCTTGCCAACTCATCGAATTCCCTCTTATTTAAAAATCCCGGATTAGTTAACAAATCATATAGCGGACTACAGGCCTACCTGTCGAAGTGTTGGCCTATCGGCACGCTATATGCTTAGTTGTTGCCTGCAGTACTTTTTTAGTCGTAATGAAATCTACATTTCGCAATTAATATTTCTCCTTCTTCATATTGGTAAATCAGTCTATGTTCACTATCAATTCGTCTTGACCAAAATCCTGCATATTTATGTTTTAAAGGTTCAGGCTTTCCTATTCCGTCAAAAGGAGTGCGAGAGATGTCTTTCAGGAGTTCATTTATTTTCTTCAGCTTTTTTTTATCTGTTTTTTGCCAGTACAAATAGTCCTCCCAAGACTCATCCACAAATATAAACTTCATTTAATTTTCGATTAAGTCTTTGTTGAAAGTCAATCCGTTCTTTAGCTTGTCAATTGCAGAATCTAGTCTTAATTCATTCTTTCGAGATGACAATTCGTGATTTGTAGCCATTAAAGAATTATATTCTTGCAGAGACATAACTACAATTCCAGAATCTTTTCCGCGATTTATAATTAAAGTCTCGTAGTTCTTTACAACTCGGTCTAAGTAGGTCTTAATATCTTTTCTAAAATCAGAAACAGTTGTTATTTGCATAATATTGTATTTAATAAAGTACAAATATATGTACAAAATATGACTTACGCAGTTTTTTATATTTTGAGTAACGTTTTGTTCACACCTCGTTTTTACAGGTATTCAGGCAAGCTTAATATCACTCATTCTTGCATCTATATTAGCAATTTGTTTTTGAAGTTCTATGACATTTCTCTTTCTTTTTTGGTCAAGATAACCATAAACAGTAGTAGGATTGTAGTGTTGATTTTTGTATAGCATATTCCAAAGTTTAGTGGCTAATTTTCTTGCAGTAGCAGAAACAGCCCTCCCTTTTCTGTTGGCTATTGTTAAAGAAATTACTAAAGACACTTATCGAATTCCCCCTTATTTAAAAATACCGGATCAGTCAACAAATCATATAGCGAACTCCACTGAGCCTGTCGAAGTGTTGGTCTATCGTCACGCCAAATGCTTAGTTATTGGAGCCAGTTTTTTTTAATTTAAATATTCTAAAGTATTTACCATTTCAAATTTTGGACTTCTTCTCATAAATTCTCTCAAAAAAGCAGTATGAGCTGTTCCCATAATTATAAATACTCTATCTTTTTTTGTCATTGGGATTCTGTTTAGGTTAGAATATATTTTCATATTTCTATGATAAAAAATTGCTGCATTATCAGCACCTTCAAAACCATCATCTATTCCTACGTAAAGTAATTTATCTGCATTCGTGTTTATTGAATTATCCAGATTTAAGGGCTCATTACTTAATTTTAATTTTTCGAGTAAAGACAATTTATCATAGTTTGCCTTACGTTTAGCAATTTCGGGATAATCTTTAAATGGTTCGTTTGTTAGTTGTAAATATGTTTTTGAATCAATAGAGTTTTCAAGTTCTGGACTATTTTCGATAAAATCTCCAACACCATAATTATACCCCATATGATTGTCTATTCCATATATTTTTTTCACATTACTTAACCTGCCTATATCAAACCCAATCATACTACTTTCACCATAATTAGTATTTAGTATAGATGGGTTATCTAAAAATCCTTGATAGGCTTTATTAATCTCGTCATTAAATTTCGGTAAATTTTCAATACATATTATTGTTGGTTTAAATTCAGCTAACATTTTAGAAATCTCTCTAATTTCTTTGTGAGCTTCTTGACTATGTTCATTAAATTCTGTCTTGTTAGCATCAGGTGTATATCCAAAATGAAATGTTCCAAAGTTTAGAACTTTTATCTTATCATTTTTTTGTTCAGGTATGATTTCCATCTTTAATTCGTGAGATTTATTTTCTGTCTTACAACTAAAAAATAAAATACATAAAAGTAAAATAGTTTGTTTCATTTTGCTTGTTTTCTTAAATTGGCTGCAAAGATCAGCTAAAATCCGTAGGCTTTCCGTATGTTAATTTCTATAAAAGTATCTGATTCAATTGTTCTTTGCAAGTAGCTCATAAGCCTATGGATTTTTAGCACTTGTTAGCATTATTTATCATTCAGCGCCTCTTTTATCATTGATTTAATTTTAGAGTTTCCAGACTCCTTGGCGATTTGCCATGTTGTTTTACCTTTCGTGTCTTTGTAGTTCAGAGGAGCCTTATATTTAAGCGCAAGTTCAACCATAATTGGGTTCTTAGTTTTAATGGCTTCATGGATTATGCACTCTCCATCTCTAGCTACATAATCAACTTTTGCGCCTTGCTCGAAATAGAATTTAGCAAGTTCAATGTTGTTACTATAGACAGCTGCCATTAGAGGAGTAGCACCATCATCTGCTGTAGATTCTATATCTGCACCATAACTGATTAGCATTTTTATAAAATCTACCGATCCTTCTTTTGAAGCAAACCTTATAGGTTGTTGGTTAGTCAAAGCACCAGATTTCCAATTCACATCAGCTCCATTGTCAAGAAGTATTCTTACAGATACTATAGAATTTGCCATACTTCCAACCATAATTGGATTCATTCCATTCTTAGCAAGAAAGTTAACATCTGCACCGTTTTTCAAAAGGATGTCTACAGACGTTGTGTCGTTCCGAAACACTGCCATCCAAAGAGGAGTAAGGCCTTTGTTATTGAACTGTTCTGTTTTTTCCCCATTTATTAAGAGTTGTTCAAGTTCTGAATGATTCTTTTGTTCAAGTGCTTTGAAAACAGGTTGAGAAAAAGCAAGACTTGGGAATGCTATAAGAAGGATCAGTATAACGTTTTTCATATTTACGTTGTGAAGATTAATTAATGCTAACGTACAGATAACAGAACAAGTTGTGATATCCCTATTTTATCGTTAGTATAAATCTAATGATTTTTTTATTGTCTTAAATATCTTAACATTAAAAAACATGCTTTAATGAACGGTGAAATCTTGGAGCTAATTAATTCACCTCTCAAATCAAATTTTTAGTGTACACCCTATTATAAATGCTTAAAGAATAACCTCCAAACACCTATTAAAGTACTGTTTTATACCTGCTAATAGGCAAATCACTAGTTGATTAATGGTCTCCAATGGTAATACAATCACATTGGATTGGAAGACAAACTGGTTTGCAAAAACCCGTTGGTTCACCGTTGGTTATAAAGTTGAACGTTTCCGTTTTTCCTAGATAGGTAGAAGAATAAACAATAAAAAAACTCAAAGAATCAGTTTTATGAATCCATAAGCCTAGATTACTAGTGTTTCAAATTAAAGTAGAAAAGTGTTGTTTTTTTACAATAGTACTTTGTTGTGCTTAGTTTATATTTTTTTCAAGGTTTTAAATATTTCAATTAAAGCTTTTATAAAAAAGATAGAAAGGAAAGTTTTAAAACAAAAATTTAAAGTCATAATCCAGACATTATTTGTCCCTACAGGAGATATATGTAAATTAAATGTCTCAAAAAAATCTAGACAAGCTGCACGGATGAAATTATCATAAGCGTAAAAGAACATATTAAAGCTTTCGTCAAAAGGCCATTCATTTACTTTTGTGATTGTATAAAACTCTTCATTAAACATAAAGAGTTGTTGATTTAGGCTCTAGTTTAGGTCTGCGTTGATATTAAGTTTTCATATCTAGATTCTATTTCATTATACCGTTTCAATGTACCCAGAGCAATTGTTTCCTCCACAAAGGCGTTGGCTCTATCGCTTCTAGACTTTATATTTTCCTTTATTCGATACCAATTCATATATTGTTGTAGGTATTTTGTTGATACTCCCCAAAAGGTATTTTCAATCCATTTTTTGACTCTATTATGAGTAGAGTTTACGTGTTGTATGTGATATTTTCCTTTTACTCTTTCTCCTTTTGATGCATTTACGATGTGGAACTCCGTTTCGCTATCTTTAGCAAACCCTTTATAACTGTGATGGGCATCGCTACACAATATGGTTATATCCTTTATAACACGTTTACCGATGGCATTTTCTATATCTACTTTTCCTATTCGACCGAGTTTAGCCACGCTAAGGTCTAATGTTGATTTTCTATCCTGTGTTACAATTACCGCAACTTGATCCTTGCTTATACCTCTCTTTTTAGACTTACCGCCTCTTTTTCTTGATTCCCTATCTTTTACCTCCATACCTTTTTCTGATCTTAGGAAAAAAGTTTCGTCACTCTCTGTAATACCTGTAAAATTGTCTTGGTCATCGTCATTTTTAGTATCGAATGAAGCTAATATCTTATGACGCCAATCAAAGGCTGTCTTTTTATTGATGCCTAATTCTGCACTTATTTTATCTAAACTCTTTTCTTGAACCATAAGACTTAAATAAGATGAAATCATATCCTTTCTTTGAAGTCCCGCCATCCAAGTGCCTGTATATTCAGTAAAGCTTCTATTGCAGGACTTGCACTTATAGCGCTGCGAGCCTTTGTCCACTCCAAAACGAACATATTTTTCATGTAAACAATGTGGGCATCCGCCCATTTTATTATCTAAAATATGGCGACGGGAAGCCCGCTCAACCAATTGATTATGCTCAAGTGAATCTGTAATATCCTTTAACAGATTATCACGATCTAGAGTGGATAGTGATAGTATTTCCTTTTTTAAATTATCTATGTTCATAATCTAAATATACATATAATAGCTGTATTAAACTAGAGCCTTGATTTATTATGCCAAATGTAATAACAAAACAGAATAATGGAAAATAGATTGAAATCAAGTCGTGAATCCGCAGATTCTAAGTCTGCAACAAGGCTTTTGTATAACCTGTTTTTATTCTTTGAAAATAAAATTATGTAGTAACCGCTTACTAGAAAAATGAGGCAAAAAAACGCTAGCAAATACCATTGAAAATCAACTAAATATTCCATTAATATTAACCCGATTGCACTGCAAATAAGGATTGAGAATAAAATATCATAGGCGAACCAAAGAAATGATTTAATCATGAGAACTCTTAAATTCTTTGGCTTACTACAAAAATTCCAAATAGATAGCATGTAAAACTTATTGCAATACTTATTTTTAAATATAAACTTATTTTCGATGATTTAAATTATTCTTAGTAGCCAAAAAATGTCAATGTAATTTGACTAAGAATGCTAATGAGAGTAATTATTAATTCAAGAATATAGTTCACTATCTTAATAAATTTAAGGTTCTTACCAACTTCTTGAATCCCCCCCTTATTTAAAAATCTTAGATCAGTCAACAAATCATATAGCGGTCTCCATTGAGCCGGCCTGTCCTTCCTTGGCAGGCAGGCCTGTCGAAGTGTTGGCCTATCGGCACGCCATATGCTTGGTTATTGTAGGCCAGTTTCTATATTGAATTCAATGAAATCTTTTTCTACACTATTCATAAAATTAGTAGTTGCGTCTATACAACCAAAGATATCTAAGTCTAACATTTCGTCAATGACATTAAAGTATGCAGTTAAATCATCATTTGCATTAGTTTTCAAATGAATAATATTTTTTCTATTTCGGTAAAGATTTTTTATACTGACCTTCTCAGATTCTAGATCCGTCCAAAAAGATTCGTCATTGAGCATTTTCGGAATTAGTGTATCTATTTTTTCATTGAAAGAAACGGCTCCACTCTCTATTTTCTTTTTTGAAAATACTACCTCTTTAGAAATTCCGTTTTTAGTTCTTCGTGTCTTGTATTCATAATCATTTGGAATTATATGATTTAAAAATGCTTCAAGCGATGCAACAAGCATTACAATACTACTAGAACGATATTTAATATAGTGATTATAACATTCGTGAGTTCCGTTTTCTTCTATGTCCAGAATATAAATGTCTTCCCCTATTTTTTTACCGCATTTTGGGAAGTTAGTTTTTTTTATTTCTTCAGATTGATTGAAGTGTTCTATTGCAGCACTAAGGAATAAATGGACAGGGTTAGGAAAAGCAGAAACATAGAGATTATTTAAGTGTCTTACAGGTCTACAACGAATTACTCTTTCTTCACCATTTTTAAACTTAACGAACATAACCAACTGATTCGAAAGACCGCTTGAATCCGTCTTTTTTACAGACTGATTTTCCACATCTGAAATTGCTTTCTTAGTTATTTTAAAATTTGGATATGGTGGTATTTTGATTTTCAATGTTTATAATCTCTAATTTGCTTACAACGATTGAGCTATGTATAGTGCACCGAAGGGGCATTATACATAGGTCCTGTTGTATGTAGTTTTCTTTTATCCCTGATTAATTTAATTTTACTTTCTAAAATTAAGGATAAAATGAAAACCTAG
>Ga0306912_1000880_pt1 | contig 15692 bp, 16 predicted proteins | sample AntRauFillE10628_FD_190443 | JGI IMG/M metagenome (GOLD analysis project Ga0306912, IMG submission 190443) | Saline lake microbial communities from Rauer Islands, Antarctica - Metagenome Filla E10 #628 (v2) (version 2) | ecosystem: Environmental > Aquatic > Non-marine Saline and Alkaline >... | reverse complement strand
TTAAAAAAATTAAATCTAAAATGAGAAATAAAATTATAAATAAATCTTAAAAAAAATACTTAAAGTTTTATTATTAACATATAGTATAAATAAAAAATAAAAATGAATACAACAGATTTATTTGACTCAATGATTAATTCCAACTATTACAAATTATTAAATACTTTCAAAGAACTTACAATAGAAGTAGAAGAATTTAAAAACTCTTTAAACTTTTACGAGATTCGTGAAGAATTAACAAATCTTAGAGGTTCTCCAAATGTTAAAGAGTATCTAAAAATGAATTTGTATTCTGGTGATATTAGTGAAAAAGATGACGGGTTTAAAGAAAAATTAACAAAACTTAGAGATTCTACAAATGTTGAAGATTTTCTAAAAATGAAATGTTATTATGATGATATTAGTGATCGAGTTGAAGAGTTTAAAGGAGAAGAAATAAATTATTATCATATCAGAGAAGAATTACAAGATTTAAAATTAATTATTAACAATAATAATTAAAACACAATAAACTATTTATTATTATTAAATTTAAAAATAATAAACTATTTATTATTAACATATAGTATAAATAAAAAATAAAAATGAATATTAATAAAAGATTAATATTAATAGTAGATAAAAGATATAAACAGTGGTATGGTGGCGATATTGTATATTTTTATGACGAAAAGAAATTAAGTTATATAAGTTGTATGAAAAAAAATAAAAATTCAAAAAAAGATAATATAGAATTAGAAAAACTTGAACAATATATAAACCTCTTTTATTTCTATGATGAACATAAAAATATATATTATTATGATGAAAACAAATTAAAATTTGTAATATATTCAATAAAAGAAATAGAACAACAATTTATTAAATCCACAAAATATAAAAATTCAAAAATAGATATATTAAATCGTTCTTCTATTTCTTTATTTATAAGAAACACTTTAGAAAAATACAAAAACAATAATTTATTAAATTATAAAAAACAGATGATTGAAAGCGAAAAACCCCTTGAAATATTAAACAATATAAGCTTATCAAAGAATCCAACAATATATATTATATTATTAAACTTTTATAAATTACCATCATATACTAAACATAAAGTTATCATAGATGAAGTTAATGAAATAAAAAAACAAATAAAAGAACTAAAAAAACAATTAAAGGAATTAATAAAATAAATATATAATATTTTTTATATATACTAATTATATATAAGATGGTTAATTTATGGATTAAAGCGTTGAAAGAATTTAATCAAAATAAAGGTATGTGGTGTATGCCCAAAAAAGGAACAAGTGATTATTTGAAAGTTAAAAAAATTATGGAACGTATGAAAAAGACAGATACAAAACCTAAAAAAACAACACCTAAAAAAGAAAAACCTAAAAAAACAACACCTAAAAAAGAAAAACCTAAAAAAGAAAAACCTAAAAAAGAAAAACCTAAAAAAGAAAAACCCAAAAAAACAACCCCTAAAAAATCAACCCCTAAAAAAACGACCCCTAAAAAAGAAACATCAAGTGTTTCATTATATAAACAAATTGAACAAATAATTAAAAAAACAGATCTAAAAAAAAGAGAACAAAACACATTAATTAACGCTATTGATAGATTAAAAAATACTAAAAGTATGGTAGGTAAAGTAATGACAAGATATGAAATTCAAGGAGTAAGAGCAATAGAAAAAAGAGCATATATTACAGCGATGACAAAGGTTCGATTAATAAAAGATAGCGATTTAAAATTTAAATTAAGAGATATGATTGAAGAATACACAAATAAGAATTATAAACCATATGACGAACTTGAATTTGAGGAACAAGTTGAATATAATTTAAACAAATTATCTTTTTAAAAAATTACATTATTATTAATTAATAATAATATAATTAGAATTCTTTTAATTTTGAAATTGGAATATAAAAATATTCTTTTTTTTTATCATTAAAATCATTTCTTTTATTTCTAACAAAAGGTTCTTTAAGAAAATTATTGAACTTACTCTTTCTATATCTAATATAGAACAAACCATCTGTAAATTTGAAGAATAAAACAATTTGTTTATGGGTTTTTCTTTCTACCTTATCACACGATATAATTGTGTCTTTATATTTATCGTGTTTAACGTTGCGGCTTTTTAATTCAATTTCAAATTTATCATTAAAGAAATCATACGATGAATATTTATATTGAGTTTTTTTTAAATTGTTGTATTTCTTTTTTGTTTTAATTAAAGGTAAAATTTGTTCTTCTTGATATAATCCGCTTGTGTAATCTGTTTTAAATGACATTTATAAATATTATTTATAATATATCTTTATATATTTTTTTCTAAAAAATACTTAAAAAAATATTACGATATATAATTAATATGAATTACACCAAGAAGGAAAAAGAACAATTTATAAGTGAATTATTCGAAACTTATAAAGATTTTATAAATAGCGAGGCTATATATAAGAATACTTTAGATGATGATGTTTTAGAAGATTTTTTAAGAATTGAAACAATCAAGGCTATTAAATACGAAATGAGAATTCAAAAAAAAAAGATAAAAGAATTAACAAAAAAAATAATTAATAATCGTTCATTTTTATAAAAAAATGATTAAATATTAGAGGTATATATTATATGGTGTTTTTGATGTTTTCCTTTTTTGTAAGTATTATTATATGTTCCTTTATATTCTTTATAAATATAATTCTTAAATATATAATTAATAACATCAATTTTATTTAAAACTAACATATTTGAAGCTTTTGATGTTTCAAACTGTTTTAAAATTTGAATATATATACTTGTTCCGTCATAATATCCGTTTTCTTCAATAAAAACATCATCATAATATTTATTACAACTATTAAAATATGGAGGGTCAAAATAGAATAAAATATTTTTTTTGTTTTTATGTTTTTCAATGAAGGCATTCGCTTCCATATTGTAAAATTGAGCTTTTTTAAAAAAATCAATATAATCATCTTTTTTTTTCATAAAATTATTAAACTTTGTGTTAAATTTTGTCATACTATAACACGAAGAAACCGAAGAAGCCATTAAACAAATAATTTTATGTTTTTCTTTATCTTGACGTAATTTGTATGTTAATTCTTTATCTTCTTTAATATCCTTAGTTATATTGTCAAATTCTACCCGTATATTATTTAATGTTTTTTCAAAATCTTTTTTAAGGTCTTTATAAAAATTAATTAAATCTTTATCAATATCATTAATTAAAAATTTTACATTATCTTTTTTTTTATCATTTTTTAAAAAATGATTAAAATAATAAAAACGAGAAAATCCAAATATTCCGCCGAATGGTTCCGCTATATATTCAAAATTTGATTGTTCTATAAAAGGTTGTAAATATTTTTTTGTTTCTTGATATTTATTCCCGTTGTAATTTAAAATGAATCTATCCATTATATATTTACTATATATATTTATCATTTTTTATAAAAAAATGATTAAAATGTTGATTGTAATTTATATACTCGTTTAATAACATTATAAAGGTCATCAAAAGAATCAAATATATTTAATTGATCACTATCTGTATTTTTAATAAGGTCTAAACGTTCCTTTTCCATTTTTAATTTATGGTTAAGATTTCCTTCAATATCTCCCATAACTTCATTGAATAATTTGACCGAAGGACACACCGCAAAAGAATTTACTTTATCAACACCTAAATACTCGCTTTCTTCCTTTGAACTAACTAATAGAAGAAACTTTTTTTTAGGGAATTGTTTGATAAGATCATCTACGTATTCCTTCGCTTTTTTCATAAACTCTAAGCTATCAGTTCCTTGAACAACAGCCCCAACATCAACTATATGTAGATTACTACTTAAAGCACTTAAAGACTCTTTAAGTTTAGTTTTACCACATCCCTTAGAGATAATTAAACTACTAAGCTTTGTCTTATATAGTTTTAAAACTTTTTTCGTTTTACCACAACATCCAAAACCACGAACCGCAAGGCTAACTAAGCCCGAAGCAACTAATAATCCAGTGTTTGTATCCATTATATATATATGAAATAGAAAATATTTTTTTTATAAATTTTTTAAAAATACAAAAATAAAATATTTTTTTTCGATTATGTATTTATATTGATTAATTCAACATCAAACACTCTATACATTTTATTCATTGAACTAGTGCCTCCTAAGTCTAATTTAGCAGTGCTATTAATAGCTCCTCTTGGTTTTACATATACCTGAACACCTAAAATTACTGAAGCATTCGCTGTTTGAAATTCGTGGCATCCTTTAGTTATAGTGGGTATTGTTAAATATCCTGAACCTACAAATCCATTATATGTTGCACCGCATTCAATAGTTTCAACAATTACCCCGTCCTCTGTTATCTTAATAAAGAAATCAACTAATTCATCTTGAAAGAATAAAGGGGGCAGGTTAATGTTCCATAAAGCATAACCGGATGAAGTTGATAAAATAGGTGAAGACATATAAAATAAACCTTGACCAGTAAAACCATCATTAGTATAAGTTTTATAAGTTTGACCAGCGTCAGGATTAGGAGCAATAAACACAGTGTGATATTTAGGAAGATGAACATCACCACCACCATTAACAGCATCATCCACATATTTTTTATTAGTAGCATCATTATCAGCGGATGGAATACCTAGATTTGTAATTTTGTTTGAATTCATTCTTATGGACACTAATGAGTCGTTTAATGTATTTGTAATTCTAAAAGCACCAGCACCACCAGCAGATAAAGTCAATACAGAGCCTTGACAGGTTATAGATTCACAGTTAATAATTTCATTACCCGTCATATTAATATTATTATTAGTTTCGTTAGTAAGTTGATTACAAACGAAATATTTACCATTACCGCCTGCTATTTGTGTGTATGAATTACCACCTAAAATATTATTAACGGTATTATCACCAAAATTAATAATTCCTGTGTTTGTTGTAATATTCAATCTATTAGCTGTTATTGAATCACAGTTATTAATATCATTAGAGATCATATTAATATTTCCGTGTATGTTAATATTTTTCATCAGTTCTATTAATTGATTTGAAGCTAAAGAGTTGAAATGCATAAACGGATTATCATCTCCTTCAACAACACTAAGACGATTGGCGGCAGGAAATCTTAACACATTATATAAACCTGTATCATCAAAATCTAAATTTTTTATATTAATTATATCATTATTATTCATATTTAATCTTTGATTAGTGTATGTCTCGTTATTATTCATAGCCAAAAATTTCAAACCTTTATAAATAACTAAATCATTATTACTTATCGTAGTAATAAAGTTGCCTTCTGGTGTTGAATTTGTACTTGTTTTACCTGCCAGCAATAGTTTTCTTAGTTGTGCTGTAAATCCAAAATCTCCTGTTAATATTCCACCATTTAAAGGAAGATAATTACCGCCCCCGTGGCTTTCTACGTATTGCTTAGTAGCTACTTCGTTATTTTCGACGGGGTCACGAACAACTAAGGTGCCTAAATCCTGCGTGCCTAAATTGAGACTTGACACTGGTTGATTTATTTGATTATGAAAAACATAAAATTTATCTGTTTGTTTTTTATTAATAATACCTTTATATTTTGTACTGGTTCCATCATTATAAACTCCATAATTACCATAATCTAACATATCCCCCGTATTTCCTTTTAATTGTTCAATAATACCATCTTCTGTTGAAAAACTTGTTGAATTATGTATAACTTCATTTTCTAAAGTAACCGTTCCTGTAAATACCTTATCGCCTCCTATTGTTTGATTACCATAAACTTTAACTGTATTCTGATTTTCATTAATAGCTGTATCTACTGGGTTAATACTAAATAAAGAAATACCTGAAATATCATAACCTGAATTATCCATTTTATATATATATATTAAAATAGATAAAAAAATTTCTATCATTTTTATCTAAAAATGATTAAATTTCGCGAATATACAATGACATTAAAACCCCATTATTTGATAATTCTACTGGTCTTAATCTATCATCTAATATTCTAAAAGATAAATTATTAATATTTGTTGAAGTGTTTAAATCGTGAAAATAAATATTATTATTTGTTTGAAAATTACAATAAGACCCAAAACCAACATTACAATTAATATCTTTAAAAACTGACCAATTATTATATGTTCTTGAAACATAAGAATTATTTTTTATTTCTTCACAAACAACATAATATCGGGTTGTGCTTAAAATACTTGGGTATCCTTCGCCTATGTATGTTTCATTATTCATTATTAAAATATCTTCATTACCTAAAATTCCAAGTTTATTATAAAAGGCGTTGTTCGTAGATAATTTTAAAAGTATATCATCACCTGTACCATTAAAAATTTTTGTTTTTTTTGTTTTTGCGTCTTGTGTAATATCTAAATCTACAACATTAAATAATAATTGAACTTCTGCGAGCATACCCGCGACGGTATCAAATATATTTTCTCGATTATAAACTTTACTATATGTAGTTGTTCCTTCTACAAAATCAAAATTACACTCGGTTTGGTGAAATTGTGGGGCTGTATTGGGTATTTGTAAAGAGGAAAGCCCAACCTGATAATTTTTATTAGGATTTAATGATATTTGTGAAAATTCGGTTGTCCAATCTGAAACTGTATCGGATTCATATTTATCATATTTACTATTTAAATATATTTCATAAGTTTTATCTGAAGCATTAAAAGCCATTTTTTATTTTATATATATTAATATGATAAAATAAAAAAAATATTTTTTTATTTATCATTTTTTTTTTTTTATAAAAAAATGATTAAAATGATTATTCATTTTTTTATTTATCATTTTTTTATAAAAAAATGATTAAAATGATTATTTAACTATACACTGCCATCCCTGTCGATTTCATAACTATACGTTGGGTGTATTTTGTAATGGTAGTCAATGATTTTTCTGCTGCAATACCTGTTTTAAATTGTGCGTTTGTAGACATAAGACCGCTCAAAAATTTAGCATTAATTCCCGAATCAATAATAGCGGGACTTAACACATTATTAGCTCGTACAAAATTAGCACATAATACCTGATAATTATCAATACCTTTAACAATTGCTGAACCCGCCCCTGATGTGGTATTCTCTGTTCTTAATGATTCCATAAGTGCCTTTGCGTGTGAAGCCTTCCCACTTTGTCCTGAATTACTATTTAAGTTAAAGTATGTACCACCTGGAAGATTTACAAGGTAGCCTGATATATTGTTCATAGCACCCACATCCTCATTCCAACGAACATCCTCATAAAATCCCTTTTTTTCTACGTTGCTATATGGTAGTTGAAACATAGAAACAACATTATTATACGTCATTGCTATTCGCTCACTTAATTCTGAAGTAGTGGGTAGTGTTCGAGTATCCACTGCGTAAGCGTGGTATGGAATGGTTAAGCCTGTTGTGCCTTTAATAAGTGCGAGACGTTTTGAACGAACGGTGCTTTGTAGTTCAATAAATTCGGTTTCAAGTCTTAAATTACTAATGGTAATTTTGTTAACTCCTGCGGTTAAATTTGAAAACTGTTTTAATACTTTGTCATTAACTGAAAGATTAATACGAAGAGAAGAACTAATATTTCCAGTAGGGAGAAGGTTCCCAAAATCTAAACCATACCATTTTAAGGGTACTCTTATTGTTAATGTTTTTGTGGCTGTTCCACCATTTCCACCGCTCACCTTATAACCAGTTAAAGAACTTAAATAATCTAACTCGTCGTTTGTATGTGTGCTTTTAACGTGAAAGTCTGCAACCCTATCTGCTACATTTTGAACATCGCATAATTTATGACTACCAAGTGAAACATTAACACTTTTAAATAGTGTTTGACCACCTGCGAATAAATTCGCTCCTGTACGTTGGGTAGCACCAACTTGGTCTATTTTTAAATCAAGACATACATCACAATTTGACATAACTAAACTATTAGAGTTATTAACAACTATTTCATATTCTGATACACCGTCTCCACCACGGGCACCAATGGGATAATTTGATGTAGAAATACGCCCAAGAATTGCCTTATTCTGTTTAGTTTGAATAGGCAGAGCCATATCTGGAAGGTGGATGTCGTATTCTGTCATATTTTCAACATCTTGAATTGAATTAGATTCCATTTTTTTTATATATAATGTATAAACATAAAAAAAATTATTTTATTTAATTAATTAATGATTTCTATCATTTTTATATAAAAATGATTTCTATCATTTTTATATAAAAATGATTTCTATCATTTTTATATAAAAATGATTTCTATCATTTTTATATAAAAATGATTTCAAAATTATGATTATATATTTTACCGTGTTTTTTATCAAGGACAATAAATTTATATGGTTCGTTTAAGTTTTCTTTTATAAGTTTTTTATATTCATCATCTTCCATTATTGAACTAAAATTTTCTATATATATTCTGTCTAATTCTTTATTTATTAAACCATAAAAAATTATTAAACAAGTACAATTATTGGCTCTTAAATTCTCGTTTAAATGTGTGTATTTTTGAGATAATACAACACAGAAAGCGGATTTATGACGTCCAGCACATAGTATTTCATCAATAATATTACGTTTATTAACACTACTAAAATTTTTTAAAAAAGCCACATCATCAAATATAAATAAATTTGCTTCTTTTTCGTCTAAATGTTTGTATTCTTCGGCACATATTTCGGGGTTCCACTTATTGTGAATTTTAAAATTTTTAGGTTTAAATTTTTTCTTTTTGGCAAGATTGGCTAGTTCTTCGCAAGTGTCTAATGTTGGAATAAAAGCGTTAATTTGTCCTTTTGTTTTTTTCCATAAATCCAACATAAAACTTTTATTAAATATTAAATTATATAATAATTGAGTTTTACCACATCCAGCAGGACCACATAATACAAGTCTAAAAGAATTACAAAAATAAGGATGTTTATCTAAGTATTTATTATATTTTGATGATTTTTTAGCTACATCGTAAAGTTCAATCTTTGGCATTTTCTATATTATTAATTAATAAAAAAATAATATATTCTATCATTTTTATCATTTTAATCATTTTTTTATAAAAAAAATGATAAATAAAAAAATGATAAAAAAATGAACAATTATTACTTAAAGTTATAATGTATATGTATAACCTGGTATTAAATAACCTGAATATTGTTGAACATACAAACCTTTTAATAATTTATAATCCTCTTGTTTAGCTTCATTAACTACAATATTATTATTTACTTCGATTAAATATAATAAACCTAAATTCTTCATTAATATTTTTCGACATTCACTAACAACTTTAATTAATATTCTAATAAACATTTCTTTTTGATATGGAGACTTCGGGAATAAATAAGCTTGTTCTATTATATCATAATATACAAAATATGAATTATTTGAAAATGATTTAATTGATGCGTTTATACTTCGAAGAAAATCAACAAAGTAATTAGGTTTTTTAACTGTTATAGATTTTTTTATAATTGAATTATATAATTCATATAATTTTTGTATTCCTTCCTCGTTATTTTCTACAAAGAAAGATATAAATTTATTTCTTAAATATATATTTGTAATTGATGAACCCCTAAAAAAACTATCTAAAAAGTGATTTTTCATATAGTATTCGGATATTAATTTATATTGATTACTATTTAAACTAAGATTATAATTAATTTTTGGGGTTCCATTAATATAATCATTATAATATAAACGTTGATCATTTTCTTCTGTTTCTCCTTTATCTGGTTTAGGTGGTCTTTCTCCTGTTTGTGGAATTCTTTCGTCTTGGTCATCACCTCCACCTGCTCCTGCTACTGCTACTGCTACTTCCCCTCCGTCTGCTTGTCCTCCTGGTGCCCCTGGTGGTTGTCCTCCTGGTGCCCCTGGTGGTTGTCCTCCTGGTGCCCCTGGTGGTTGTCCTCCTGGTGCCCCTGGTGGTCTATTACGTCGTTCTTTTACACCTTCAATAGTGGTTTTATAATCTTTAAAGTTATTTTTTACTAGTTCTTGTTTTAATATTTTTACTTGTTCGGGTGTTAAATAATGAGTTTTAGCGTATTCATCAATAGCTTCGATTTCATTCTGTAGTTTAGGGAATGATTTCAATGTTTCTAAATCTCCACGATTTATAATTTGTGGAGCGTATGCTGTGTTTATTTGGTTTTCCATTCTTTCATCTAATCGATTTTGAAATTGCAAATTAATTCTTTGAACATTTTGAAATTCTATTTCGTAATCATCTTTTATTAATGGTAATTCTCCAAGAACTAACGGTTCATATGGTGCGTATGGTTCTTGTGAATCTACAATTATTAAAAAATTGGGGTCATTAACACCTTTTTGTGGGTTCATATTTGGGAGGTTCTCCTGTAGTTCAATTTGTGTTAAAAGTTCTGTAAATTCTGTTGTATCGTCATTTACAATAAAACCATTAACATATTTCTGATCTACTAAATTATCCTCTTGTCCCAATGTATTTGCCATTCTATATATATATATATATGTATAAAATAATTTATCATTTTAATCATTTTTATATAAAAATGATAGATGATTAAAATAATTTGTCTAATAAAATATCTAATTTTGTGATTTTATGGGTTATTACTTCTTCTTTAACTGGTTTTTTACTATATTTATTTAAATCTTTCATTTTTTCATTCACTTTATCTTGATAATGTTTTAATTTACTTGTTAAATAATCTAAATCTCCTGATTCTTCGCGTTCTTGTTGTTTTAAATATTCATCTTTTAATTTTTTATTTCGTTTAATTGATTCTTTGGCTTTTTCTCTTGCCTTTTGTAAGCTTTCTAATTGTTTTTTGCTTGCTTTACTTTTTTTAATTGGTTGTCCATCTGTTGATGGTTGTCCATCTGTTGATGGTTGTCGATCATCTATATCATCGGTTATATCGTCTGTTATAGGTTCTGTTATAGACTCTGTAATAGATTCTATTTTAGATTCTGGTTTAGATTCTATATTTTCTATATTATTGTAATCTACTATGAATTCCATATATAATTAGTATGATAAAATAATTAATCAATTTAATCATTTTTATAAAAAATGATATTTTATTGTTTTTTCATCAAATTTTTTATTTGTTCGTCTGTTAATTCTGGTTTATATTCGTTTAATTCGCAATATTGAAGGTATGGGAGAGCATCCATATGAAAATATTGTTTAACTTTATCAAAATCTACATATTCTTCCTCCATTTCTTTAATAAATGTTTTATATTTTTCAATTTCTTCATTCATTATTTTTTTATACTCTTTAATTGTTAATGTTTTTTCAGTATTCATATATATATATAATTTATATAAAAATATATAATTTATATAAAAATATATAATTTATATATTTTTTTTTATTGATGATTTTATCATTTTTTTATAAAAATGATTTTATCATTTTTTTATAAAAATGATTTTATCATTTTTTTATAAAAATGATTAAAATTCGTAAATATACGGATTGGGTGAGGTTGAACTAAGAATAAAACCCATTGAATGAGCTTCTTGTGCTGATTTTGGGGCTGGTCTTGGTTTCAATATAATAGTATCTATAAATAATTCAACACTTGCTGAACTTAAAATATCATTTTCCATATGATAATTAAAAAATCTTAAGTTTTGTTCTCTATTACTTAATATTTGAGTATTTTGTGTAAAAGGTTTTCTTATTTTTTTTTGTAGTGGTGATGTTCCTGTGTTAAAACCTACACCCATTATATCCACTGTTGCTTCTAAACTGTAAGCGGTTATTAAACCTCCTAAACTGTGCCCTGTTATGTATGACTGGGCGGGTGAATATCCTCGTTCTTTATAATTATTAATAATATCTTGAATTATTTTTATTTGAATATTCTTTCTAAAACTTAATCTTTCGTTTCCTGTTGCTACTAATAAATCCGTTGTTAAATCTATAATGCTGTTAGATGTCCCTCTTACACCAATTATAAATAAATCATCATTTTCAAAATCCGTTCGATATACAACGGTGCGTTCATAATTAAATGATTCATCTAAAAAAAAATTTGATATTCCTTTTAATCGGTCCTGTGGTTTTTTATATACTTCTTGTGCCACTAAACCACATATATAATGTCTTCTTGGAATTGATATCTTATATGGTTGGGTGTCTTCTATGCTGTGTTGGGTTAGCATATTACGATTTGGATCTGACATTTTTTCAATTCTATCATACCAGTTTTTAAATTCTTTTATTAATGTATTCATATATATTATATATATATATTTTTTTATTTATCATTTTAATCATTTTTTTATAAAAAAAATGATAAATAAAAAAATGATTAAAATGATTATTTAATATAGAAAATTATTTATAATTTTATTTCCCCCAAAAATGGACAATTTTTATTAAAAATACTTAAAGTTTTATTATTAATATATAGTATAATAAAAAATAAAAATGGTTGAATTAAGAAAAGATTTAATTAAAAAATTAAGAGAGTTAAAAAAAAATAAAAAATTAGATTTAAATTTTAAACTTAACGCTTCTAATAAAGTTTTTAAAGAAAAAATTAATCAAATAGAATTTAAAGAAAAATTAAAAACATTTAATAAAAGAGGAGACCGAAAAAACGTAAGTTATAAAAGAAAAGATTTAATTAAATTAGATAGTAGAACAACATTAAAAAAATTAATAAATTCTTTAAAAGAAACTAATAAAAGTTATCCGGTTATTAGTTATGGTAATGTTAATTATACTTTAACTATGAGAAATAAAAGAGATGTTTTAAATGCAATAAATAATAATGTATATAATCAAGATTTGGACGGATCAGATAGGGACTTTATAAACGAAATAGAAAATGCTGATTATGAAAATGTTAATATATTATGGATGAAAAAACCAATTAAAAAAAGAAAAAATGAAGGTGAGTTTTTCAAATATTTACATATATTAAAAGATATGGATTTTTCAAGATATGGAATTTTTGATAAATTAGATAAAAATAATTATAATGATAACTGTTTAATTAATGCTTTAAAATTAGATGGAACACTTAACGATAATGAAATTAATGAAATACGTCGTTTATGTGTTAATGGAATGATTCCAGTAAGTGGATTAAAAAAAATATCATCAATTATTAATATTACTTTTGAAATAAATAATTTAAAAAATTATAATGTTAAAAAAAATAGAATAATAAAAATTGGAAAAAGTGAAAGAGTAATTAAATTAGGTTTAATAGATGATCATTATTTCATTAATGATTATGAAACAAATATAACATCTTACGCCTTAAAAAATTATGAATCTGTAAAAGATGTTAAAGATTATAATAAAATAATAAAAATTAAAAATAAAAAATATTATGAAAAAGATGAAAAAAGATTTATTTCAAGTGTTGAATTATTTAAATTATTATTAGAAAATAAAGAAAAATTATTAAAAGAAATTGAATTATGTGATGAAATATTTTCAACTAATTTATATGAAAGATTTGATAAAAACGATAATTTAAATTTTAATAAAAATAATTATAGATTAATTGAATATAAAGATAAAGAAACAGTTAATGAAAAATATGATGATATTTATTATTTTGATTTTGAAACAACAACAGATGGAAAAATACATAAACCTTATCTTGTTTGTTGGAAATCACAAAATGAAAAAGTTAAATCAAGTATGTTTGAAAGTTGTGGTTTAGATTTTTTAAAAGATATTAAAAGAAAAAATAAAAATAAAAAAGTTTTATGTTTAGCTCATAATTTAGGTTATGATATTAAATTTTTATTACCTTATTTAACTGTTATTTCAATTGTTAATAAATCTTCTTCTAATATCCCTTTTGTTAGTGCTCTTTTCGGTGGTGTTAAAATTGATTTTAAAGATAGTCTAGCAATGATACCTATGCCTTTAAAAAAATTTAATGAAGTTTTTGATATTAAATTAACTAAAGAAGTAATGCCATATAGTGTTTATAATAATGAAAATGTTAATAAAAGATATATAAAAATAAAAGAAGCATTAAAAGTTTTAGATAAAGAAGATCATAAACAATTTTTAAATAATATAGAAAAATGGGGATGTGTTAAAAAAGATGATAATAAATTATTTAATCATTATAAATATTCTTTAAAATATTGTGAAATAGATGTTGAGGTTTTACAAAAAGGATATGAGAAATTTAAAATTTGGTTGTTTGAAATTACTAAAATGAATATAAATAATTATATAACTATTGCTTCTATTTCTGATGCTTACATTAAAAAAAATGGTTGTTATAATGAATGTTATGAATTTTCTGGTATGATTCAAAGTTTTATAATGCGTTGTATTTGTGGTGGTCGAACTATGACAAAATTAAATAAAATGTATCATAGAAAAGAAAGATTAAATGATTTCGATGCGGTTAGTCTTTATCCTAGTGCTATGGTAAGAATGAAAGGATTTTTAAAAGGAACACCAAAAATTATTAAAGAAAATTCATTATATGAAGATATAAAAAATTATGATGGATATTTTATAAAAATAAATATTACTAAAATAAATAAAAAGAGAAATTTTCCATTAATGAACAGAAAAAATAAAAAAGGTGTTAGAGTATTCGATAATGATTTAACTGGTGTTCATTATGTTGATAAAATAACATTAGAAGATTATATAAAATATCAAAATATAGAATTTGATATTATTAAAGGTTATTATTTTAACGAAGGATTTAATAATAATGTTATTAAAACTATTTCTTATTTATTTGAAGAAAGACAAAAAAAGAAAAAAGAAGAAAACCCTATAGAAAACGCTTATAAATTAATGATGAATTCTTGTTATGGTAAAAGTATCATTAAACCCCATTCAAGTGAAACAGTGGTAAAAAAAGCTGTAGATTTTAAAAGTTATATGGATAATAACTATAATAGAATTAAATATTATGTGCCAATTTATGAAAAAAATGAAATTGTAAAATATGTTTTTAAATGTATTAAACCTATTAACGACCATTTTAATAGTTGTCATATAGGTTGTGAAATATTAGCTATGAGTAAAAGAATAATGAATGAAGTAATGAATTTAGCTGAAGATTTAGATATTAATATTTATTATCAAGATACTGATTCTATGCATATTGAAAATGATAAAATTAAATTATTATCTAATGAATTTAAAAATAAATATAATAGGGAATTAATAGGAAAAAATATGGGACAGTTTCATTCTGATTTTAAATTTAAAAGTGATATAGAACCCGTTGCTGTTGAAAGTTATTTTTTAGGTAAAAAATGTTATATTGATAAAGTTGAATTATGTAATAAAGGAGAAATAAGCTATGATTACCATATAAGAATGAAAGGGATAAGTTCAAGTTGTATTAAATATATGTCAAAAACAAAATATGAAAATAACCCTATGAATATTTACAAGAAATTACATAATGAAGAAACTATAGAATTCAATTTATTAGCTGACCCAAAAAGTTTTTCTTTTAAAAGTAATAGAGACTTTACAATAAAATCATTAACAGAGTTTAAAAGGAAAATTAAATTTGAAAGATAAAAAATTAAAAGATAAAAAATTAATTCTTAAAGAAGAATTAATTTTTTAATATAAAAAATATTTCTAATTTAATATTTAATTTTTACTTTTTTTTTTAATATTTTCTTTAAGTATTTTTTTTTTAAGTATTTTTTTTTA
>Ga0306912_1000879_pt1 | contig 15693 bp, 14 predicted proteins | sample AntRauFillE10628_FD_190443 | JGI IMG/M metagenome (GOLD analysis project Ga0306912, IMG submission 190443) | Saline lake microbial communities from Rauer Islands, Antarctica - Metagenome Filla E10 #628 (v2) (version 2) | ecosystem: Environmental > Aquatic > Non-marine Saline and Alkaline >... | reverse complement strand
GGTTTTCGTCATTAGAAAAATGGGTAAGATTATTCTTCTAATATACTGAAAATCAATGCTTTATTCTAATTTTTAGACACTTAATTTGTTGGTTTTCAATGAATTATATTTTTGTCATGTACTAAGATAATTTTGGCTTAGGCTACTCAGGCTCTAATTGACTAAGCCACTAGTTATCTGATCTACTGCATTAAAATTTTCCTATACTTTCAATGGTATTTAACTAAGTAAAACATCAAGTACTATTTAGATTCAAAAGGTGTTGATGACAGTCCCTGCGTTCATTTTATAGAATTTAGATGTTTTCGTCTCAATCTCTTTTTGAATCGGCCTTTCAGCTCTTCCAACCTTTACAAATCGATAGCGAACGGAAAGAACTGCAGCACCTATATATAGAAACCAAGACCGATTCGCACATATTGTCGGAAGTATTAAGCAGTACCATAATTTATCAAAGGGTTTAACAGCCAATAAACCGCTTTTCCTTTAGGTGATAGCCTACTAAGTCAAAAGGTACCTGAGTATTATGAACCTGAGTTCGATTCTAAATTAGGCTTCAGACCCTCTGTAAATAGTGGAATTCAAGCTGAACGGACGAAAAAAATAGCGGGCTATTTTGAGGAGATGAAGCGCAAAAACCCGCTGTTTACTGAGGGCTATCTATTCTTGTTTCTAATAAAAAAAAGATTTACAATTATAATCGAACTCAAGTTCCCAGTAAAAAATCACTGAAAATAAGCTATCAATTAGGATTCTTAAAAATCCAAAAACTCGGCTAAAGAGACGACTAGACCTTGAGCCATATGAAGAAATAGCGGTAAGTGGAATATGTTATACCTTCTTCTAACCTTTGATTGCTATGGACTTAAGCTGAAGTGGGTCTTCAACAACCTCATTGAGCATTCGATTTCACCCTACTACCAACCACAAATACCCAAAATAAAGCTTTGGCCAATTTTTGAATACATTTTTTAGGAAGATTAGAAACTTATCTAAAACCCATTTAGTTGTATTCTTCTTACTACATATCACCTTTTTAGAGCTTAATTATTTGACATAAAAATATCAGCTAATTATATCCTTAACAATTTAACTTCAACCGGCCACACTCTAACTTTTTATTTCATATTTTTATACATCAAATGCCAAGGTTGACACCTGAAAAACCTACTCTAAGAACATGCCATCCAATCTAAAAGTCATTGCCATAGGGTCCTCAGCGGGCGGCTTAAATGCAATTAAAGAGCTACTTGAGCATCTACCCCTATTAGACGATGTGTGCTTGGTTATAGCCCAGCATGTAAGCCCAGATCATACCAGTCGCTTGGCTGAACTGCTTCAAAAAACAACTAGCTACCAAGTGGTGGAAGCCAAAAACCAGCAAGAACTTGAGGCAGGTAAAGTTTACGTAACCCCGCCAAACCGCCATTGCCAGATTCAAAATACCGAAATTATTCTCAGCCCTGTGGAGGGTCAGATCGGTCCCAAGCCTTCGGTTGACATGCTTTTTGGATCATTGGCACAGCAAAGTTTTTCCCATAAAATAGGGATTATCTTAAGTGGGACGGGCAGCGATGGAGCACAAGGCACCTTGGCCTTGAAGGATAAAGGGGGAATTATTTTAGTGCAAGACACCAATGAAGCCAAATACTCGGGCATGCCACTGGCCACCTTACAAACTGGCAGCGTAGATGCCGAACTTCATCTGGCGGAAATGGGCTCTTATCTACAAAAGCTTTTTGCAAAAGTTAAGAACACGGAAGGTCAAGATGAAATTTTCCAAAAAATTATTGGTCGGCTTGACGAATACAGCGAAACAGATTTTGCCCAATACAAAAGGGCTTCGGTACAGCGCAGGCTTAATAAGCGCATGAATGAAACTGGCTATCAAAGCCTGCATGAATACTACGACTATTTAAACGAAAAGCCAGCGGAGGCAAAAAAGCTCTACGAATCTATACTGATAGGTGTTACCTCTTTTTTTCGCGATAAAGAGGCCTTTGAATTATTACGCAAGGAGCTAAGTGATTTGATCTCTCAAAAAAAGGAGAAAGACCCCATACGCATTTGGGTACCGGGCTGCTCATCGGGCGAGGAGGTATATACCATCGCCATAATAGCTTCCGAAATCTGTAAGGGCCAAAAGAAGTTAGACCATCTGCAAATTTTTGGCTCTGATATAGATGAACGAGCGGTTTTTGCAGCCCGCAAAGGAAAGTACAGAGCTGAATCTATCAAAGGCTTAGCCCCGGACCTACTCAAAAAATATTTTAAAAAAGAAGGCGACTATTACCAAGTCAACAAAGATTTGCGTTCGCGCATTCTCTTTTCACGGCACGACCTTTTAAACCACGCTCCCTATCTGAAACAGGATATGGTTTCCTGCCGTAACCTGCTCATTTACTTTGACAATAAGTTACAGAAAGAGGTAATTCCCATATTCCATTATGCGCTAAATAATGGCGGTTTATTATTTTTAGGGCGCTCCGAATCCATTGGTGGTTTTGCCAAGTTGTTTAAGCCCTTGGATACCAAGAATAAAATTTATCGCAGGCGCAGCGGTGGTGATTACAAACACACCAGCCTGCCTGCACTTTCGCCTCAAAAGTCCTTTCAAAAAAACTTGGCTAATCTCCAAAGCCCACCTAAAACGATAACGCTTCAGGATCGAATAAAGGAAACTTTATTTTCGTCCTTTGAACACCCCTATATAGTCATAAATGAATTCTTTGAGCTTATAGAAACCCAGGGTGATTTACGAAAATATATCAGCATACCCAGTGGCTCAGTAGACTTGAACATCCTTAACCTCATTCTGCCTGAGCTAAAAATAGAAATGAGGGCCATACTTACCCGGGCCGTAAAAAACAATCAGGCCGCAAACTCTAGTATTAGGCCCGTACATATTGATGAGGATGACTTCTTCCTGCGCTTTGGCATAAAACCCTTAACCTATCAGCGAGATCAGGGGTCTTTGTTTCTGGTAATAATTGAAGAGTTAAAGTTTGACGATAAGCTGACCATAAATACCCGCGACAATGCCTTGGAGATAAGCAGTGATGCTTACCGCGAAATGGAATGGGAGTTGGCCAATACCAAGGAAAACCTTCAAAATTATATTGAGGAAATTGAAACCAGTAATGAAGAGTTACAGGCCCTAAACGAAGAGCTCCAGAGCCTGAATGAAGAAATGCAAAGTACCAATCAGGAGTTGGAAACGACCAACGAGGAGCTACAGAGTACTACCGAAGAGGCCCAAATGGCCTACACAGAGCTGCAAATAGCCCATACTGAACTAGAAGAGAACGAAGACCTATTAAAAGAAAATCAAGCACAGGCCGAGGCCTTGTTGAATAATGAATTGCAGGCTTTTTTACTTTTAGATGATCAAAAACGCATCCTCAAATTTAACCACCGGGCCGCTGAAACCTTTAAAGATCTTTACAATGTGACCCTGATTGTAGGTGAGCTCTTGTTTAAGCACCTACCTCAAAATCAAAAAAATTCCTTTGCCAAACATTTTAATGCAGCCCTTAGTGGGGAGGCCTATGCAGGAGAACAGAGCCTGAAAGCTATTAACGGTAAAGAAAAGTTTTATCGCCTTAGTTACTCGCCCGTAAAAGTGGATGACATTAACGTTACTGCTGTTTCCGTAGGCATGCTTGATATTACTTTGCTCAAAGAAATGGTAAGGAAACTATCCGATTCTGAGAAATTAGTGCATTCTGTTTTTGATACGGTAAATATTGGCTTGTGCATTACCAACGAACAAGGTTATTTTATTCGGGTTAATGAGGCCTATTGCCAAATTTATGGCTACAGCCCTGAGGAATTAGTAGGGGAGCATTTCACCCTAGTGGTACCCTCATCACTTAAGGCTGAGATGAACCGACAATACGCCGCTTCCTTTTCAGGAAAAGTAGAAATTCCTTTTGAGGCAGAATCAGAAAACAAACAAGGTGAGCTGATCTGGGTAGCCTCCTCTGCCCAACGTCTGGTACTTGATGATGATCGGAAATTTAAAATCACTTCGATACAGAATATTACCGAACGTAAAGAACTAGAAGCACAGCGCCAAGCTTTACGCGATGGGCTGCCTGGGGTTACCTGGCAATACCGCCTGTACCCAGACGGCACTGAAAAACTAACTGGGGTTAGTGAGGGCGCTTCCAAAATGTGGGGAGTTAGTCCTGAAGACGTAATGGCTGATGCAAATAACGTGTGGCAAGTTATTCACCGAGATGATGTAGAGGGTTTCGGTAAAGCTGTTCAATATTCCGCTGAAAACATGAGTACTCTGCAATACGAGTACCGGGTAGTATTGCCCCATGATAAAACGCGGTGGCTGCGCGTGTCGAGTAATCCAAAAACTCTTGCAGACGGCAGTATTATTTGGAGCAGTATAGCCATTGATGTTACAGCAGAGAAAGAAGCGATTGATGAATTAAAAGACTCCGAACAAAAACTGACTCAGGCTGCGGCAATCGCTAATTTAGGCTACTGGGAAATAGATGGAGATAATGACGGAGCTTTAACCTGGTCTGACCAGCATTATAAAATTTGGGGAACCACCGCTGAAAAATGGGATCATACTTTAGAAGCATTTCTGAATACCGTTTACCCAGAAGATCTCAAAGCAGTTAAAAAAGACCTGGATAAATTGTTTCATCATCATGTCGACTTCGATCTCCGTTATCGAGTGGTTATTAATGGTGAAATAAAATGGGTACACTCAAAAGGTATTGAGGATCCAGATAATCCAAAATTCTATCATGGAACTGTTCAGGAGATAACTGTTCAGAAGGAGGAAGAGGAAAGGCGAAAGTTACTGGAGAGTGTAGTTACCAATATCGGTGACCCAGTGATGATTACCGAGGCCTGGCCGCAAAGCGATCCCGGACCCGTAATTTTATACGTAAATCAGGCCTTTACCGATATGACCGGCTATACCGCAGAAGAAGCGGTGGGTCAATCGCCAAGGTTTTTACAAGGCCCCAAGTCTGACTTTAAAGATCTCAAAAAAATGGGCGAGGCCATGCGTAAATGGCAAGCCTATGAAACTACCACCATTAATTATAAAAAGAACGGAGAGGAATTTTGGAACAACTTTAAGATTTACCCAGTAGAAAATGAAAAGGGTGAATATACCCACTGGATTTCCATTGATCACGATGTAACGGCCTTTAAAAAAAGACAAAGACAGCAACAATTACTAAGTGAAATAGGCTATTTGTTTGATGAAAAACCTCAGCTTTTAAATGTTTTGCAAGCCATTGTGAAAAAACTAGTAGAGGAAGAGTCTTTTGACGTGGCAGAAATTTGGCTGGCAGACCATTCCTTGCAAAAAATGGATTTGCAGGCCTTTTACCACGCCAAGCCCGAGTTTGAAGCTTTCCACGGCGCCAAAAAGGATCACAGCATGGCCCGCGATATAGGGTTAACCGGCTATATTTGGGACACGCAAAAAGCTGTTCTGGTGCGTGACCTCCCAAGCAGCGATAAATACCACCGTAAGGAAGCAGCCAAAACTGCCGGCATTAATACCGCCTATGCCATTCCGCTTATGCACGCTAAAGAGGTGGTTGGTATGTTACTTTTAGGAGCTGTCTCTGATTATGAAAACTCTAAACCCTTTGATCTACTCTTCAATAACTTCAAGGGTGTTTTGGGCACCGAAATTCTGCGTAAAAAGCTGGAAGAAGATATTAATACCATTTACAATACCGTTCCCGCTATTATAAGTGTTTCTGATTTTGACGGTAACATTATTAAGATAAACGAAGTGGGGAGCCAACTATTAGGCTACAGCCAAGAAGAGCTTCTAAGCATGAATTGGCAAGATTTAGTTCATCCAGATGACCGCCAAAAAACTCAGCTTGAAAACAAGGCGCATAAAAAAGGAAAACCTACCATTTACTCAGAAAAGCGCTGCCGCACTAAAAGTGGAGAGTTAATCTGGTTAGCCTGGACCATAAAACCAGATTTAGACAGAGGCCTGACCTTTGGCGTAGCTAAGAATATTCATCAGGAAAAAGAACTTAAGTTGCTACTGGATAATGCAAATCGCATTGCCCGAATGGGTGCCTGGAAGCTAGATCTTGAAAAGGACGAACTATTTTGGTCTGACATGGCCAACATAATAAATGAAGCCCCCCCTGGCTGGACCCCTAAAAGCCTCAAAGAAAACTTATCCTATTACCCTGCCGGTGAGGACCGCGAAAAGGTTATAAATGCCTTAGATCGCGCTCAAAATAAAGGGGAGGCTTTTGACCTAGAAGTGCTTAAATACAATTTCGGTAAAAAGAAGAAGAAATGGGTTAGGCTGCTGGGAGAGCCACAGATGAAAGACGGTGTTTGCCTTATAATTAACGGTACAATTCAAGATATTGATAAGCGCAAACGTGCCGAGCAATTGGCTTTTAGTACCCTGGAAGAAAAAGAGGAAATCCTAGAAAGTATTGGGGACGGTTTTTACAGTATGGATTCTGAGTTTAACATTACCTACTGTAACCAAAAATCACTTGAAATATTTGGCCTTCCCAAGGATAAACTTCTTAACAACAACCTCTTGGAAGTGTTTCCCGAGACAAAGAACTCGGAGCTGACGCAGCACTACCTAAAAGCCATGGAAACCAACGAAGAAGATCGCTTCACCTTCTACCTTGAAAGACTTGATGTTTATTATGACATCAGTATTTTCCCGGCCCAAGGCAAAGGCCTATCTATTTACTTTAAAGACATTAGTGAGCGGGTAGCCTATATAAAAGAAATAGAACAAAAAAATGCCCGCCTTAGTGAAATCGCCTGGACCCAATCGCACGTAGTACGCGCACCCCTAGCACGTATCATGGGGCTTGTGCAGTTAATTGAAGCGGGGCTGGCAAACGAAAAGGAAACGAAAGAATTTTTAAATGACATTATGAAATCATCTAAAGAACTTGACGATGTAATTCGTAATATAGTATCACTTACACAAACCCTTGATAACCGTAATCAATGACCAAAAAACTGCTCATAGTGGACGATGACCCACTTTTCCGCTTCATAGCCAAGCGCTTAGTCAGTCATTCTTTTCCAGAAAAGGAAATACAGGAATTTGAAAACGGTAAAGAGGCCTGTCAATTTTTGCGCAGCCATAAAGGTGAAATTGAGCATGCACAGATCTTTTTAGACATTAATATGCCCATTATGAATGGCTGGGAATTTCTAGAGGCCTGTAGCATAGAGGTGGACAAGCCTGACCTTGACATCTATATTATTACCTCCTCAGTAGACGAATCGGATAAAGTAAAAGCCAAAAGCTTTCCCATAGTTAAGGACCTTGTTGAAAAACCACTTTCCAAAGATTTTATAGAAAGTTTAAAATAAACAGGGCGGAAGTACTAATTGAATACTACTAGTTTGGTTTAAGGAGAAATCGAAGCCTAAGAGTGCAAGCAAACGAAGAAAAAGTTTCAGTAGAAACCAAAAAACCCTTGCTAATCTATTGATTAACAAGGGTTTTTATTTTGTTATGGTGACCTTGGAAGGGGTCTTTATACTGCTTATTATCAATGTGTTATGGGGTTCATTTTTATTTTTGTGACGTGGAGTCATTCGAAATATTCTGCTCCTCAATTAACTTCTGTAGCTTCTTAACAAAGTCTGGAAGTTTGCTTTCATCAGCAGCATCTGTATTTATCTCCAGCATGAGCTTAAAGGGTTTTTTCTTTTCTACTGGCCTCACTACATTATGTGCATTTTCCTCTTGTTCCCCGAATAATGTATCTAAGCTTACACCATATATTTTAGCCAATTTCAGGCCTTTTTCGATATCTACCTTTATTTCGCCACTCTCCATTTTGCCATAAGTACTGTAATGCATCCCCATCCTATCAGCGATTTGCTGCTGGGTATAGCCAAATTTCTTTCGGTACTCTAATAATCTACTCACATCTACTTTCATCGTGCTCGTCTAGTGGGTTGGTCTTGCAAATTTATCTTATTGATTAATAAGTTGTTAAGCGAAATAATCTTATAATAAGATTAATAATCTTGTATAATTGTTCTTAATACTCTTATTTAGCGGAACAATAACGGAACAAAAAAGAACCCTTTCAAGTGCAGAAATCTACACCTTTTTACAAGAAAGAACTCCTTTTAGAGCTAAAAATTAGGCTAGGTAGGCAAGCCATACCAAAAGTAGCAGAAAGCTGCAGTTACTCTGACCGGTATGTTCGCGACTGGTTTAAGAGCTTTAAGCATAATGATGTTATCAAAGATGCTGCGATTAATCTTCTTGCAGATCTTAAAAAACAAGAAAACGCTTCTCTAGCTACTCTCTCAGAATAATCTATTGCTAATCTCAAATCAATAATTATGGAAGTAATAAACCGCAAAATCCCCCCAGGCTTATCTGCCAATGAGCTGGAAATTTATTGGGATTTCGAGAAAGAGGCTTTGATGGCTTTGCTACATGGTAGGCTATCAGAGTTTAGTGAGCTGCCCCAATCAGTTTTGGACCGCCTAACTTTTTACATGGAAGACGATGAGCACGCCATGGAGATTTTTGAAAAACTAGGACCCAAACAGACCAATGACCGGCTCTACATTTATGTTAAATGCAAATTTGGTGGCTTTAGTTGGGAACCTGATTTTAAAAATGGAACTGTTAAAAGCGAGTGTTGGCAATGCAAGTGCAATGGCCAGTGCATATTAAAGCCCATCACTAAGCAGGTCCTTGAAGTAAAGTTTGGCTGGCTCACAGAAAGAGAAATTGATGTTATACGAACAATCTGTTCTCTAGATTTCCCGATTAGTGAAGCTGCGGCCGATCGGCTCAACATTTCGCATTCTACTCTTAACAAGCACAAAAAGTCTGTGTTTCTCAAAACAGGGATTTCATCTATTCAAGAACTAGCTGTTTGGGCTGCAAAAATGGATTTATAAAAATGGATTTATAATGAATAATTCACCCTGGTTACAAGTCAAGCAGGAAGATGATCAGTTCTCTAATCTCTACCTGAGCTTTGGTGCCAAAAATACCTTACTACGCCTCCGTAACGAACAAGTTGATCTGGTTTGTAAAAGATTAATTGTCGATTCCATTCGTCGATATATTAATCATCGAAAGCGTATAATATTCAAATATGGAGGTCATAAAACCCCGAAAGCATTGACCGCCCTTAATCAGCTTAATTATGCTTTTAATGGATCCACCAATAGATGGTCTTTAGAAGCATTGCCAAGGATCATCAAAAATTGGGAAGCCCAATTACTTGAAATTGCTCCAAAGCCTAATAGCAAGTACTATAAAAATCAAACCCAGTTTTTGATTTCACTCACTGCCTGGGCTAATCATGAAATGTCAATTCATCATGGCGCAAAATGAAAAGTTAATTCAAGATCTCGCTTCGCGCGAGTATATGCGCTTAGCTGCAGAAATTAAAGCCTTGGTTTTCGATGCTTCTTGGAGCGAAGATGAAAAATCAGCCATCCGTAGATATCTGCAGAAGCTCCAAACTGAAACGCAGATGCTTAGAAATATTAATTGTAAAAACATGATGCCATGAAGGATTTCTTTAACAAATACGACATACAACTTATAGCTCTAATTGGAGCTATAAGTGGGTTTCTGCTGCTAGTGGCTTTAATCGTTGGCTACCAAGAAGCACAATCTCTTTTCTCAGCCTTGGATAATTTATCCGCTGGATTTTAGGCGTGTTCCCTCTAAGCTGGGGAGCTTAGAGGAACCTATAACCTTCCGCATAAGGTTTGTTTTCTCAAATGGTTGATTGGTTTAAAGTCCTGATGCGGCAGGACTTTTTTTAATACCCTATTCTAAATGAAACCTATTACCTATCGTCAATTGCGGATTGATGAAGAAGCCGTAAAAATGGAAACCAGCCAAATTCTCAAAGATTCATTACACAATCCTAGTGTCTGTTCTGACCCTGGTGACGAACAATCAAATATTATTCAATGGGACTGATTAAGCAATCGTTCATCGAGACCATCTACGAAAGTGTGGACATTCTTGAAGTGGTGGCAAGCCAATGCTCCGACCTTAAAAAAAGGGGCAAAACTTGGTTTTGTAATTCGCCGTTCACCCAGGAGAAAACTCCAAGCTTCGCAGTTGATTCTGTAAAGCAACGATTTAAATGTTTCAGCTCTGGAAAAGGAGGTAATGCTGTTACCTTCATAATGGAGACTAAAGGCAAAACCTTCCCAGAAGCAATCCATTGGCTGGCCGAATTTAAAAACTTGCAGGTAGAATATGAAAATGCCGAATGGGCCAAAAAGGCTCTTGAAACCAAGAACAAAAAGGAGGAGCTGCGCCCCTTATTAAAAGCATCACATAGTAAATATCAAGCGGCATTATGGGATTTACCAAGAAACCATCCTGCCCATTTAGAGCTGGAGAAACGCGGCTATGATATCGCTATCGCTAAAGAATGGGGACTAGGTTTTGCACCAGGGAAAGATTTCATTTACTCCCAAGTGGCCAAAATAGGCCAAACTAAGGAGGCGCGAGAAATCGGACTAATTGGAGATACTCAAGATAAATATTGGAATAGGCTTATTTATCCTATTCGTGATAAAAATGAACTCTTAGTAGGTTTTGCAGGCCGCGATCTAAGCAACAAAAAGAATAGTGCAAAATGGATTAACCCTACAGCTAGTATTCTTTACAACAAAGAAAAAATTCTATTTGGTTTATCTCGCGCGGCGGCCGAAATCCAGAAAAGAAATGAAGCTTACCTGGTAGAAGGTTATAATGATGTCATTGCATGGCATAGGCATGGCCTTGAAAATACTGTGGCTTCTTGTGGAACGGCGATTACAGAATCTCAGATTTCTTTATTAAAACGGCTAACCACAAAAGTCTGCTTTACGATGGATGGTGATGCTGCAGGACAAAAAGCGGCTTTAAAGCATATCCCTGAATTTATTAAAGCTGGTTTTAGTACTTCAGTTATTCTTTTGCCTGCCTGTGATCCTGATGACTTCGTTAGAGAATACGCCCCATTAATTGGAATTTGCTCTTTACCAGTTATGTTCAATGAACCTCAGGTAAAAAAGAACGGCTTTCAGTTTTTGATGGAACATGAGCTAAGTACTAGTTCTGATTTATCTGCTAAAGCTAAAGCCATACACAGACTGTGCGAGGTTATCAGTACTGAGCAGGATAACATTATGAAGGAGATTTACACGGAATGGCTTGCGAAGGAAAGTGGCCGTAAACTCCCTACCATTACCCGCTTAATTAAAGAGATCGAAGCCGAAGCTCAAATTGCCGAAAATGTAAGCAGCGCCAATAACGATGTTTATGAGCTTCCCAAGGAACTTGAAGGCAAAGTCCATTTAAAGGATATCACTAAGGACATTGAAAAATATGGACTTTTTCAAGCGGGCAATCGCATTTGGGTGAAGCGCGGATCAGATACCCCTTATACCTTTCAATGGGTAAGCAATTTTAGTATTGAAATCATTCAGCACATGAATGACGAGAAATTCCCAATGAAGCTTTTAAGGATTGCTAACGTTTTTAACAAGGAGAAAATCTTTGATACTCAAAGTGAAAACCTCATGAGTCCTATGAGCTTCTCGAATGTAGTAGCTGGCCATGGTAACTTCTTTTGGAAAGGGGGACGCCAAGAGCATTTGCAGCTTCTGCAAATGCTATTTGATAAAATGGGAGACGGTGAAAAAATTGATGTTTTAGGTTGGCAAAAGGCAGGCTTTTTTGTCTTTAACAATAAGGTGGTTTTCCCCAGTAAACCCACCAAGGAGATAGACGAGAACGGAGTTTTTAAAGTGCTAGAGGATAATCGCGAGATATCCTACTATGTACCTAGCGCAAACCGCGTTTATAAGAACAATCCTTATAAGTATGAGGCCCAAAAGAAGGTAAAGGTGATTGGCGACTCTGCCCTAACCTTTACCAGTTATGCCTCAAAAATGATGTTGGTACATCGAGAGCATGCCATTACAGGCCTACTCTTTACGGTGGCCAGTATGTTTCAGGATATTGTAGTAAACCAACTTGGAAACTTCCCGATGGTTTTCTTGTACGGCCCACCCAGCACAGGTAAAGATCAGCTAATTGAATGCTGCCAATCCTTTTACGGCTTGCCACAAACCGCAATAAACTTAGAAGGAGGCGCGAGTACGGCCAAGGCACAACTGCGCGAACTAGCCCAATTCTGTAACCTGATCACGCATTTATCAGAATACAAGCGAGGGGACGCCAAGCTGGATGGCATGCTAAAAGGAATGTGGGACAGAAGAGGCTATAAACGCGGAACCATTGACAGCCATGTGGGAAGTGAGAGTATTCCAGTTCTCAGTTCTGTTTTCTTGACGGGCAATGACTACCCAGATCAAGATGCACTTATTACCAGGCTTATTTGGGAGGAAATGAGCAAGGTTGATTTCGATGTAAAAGAAATGAAGCTATATGAGGAGCTCAAAGATATGTACCAGTCTGGCGTAGGCCATTTAACGGTAGAAATCTTGCAACATCGTGCTCATTTTGCCGAATCCTTTAAAAGCACTTACAGCCGGGTAAGTAAAGAATTGAAAAACGAGCTGGCCATGGCCGCAACCCATAGCCGTATTGTTAGCAACTTAGCTGTGCTTGGTGCTGCCTACGAATTAATGAAGGATCACTTAATGTTCCCTTTCGGATGGACGCAAATCGTTAATCACTTTCGCACTGTTGTAGATAAGCAAGTTCGCAAACTTAATTCTGCCAGTATTCACAATAAATGGTGGGATTGCTTTTTGGCCGTTTGCCGCACCAACCAGCAACCGCTGCGCCTTGGGCTAGACTTCAATATTGTAGATAATCGCCTGTACTTTAATTGGACCAACACCTACAACCGTGTAGCTCCGCAGTGGTACAAGCAGTACTACGAGACAGCTCCGAGCAAAGGAAAGATTAGCGATATGATTAATGAAGATCGCGATCTTGCTTTGGAGAAGCATAATGCCCACCGCTTCGATGGAGGGAAAAATGGCCATCGCACCAGTGCCTGGAGTATTGATCTTAAAGCGACTGGAATCATGGATGAATTAATAGAAACCATGGACTGGCAACGCTCTCAAAACCTAGATAAGCCCGAACTACCATCTTCCCCTGCCACCCCATTCACTAAAAATGACGCCAAGCAAGATGATTTGCCATTTTAAAAATCCCCTGCCACCCCAGATTTTTTTTGTCTCGAAAAGGGAGGAAAATTTTCAAAACAGCGATTTCACTTTCTGACATCTCTGACAACATATTAAAATGTTGATAATGAATAAGATAATGTTAATAAAGCTGCAAAAAAGTTGTCAGAAAGTGTCAGAGAGTGTCAGAAACAGGTTTGAGTTTCTGACACCTTCTGACACCTTTTACAGGGTTTTAAGCCCTTTTAGAAAGTTAAATACTTGGTTTTCAGACTTGTCAGAAGTGTCAGAGATGTCAGAGACCAAAACAAGCCTTTCAGATTTTTTTCACCTAAACAAGAACACATGGAAAGCCTAGAAATCGAATTAAAACTCAAGCTTAAAAAGGCAGATCGCGAATACTTTCTTAATGGGAAAGCCATTATTTGGGGTACTATCTTTTATATCCGTTCTACTCGCAGTGGGGAATTTGAAGGGCCCTATGCCTTAGATGAAGATCACCTTGAAAACATGAAGGACTGGCTGGAAGCCGAAATGGTTTGGGTAAAATCAAATTAATTTGATTTTACTGTCCTATAAATACCAGTTCCCTCACTGCATATTCGTTGCATGGTAAACCTTGGTCAAGCTTCTGCAATTCTATACGGCACTGCCGCCCCAGGAAACACAAATATTCTTTGGGCTAAAACCAGTACCGCTGACCCAAACACTTGGACCATTCTTGGTTTTTATCAATATTTAAGCGGCGCTTGGCAACTAATTGCTGCTAGCGAGAGAAGCACCACCGCACCGAACAATACCCATAAGGTATGGCTTGATTCGAATTTCACCCCACCCATTATTAAGACGTATAATGGATCTAGCTGGCAAGAAATAAATAAGTTAAGGAGCGTGACTAAGGTTTCCAACTTCACATTAAGTGTTAATGAAAACAATGCCTTTGTTAATGTTAATGCCGATGAAGATATCATAATAAATATTGTGGATCCAGGCATTGATGAATTCGCATGTACCATTAGCCGTCTTGGAGATGGCGAAGTAATTATCATTCCTGAAAGTGGAGTCTCACTCAATGGCATTAATAACGCTTTAAGCATTGTTGATAAATGGCGTAGTGTTATCATTCGAAAACTCTCAGCAAATGAGTTTTTAGTTGAAGGAAACATATAATTATGAGTATTGCAATTCTACAGAGTGCACCCTTAATTAATGCTAGCGAAATCAAACGCAGCCCATATGTTCTTTCTATCGAAAGCTCGCAAGTTTCGAGGACTAATAGTATTCCAGATGATCTAACCTCAAATACTGTGGATTCTTCCAAGATCTTGGTTTACTCAGTATTTGACAAGAAAATTTTATTTAGCTATACCCCTCCAATAAGTGATTTTAAAAATGCTAATGAAATCCTACTAATAGATAACGATTTATATGTGGTATACTATTGGAATAGTGTCGATTTAAGTCAAAAATCAAGATTGATCAAGTTCCAGAATCTAAGAGTTGATTTATTAAACTATACACTTGATTATGATGACCTTGAAATCGTTGATATCGGCGTAAATACTATACACGGTAGTATCTATGACGAGACCAATATTTACTTCACGTCACGCAGAGAAACGAAAATTTGCAAACTCCAAATTAGTGCTCCCCTTGCGGACCTTGAGGTCTTTGATTTAGGCAGCTCCGGGTTTTCGGCCAGTGCTGATTCTCTAGCGGTTTATGGAGACAATTGGTATTTACCGACCTATGCTGGATTTTCACCGATCTATACCTCAAAAGTATCGGTAGTAAAAGTGAGTGAACCGACAACTTTTATTGCTGACTTAATAAGCTTTGAAAATGAAAGCAATAGTTCATCACCTCCTATAATAATGGTGTATAAGGATCACGCGTACATTACCCAGAACTACTTTGCTTATAGCTCCAACTACATTCTGCATAGAATAAACTTAACTGATCAAAGCGCCATCCAACTAACCGTAATTCTAGACCTGCCAGGAGACCCCCATTCCTTCGCGGTAGATCCTTCTGAAAATAAAATGTTTATTACAACTGGTAGAAATCCACAGGTAAGCGAAATTGATCTAATCAGCTTCAGCCAAATAAACAATCATATAATTAGGGATGCACAAACTTCAGACCCAATACCTTTTGGCTATTATGGATCTCCTGAAACTGGTTATATCACGGATGATATTGCTTTCGGTAGCGGCCATCTATTTATGGGGTCCGAATTAGGTAAACCAGGATTCGTCGTTTTAAATACCTCCAATTTTAATGATTCATCATTCTACCCTACCACTTACGACGTTTTTGGTTCTACTTATGTTGAGCTTAATGAAATCAGATAGAGCCGAATTACTTTTTGGTGAATATGTTAAAGTATACATTGTGTCATGAAAGCCGAATCCCTAACTAGTCGCTCCTTAACAAGCGGCTTGACATTTCGTTGGATTTAAAAATAGTTGAATAAATCGAAGCACAAAAAATGCTTCTTTCTTTAATTGAAGCATCATCTTTTTAAAGTTCCATCCAGTG
>Ga0306912_1000878_pt1 | contig 15698 bp, 9 predicted proteins | sample AntRauFillE10628_FD_190443 | JGI IMG/M metagenome (GOLD analysis project Ga0306912, IMG submission 190443) | Saline lake microbial communities from Rauer Islands, Antarctica - Metagenome Filla E10 #628 (v2) (version 2) | ecosystem: Environmental > Aquatic > Non-marine Saline and Alkaline > Saline... | reverse complement strand
TTGTGTTTAGTAATTTTCAGAAATTATATAATTTATCTAAAGAAGGCTTTGTAAAACCACTGATTTTGTCATAGTTCAAGGCCCGTCCGAAAGCTGGCGGACGGGAGGATTTCAATGTCATGATAACTAGGAAATGTGGCAAAAGCACGGTTTTGCGCCGAAGGCATCCCGAGGGGTAATGCATTGTCAAAGTATATACTATTTGAACATTATCTTAATCATTAATTTTAAGCTGACTTGTTGAAAGCTTTAATGATAAAAAGATTTCTGAAGAAACACAGGAGATTATTGTCGATATGGCGAGATGAACCTTTGATCTCACCGATCTGCATAAAGCCCCTCCCCTTGTTGTGCTACTCGAATAAAAGTGGAAAAAATGAAAATTGAAAAGTAGGCATTAGTCTATAGACCAAATACCAGGAAAATGGGGAATTAGGCAGATCGGAAATCAGGCTGGATTAGTCGTGAGAAGTGAAAAGATGGTAGTTTCGAGTCTCAGGACTCAGGACTCAAGACAAAGACTCAAGACTCAAGACTCAAGTGTCAAGACTCACATCTCACATCTCACGACTCACAACTTTGGCAATTATTCCTCTGTATCTTCTTTTTCAACTTTCAGGATATCGCCGGGCTGACAGTCAAGCGCATCGCAAACGGCGGCCAGCGTATTAAACCGAACTCCTTTTGCTTTACCTGTTTTCAGCAGAGACAAATTGGTCACGGAGATCCCGACCTCAGCCGACAGCTCCTTTAGCATCATTTTCCGTTTGGCCAGCATCACGTCTATGTGTACAGTGATTTTCATACGATCATATTATTTTCTTCAAGTAAAGCTTTTCCCTCTCTGAATACTTCTGACAATATCAGACAGGCTACAGAGAACAGCAGCGGTCCCAGTGCAATTGTGAGGCTAAGTTTCAGCTCTCCGTTCTCGTAGCCGAAATTGGCACAGCTAACCGCAAACGCGATGAATCCCAACATCGAAAGGACCCTGAAATGTTGAATATTGTCGGTATAGAACGTTTCCAGTTTTTCAATGGATTGCAGCACAGCGATGATTTTCCAGGCCATGAACAGTGTGATTCCCAAAAAGAACACACTGCGGATATATACCCAGTACATCATGGCAGCGGACAGATCACTCAGTACCACCGCATAGCCTGTTGTGGTCTCGGCGCTGTCTATTAGTTCGATGTTACCCATTCCAAAGCCGGCATCGAAAGGAGCGATCATTGCCACTCGGGAAAATGCGCCAGGATTGAAATGCCAATAAAAAATGATGCCGGTCAGGAGCAGAATGAGGAATGCGCAAAGACCAAATACGATCTTGCTCAATCCAATTCCATATCCGATGGATTGTATTACGATTCATGCTATGGTATTTAGGTTAGAGATGTATTAATTAATCTTTAGTATAAACTAATTTATGTTAAACATAATATTATGATTTCAATATATAGGGCGACCGTTCTGATATACGATTTATCTCATTAGCAAAAATGTGCTCTTTCTGTTCTAAAGAAATGAGTGCCCTGATATTAACAGGTTCTCAGTGATCCTGAAATCTTTATACATGCTTCTACCCTTTTTTTGATTTGTCATCCGGGACAGCACAACCGGCACGAACTTGAAACAATTATTCTGCTGATCCTAAAAGTAGTGGCTGTAATTAGTGAGGTAAATAAATGGACCGGAAAAGAAAAGAGGTTTTAAAAAGAGATGTACAGCAGGCTGCGAATATTAGAATAAGACTGTTTGAATACCTTACCCGGAGGCCCTCTTGTCCAAAAGTATTGGTTATTGGCTAACTGACATAGATTTGCTATTTACCACTTGCAGACAGCGGATTCATTAAGCCATTCTAACTTTTAAATAATCCCAACGTATTTTACATTTTTCAAAATAACCTCTCCAAAATAATTAAGGAAAAAGGTCAGGAGTGACTCATAAATCTTTTCATTTTGGCCATACTACACAGAGTTTATACATCCAAAACCATCATAATTGAGCTTATCATGAACAAAAAACTATGTTACGGACTTATCATGCTTCTTTTTGGGGCGCTGTTATTTAATGCCTGCGAAAATACGTCCACCAATTCTGTGACTCTTGAAGAATCACTGGATCTATTTACTGATCTGGCTCCGGTTGAGGGGGCTTCCAACTCGACGTTTACAATAAACAGAGGCAAAGACCTGACACGTGACGGTTACTTCGAAATCAATGTCAGTAATTTTGAAAGTAACGAACTCGTCAAAACAGGCCGCTACGGTGCCTGGTGTATTGAGTGGAAAAAACCCATTCGTTCGTCCAATGATGAACATACCGGTGTAAAACTCTACTCTACAAGCGGTCAAAACAAGTGGAAGCCACTCACCTACTTTTTTTCAATTAAAAATGACCTTTCAAAAGAAGACCCCTCCCTTACATACCGGGAATACCAGGCTGTAATCTGGTCACTTGCCGGGTACATGGGTGTTGCACCTGAATTCGACCTCGATAAACTGAAAAACAGCGAAATACCTTCCCGCCTCAAGCAAAATGGCCAGCCAATTGTTGACAAGGATAAAGTCAGAACCATAGTTAATCGCGTAAAGGGCGAATATTCAGATGCTACTGTTAATCTCCCGGGCGGAAATGATGGCTTAATCATCGCTGAAACTAATGGTGATGAACAGGATATCGTACTGGAGCCGGTAGCTCGGATAGAACTCACGCCCTCACCACTGAGCTTAGCTGTTAATGAGCAACGACAAATGACGGCGAAAGTTCTGGATGAAGACGGGAATGAAATTACTGATGCAGAACTCATTTGGAGTATTGATGATGATGGTATTGCAACCGTAAGCCAAAATGGTGTCGTTCAAGGTGTTTCTATTGGTCAGACGATTGTCCGGGTAGAAAGTGGTGGCAAAGAGGCTACCGCGATTGTTACTGTTTCAGCCATCGTGGATAATCTGGGTAACGAGTTTGTATTAGGGATGCTTCCTAATTTAACCGGACCAGGCTATACAACAGAGCTGCACCTGACATCCAATGTAGAAGCTAATGTTGTGATTGAATACCCAATCAACAGTCCAACGTTTACACAAACCGTATCTCTTACGCCCGGTTCTATTTCAATCATAACGGTCCCCCTTACATCATCATCAGGTTGGAACGCCGGAACCGTCGATAATAATGCTATACGAGCTTCATCAAATCAGGATTTTGTGGTTTACGCCATTAACAGGCGTGATGCCACTACTGATGCGGCACTCATACTCCCGGCATCCGTCCTTGGAACTGAGCACTACGTAAGTGGTTATACGCCTTTATTCACTGGTGTATTTTCGGTCGTTGCCACTACTGACGGGACAGAAGTTGAAATAACACCGACTAATGGTATGATAGGAGGCTATACGGCCAACTCTCCATTCACGGTAACGCTTAACAGAGGCGAGGGCTTCTTAGGCCAGGCACTAAATGGTGGACCTACCGGTGATTTAAGCGGTACATTCATTTCATCATCTGATCCGGTTGCTGTCACAAATGGAAATTTGTGCACTAATGTGCCAGTAGGTAATACAGCTTGTGATCATTTATTTGAAATGGCCCACCCCGTGTATAGCTGGACTACTGAGAGTATTGCGGCACCCCTTCCAAACAGACCGTTCGGATCAATTTACAGGGTTTTGGCAAGTGAGGACAATACCACTATTGAGCGAAATGGGTCCGTTGTAGCAACAATCAATGCAGGTGAATTCTACGAGTCTGCCGTTGAACCCGGCGCGCAGCGCTTTACAGCAAATAATCCGATTTTTGCTACCCAATTGATGACCGGGATAACACAATCGGGTACTAACATAGGTGATCCAGCTATGGGTAATATGATACCCACAGAGCAGTACCTTATGTCGTACACATTCTCTACTGTAGGCGGCGCACAATTTAGAGAAAATTGGGTGAATGTCGTTGCTCATACTGATGATGTGAGTGCAGGCACCATCCTTCTTGATGGGGCGCCAATACCTTCAGGAGACTTTACTGCTATCGCAGATACTGACTTCCAATATGTACAAGTTCAAATAACAGAAGGCACACACGCTACATCGTCTGCATCCAGAGCTCACGGAATCTCTGTCATGGGATTCGATAGTGCTGACTCTTACATCTATCCCGGAGGTGCCGGAATCAGTGACCTGTGATATGAAAAGTTAATCACCACAAAAAAGCATGCAACTCTCTCCGGGTTGGATTTCCGGAGAGGTTAGTTAATAAGAACAGATCAAAAACGTAAAAACGGACGCACTGGATTCTACCGGTGGGTCCGTTTTTTTTTTTGATTACCACAATAACAAACGTACAGTTTCTTATGCACACTGTAATCAAGCAAGTCATTCTCACAGGTGTTAAAAAAAGACTACAGGAAGTACCAGTCACTGACCCTGGAATACGGAACTTGCATCGATTAATAAAGACGTATTGAAATTTACGTTAGCAGACTGCAGATGACCACATAAATTCAAATGTATTCGGGGTATTGAATGGCCACACCTATGCATAACTTGTGTTCGATTAATGAATCAAGTTATTCAAAGTCTCCCGTCCCAAAGTAGAGTTTGTGAGGAATTTAATTCCAAAGAAATTGAGATTAAAAAATAGGAAATCTTTTACTCTCAAAGATACTTGGTTATCTGACCTTCCCCGTTCCCTCCCTATTTTCTCTCATCCTCATTAGAGGAGACTTCTGTAGTCGATTTTTATAATCGACTACAGATGCATAGTGAACATAATCCGCCTGTAGCTTGGTGAGGGCCGGGAATTTTGGGGGTCTTGAATTAAGCATGTCGCTTATGACAGGCGGCAGGCTTACAAGCTGTTTCAAGCCTTTAAATTGGAGTGAGATCCCTTTCCCTTAGACTCGAATGATAAGTCGAGCCTAAACTTATTTTCGGTATCAAATGCATAGGTTGCCACGAGCTGTTTTAACAGAACGGAAATGATCTTCATGCCAAGAGTTTTGGTGGCGGTTATATCAATTGTTTCATTAATGCCGGGTCCGGTATCCCGATAGCTCAGGTGATGCTGATCTCCTTCCTGCCAAAAACTAATAAAGATAGTGCCGTTACTATCATTAAAGGCATATTTCAAGGAGTTCGTCATCAACTCATTGAGTAATAGCCCCAATGGAACCATCTCGTTGATGTTGATCTCCACATCTTCAATATCAAGTTCGGTTTGGATCTTATGCGGCAATTGTGTGTTGCCAAGAATCAGATCAACCATTTCAACTATGTACTCCTTGATGTTGATCTCAGAAAGGCTTTTAGACCGATACAACAGTTCATGAACTTTACCCATCGACTGTATCCGATTAATACTACGCGAAAGCGGCAGCGTATTGACGGTCTTATCCGAACTATCCATTTCTAACCACAGTAAACCGGATATAATGGCCAGATTGTTTTTAACCCGATGATGGATCTCCTGCAATAGTGTCTCTTTTTCTTTATATGAACGCGCCAGATCCTGATCGGTAAGTATGCGTTCGGTTATATCTATATGTGAACCTGCCAGTTTTGATGGGTGTCCATCCGGAGTGAATTCAATGACCCGGGCACGATCCATAATATACCTGTATTCACCCTCCTTATTTTTCATTCGTATCGTGCATTCAAACTTTATTCGATTTCCTTCCAGTATCTCTTTCATGAAACGTTCTACCAAAAGGTAATCTTCAGGATGAATGATTTTGTCATGGAAATTCTTGGTGAAATCTACATCCTTGTGTTCATATCCCAGCATCTCATAGTAGACATCATTAAATATGGTTTTAAAGCTTTTCAGATCCAATTCCCAAAGCCCCACATCCGCACCTTCAATGGCCAACTGATGAAATTTTTTGGTGAATTCTAATTCCTGATCCATTAATACGGATTCAGTCACGTCTTGAACAATGCCTTGTAAACTTTTGACCCGCCCCTGATCATCAACACCGGGTTTTCCAATGATCCGTATGTACTTCATTTTTTTCGGATTCTCGTCGCTAATCAAGCTTACAGTAATATCAAAATCTTTCCCGTTTTCGAGCGCCTCGCTAACTGCCTGATTATGCAGCTGCTGGTCCTGACCGTAATAATTATTTAGGATATTATTCAAGGAAGGATGACCCTTTTGTATGTCTCTGCCATAAATGGCAAACATCTGCTTACTCCAGAAAATCTCTTGGTTTTCTACATTGAAGTGCCAGTCACCAATCTGACCAAGTTCCTGAGCCCATTCCAGTCGTTGTAGTGATTGCTCCAGTGTATGTAATGTCGTTTTCTTCTTTGTTACATCTTCCTGCAGGGCAATGAAGTGATGGATATCGCCATTGCTATTCTTCAGGGGTGAGATATTCAATTTTGACCAAAACGTATCGCCGCTTTTAGTATAGTTAAGTAACTCCGCAGTTACAGGCTGTCCCTTTTTAATTTCAGCCGAGACATAATCTGCCGTTTTCCGATCGGTTTCTTTCCCTTTTAAAAAATGACCCGGCTTTTGCTCGTAGCACTCTTGCAGTGAGTAACCGGTAATGGTCTCATAAGCTTCATTTACCCATTCTATTTTTCCAGTACTGTCGGTTACTATGATCCCATATTCAGTTTGGTGAGCCATCTGAGAAAAGAGTTGCAGCCATTTTTCCTGTTCTATCCGACTCTTTTTTAGCTTATAATGATTATATTCCCGTTTGATGGCCGGAACCAGCCTCTTCAGGTCGCTTTTTAGTACATAATCTTTAGCTCCCAGGTCTACCACATACTCGAGGGCTTCTTCACCATTAATGGTACCGGTAACAATGATTACCGAAACCTTTGGGTTAAGCTCCCGGGCTGCGATAAGTGCCTCTTCTCCTGAATAGCCAGACATATTGACATCCGAGAGGATGACCTGAGGATTAAAATTTTGAAGCGCATGTATATATGACTTCTTATCCGATACAGTCTTTATATCATTTGCTTCTCGAAGTTTGTTTAGTTCCAGTCTGATACGTTCAACATCAACCTGATTATCTTCAAGCAATAATATTTTCAGCATATCTCTCCTAATTTTTCTTTAAAGAAGAAACGTCAAACAAAATTATTCTATAAACCTGGGTTCGATTCTCAAATACGGATTATGATTTAGATGCTTGTCCAAAGAGGGCGTCATCCTGCACCTCCCCACCGGGATCCCTTCGGGAGATACTGGATCTCATGCCGTTGATATGGATACGTGATGCCACGCCATGGCGTGGCATGACTGTATGGTAACATTTCTGCAATTTCGTGCCCTTTTTGGATAGGATCGGTCTTTTATTGATTGTATTCGACATTTAATGAATCGAACTCAAATTATAAACTTAATTTACAAAAAACCCATGTTACTTGTTTCTGAAATATGCTACCCCACCCTCCAGGAACAACCCTATTTTGCTTATCACCTTTTGAATCTACGTTTCAGATACCGCGACATCGACTTGTTCTTCAGCTATATCTTTGTTCATAATTTTTTTGAGTTCTCCCTCTCCTTTCTCTTAGCCTTCTATAAAATCCCATTGAATGAAAATGAATTGGATTCACCCAAATACCTACGAAGGAACCATTAATGTTCATTATATGCCAACAAGCGTCTAAAGACAGAACAGAAGAGAGAAAAAGCCTGACTCTCGATTAGCGAATCAGGCTTTGAAGATCCACTAAAGTAGCGGGCTTACGAATTTTGCTTTTTTTCCGTTATTCTTTTCCAAACTGGGCAAACAATGCAGGAATAACCACCATATTCAGTAAAGTTGAACTTAACAATCCACCCACAATGACCTGGGCCATTGGCGATTGAATCTCGTTGCCGGGCTCACCCACAGCTATGGCAAGCGGTATTAGTGCCAGACCTGCTGTAAGGGCAGTCATTAGAATGGGATTAAGCCTCTCCATTGAACCTTGCCTTATTGCTTCCATAAACTCCTTTCCTTCAGAAAGCAATTGCTGATAATGAGACACCATCAGGATTCCGTTTCGTGTTGCGATACCAAATAAAGTGATAAACCCAACCAACGATGCTATAGAGACAATACCACTTGTAAACAGTACAGTAAAAACCCCGCCAATAAGGGCGAATGGCAGATTAACCATAACGAGTAAAGCGGTTTTCAGGGAACCAAATTCTAAGTAGAGCAAGAGATATATTCCGAGAATTGAAACAATACTCAGTAATGAGATTGTTCGGGTAGCTTGTGCTTCACTTTCGAATTGTCCGCCATACTCAACAAAGTAGCCTTGAGGCATTGTTACACTGGCTAAAACATTCGCACGAATTTCATCTACAGTGCTTCTTAGATCCCGCCCTGATACATTAGCTGAAACTACGATTTTGCGTTGAACATTTTCCCGGCTAATGGTATTTGGCCCGCTTCGGGATTCAATGCTTGCCAGCTCTGCCAAAGGCACTATTGCTCCGCTTTCAAGGTTGAATCGTGCCTCTTGAATAGTTTCAATACTGCCTCTGTGCTCTTCGTTAAACCGAACAGTGAGATCAAACATCTTATCACCTTCAAGAATTTGTGAAACCACTTCTCCGGCAAAAGCGACATCCACCATTTCTGACAAGTCTTCGATGGTCAATCCGTATCGGGCAAGTGCTCTTCGATTGGGTTTTATCTGTATTTGAGGCACATTCTGTTGCTGTTCTACTGCCAGATCAACGATCCCATCAACATTTTCCATCTGCATTCGAACGTCTTCAGCCATAGCTCTGAGCTGGTAAAGATCAGAGCCAAATATCTTAACTGCGATATTAGCCCTTGTTCCAGAAAGCATATGGTCAATGCGGTGACCAATGGGCTGACCAATCGTAATATTGGTTCCGGGTACAACGCTAAGATTTGCCCTTAACTGATTGAGCATATCTTCTTTATTTGAGCCATCAGGTATCTCGAATTTAGCATCAATCTCAGATGCATTAACGCCTTGAGCATGTTCGTCTAATTCGGCACGGCCGGTTCGCCTTGAAGTAGATACGATTCCCCGATGCTCCAAAAGAATTTCTTCTATTCGGTTGCCAATCGAGTTCGACTCATCGAGAGACGTTCCCGGGACACTTACTGCGCTAATTACAAGTGTGCCTTCATTAAATTCTGGCAGAAATGAACGACCTAAAAATGGAGTAACAATTAATGTGACAATAAAAAGAACCAGTGTTCCTGCAATAACACTTTTTTTGAATCTTAGTGCAACATCAAGAACACGAGCATAGCCAGATTTGAGTTTTCCGGTAAACCAACTTTCTTCAAGCTTACCTTTTGCCCCTTCCCCACTCAGTAGATAAAAACACATTGCAGGCGTTACCGTCATTGCTATCACTAAAGACGCTCCGATAGAAACAATGTATGCCAGTCCTAAAGGTTTCAGCATTCTTCCTTCAACTCCACTTAAAAAGAAAAGTGGAAGAAAAACAATCATAATTATGAGCGTAGCATTAATTATAGAAGATCGTATCTCTTTGGACGCCTCAAAAATAACATCAATTGATGCTCTTTGATTTTCTTCGGGGAGTTTTGAGTTTTCTCTTAGCCTTTTGAAAACATTCTCAACATCAATAATGGCATCATCTACAATTACTCCAATGGCAATAGCCATCCCACCAAGTGTCATTGTGTTGATAGTGATATCAAAGAATTCCAGAACAAATATGGAGGCGATTAAAGAAAGAGGAATGGCAGTTAATGAAATAATAGTCGTCCTGAAATTCGCAAGGAATAAGAATAGAATTATTATTACCAGGAAAGCCCCGTCTCGTAACGCTTCAATCACATTTTCTATCGCCAGATCAATGAAATCAGCCTGTCTAAACAAATGGGTATTGATTGCAAAACCGTCGGGCAAACTTCCCTCTATTTCAGCAAGTGTTTCGTCAATGGTATCTGTTAAATCGAGTGTATTGGTTCCGGGTTGTTTTTGAATTGAAATAATAACTGCGGGCTCTGCATTCACAGAAGCATCACCAATTTTTTCCGAGGCAGCTATTTCAACTTTTGCAACATCGCCGACTAAAATCGGTTGATTGTTACGTTCAATAATTACCGATTGTTCAACGTCTTCAACCGAATATGCGCGCCCGATACCACGAATCGTATATTCCTGACCATATTCCCTGAAAAATCCACCTGAGAAGTTGTGATTGGAAGCTTCAACAGCTGATAATACTTGATCCAGAGTAACCTCATACATTTGAAGCTTTTCAGGATCAACCCGAACCTGGTACTGTTTTTTACCTCCGCCAATAGGAATAACCTGTGCAACACCTGGAATAGCCAGTAATCGTCTGCGTATTTCCCAATCAGCAGCAGTGCGAACATCAAGTTCTGAATGATTATCGCTATTTAAACCCACCAACATTATTTCTCCCATAATAGAAGAGATCGGTGCCATGATAGGTGGTGGAACTTCCTCTGGCAGATTACTTCCAACCATTTGAAGTTTTTCGTTAACAATCTGTCTGGCCTGAAAGATGTCGGTTCCCCACTCAAATTCCACCCAAACGATGGATATTCCCATTGCTGTAGATGAACGCACACGCCTTACTCCGGTCGCCCCGTTAACGGCTGTTTCAATGGGTAACGTAACTAACCGCTCGACCTCTTCAGGAGCCATTCCGTGAGCTTCTGTCATTACAGTTACAGTGGGTGCTGTAAGATCAGGGAAAATATCCACCGGCATGCCCAACACTACATAAATTCCCGCTGCAAGTAATGCCACTGATGACACCAACACAACAAAACGTTGTTTTAATGATCCTCTGATAATTGCGTCTAACATAGTATATCCTTATTCAATTTAATGTTCGTGGCCGTGTGCAGGCGCTTCGGATGACAATGAAGCAAGCTTCACCTGATAGGGATTCACTGTAACAACATGCTCCCCAATATTTAGTCCAGAGGTGATTTCAATGATACCCCGGTCTCTTATCCCCGTTCTTACTCTTCGCTTTTCGAAAGTCTCGCCGGCTATGTGCACAAATACAAAGAAACTCCCCTCTTCTTCTATAAGAGAACTTTCCGGAACGGCAATAGCACGATCTTTTTGTTCAGTATCTACATACACATTGGCGAACAACCCTGTTTGAAGAGATTGGTCTGGATTATCTATTTCATAAATCAAAGACACTGTCCTGGTCTTGGAATCTACGCTACTACCTGTACTAACTAATCGACCATTTAACTCATTTAGATCATACAAACGGTTATTACCTTGTATGCTGAAAGAAGCCGAACGAGACCCAGACAGAGACGTACGTTCTGAGGCCGGAACATGTACATAAAGCCAAACCTTTGACATGTCGGCGATAAGGAAAAGAGGATCGCCAACATTAACCTGCATTCCGGGAGTAACGTAGGTTTCGAGAAATGTCCCTGAGATTGGTGACTTCAATGCAAAGCGATAGGACTCCTCGTTATCTCCATATGTATCAACAGATGATGTATCTACCTGTACAATCTCATTGATTGTTTGAAACTGGATTAGAGATCTTCTGTATTCAATCCGGGCTTTGTCCAGCTCTACTTCAGGAATGGCTTCTCGTTCAAAGAGTCGCTTTTGGCGATCCAGATTTTTACGTGCAAGCTCAAGTTCAGCTTGTGCATTGATGAACTGCTGGGCATAATTTTCACCATCAGCTGATTGAATGGCTGGATTCAACACTAATACCGATGTCCCTTTGGCTACTTTATTGCCGGCTACCGGAAGGTTCTGATTCATGGCAGGTAGTACAATGCCTGAAAACGGAGCAGGTACTAACGCCTGCCCATTATTTCGGGCAGCTATCTCGCCATGCGCATCTATCGTTCTTGTTAACGATTGCAATGATACACGGTTTGTTCCAAATGGTATATTCCACTGTTGCTCCTTAAGAAATGAAATCAGATTGGGATCTTCCTCTTGGGAATAGGCAGGAATTTCGTCTACGGAATTGTATACAGGAATGCCATTTACTTGCAAGGTGTCATCCACCATTCCACGTATGATAATGGTGAGATCGTACCTTCCTGCTTGATCAAAAATGACATCTGGGCCATATATTCCTGGTATTTGAACTTCCGTTTCGGTAAGCGAACCTTCAATTCCGCGTTCCGATCGAAACACAAACTCCACTTCTGATTCAGATATTGCCATGAAATCAGAAAGACGGGTTAAATGCACCGCAAATGTAGCTTCCTCACCAACTATAAGTTCAGGATATTCCATAAACAGTTCCGTTTTTTCGGTCCATTGGGTAATTATCCCGCTACCTACTTTTTTAGATTTCTGTTCAATATGAATTCCTTCTGAATCATGGGCATGTTCCTCTTCGGGTTCTGATCCTTGCTCAGTCTCTTGAACGGTTTGTTCGTGGCTATGATCTGCATCCTCACCGTGAGAATGCTCTTCATTATTGGAACCACAGCCCGCAAGCAGTAATCCCGTAGTAAGTGCTAAAAATATGAATGCGTATTTCATAATATTGAAATTTATTTTGTTTGAAATAAGAGTGCTAGTGCCTTTGCACACAGTTTTATGCGAGTTAATGATCATGATCCGCATCCTGGTCATGAGAGTGTGCTTCACTTTGATGTTCAGTTGAATCTTTAGCTGCGGCATCAGCATGATCATGATTACTGTCTTCGTCATGGGAATGTTCTGATGCTTCTACATCAGAATGTTCATTCATTCCAATTCGGACAGGTTCACTCTGATTTTCTGATGGATTTGTAGCCGGTTGTTCATGAGTGTGATCACCGTCTTCGCCATGGGAGTGCTCCTCATCATCTGTTCCGCATCCGACTAATAATAATCCTGTGATAAGTGCTAAAAGTGTTATGATATGTTTCATTGGTCAATATTTTGTTGGTTTGAAAAAATTTTACCACCCGAAACAGTATCCAGCTTATATAAAGCCTGATTGTATTCAGCGATGGTTTCATAAAAAAGTGTTTGGCCTGTAACGTAGGCTTCTGTTGCATCTAAAAGCTCTAAAAGAGAATATTGACCTTCCTGATATGCAATTTGAGCCGTTTCAAGCATAGTACCGTTATTAGAGAACGATTGAATGGAATCCCACTGATCTGCAAGCTGAACAACTCTTTGGTATGAAAGGGTTATCTCATTTTGAACAGACATATTTCTCAATTCCAGTGACGTGGAAATTGTTCTGGCTTGAGCGCGTGTCGCTATCACATTCCCTTTATTCTGATTAAACATAGGAAGCTTAATAGAACCGCCTATAACAAAACCTTCCGAACCATTTGATTGGCTTTTATAGCCCAAATCAATACTCAGATCAGGAAATCGCTCTCTACGCTCAACTTTATATTTCAATTGGTAGGCTTCAGAAAGGAGTTCAAGGTTTTGGAGATCAGCTCTGTGGTTGAAGGCATAGTCAGTCAAAGATTTTTCTGAATCCGAAATCATGGTTACAGTAAATTCTTCGTCTAATTCAATTTCTCGGGAATTATCTTCTTGAGGAAGAATTAACACGCGAAGTTGATTTCTAACACCACTCAAATTAGCCTGTAATCTATCTTTCCGTTTCTGATATTTACTATCCTCAATGGAAAACCTTTGAAGCTGAACACCTGAATATGCACCTTCATCTCTTCTGGCAACTGCAGATTGTTGTGCGTGTTTTATCACAGCAGTGGCTTCATTGATTGCCTGTAATTGATGAGTTAAAAACCAGTGCTCAACGTAAAGTGATTTCAAGTTTCCAATGAGTATTTGTTCTCTGTATTGGAATTCTAACTTTGCGGCTTCGTTTAGTCTGGAGGCACTTCTATTTCTCAGAAAAGGCTGTCCGAAAAGTTCAATTGGTTGAGATATTTGAATAGTTGTCTCATCATAATTTGGTGATCCGGCATTTAAGCTTTCATGGAAAACACTAATTTCGGGGTTAGGAAATGCTTTATAGGTTTTAGCATCTCCCTTTTGACGGTCTTCCTCGAGTTCCAGCAAGGTGCGCTGTAAACTGTTTTCTTTAAAGAGCTCAACAGCTTTATCAAGGGAGATAGAACTATTTTGTGCTTTGGTCAGAGACGGCAATAAAACAAGTAATAATGCCAAACCCCTGATCCAATATCTGGATAGATTCATGGTTTGAAATTTGAAAGTTGAAAAATATTAAGTGAGATGGGCAGGCAAAGATTACCTGTAATTGCTTAGGCTATCGGAGGGGCGCGGAGAGAAAAAGGGGGAGAGGAGTATCTATGGTGGGTAATATCGGGCGGGGGCAAATTAAGTAAAACTAAATAGCCTAATATTGGGCTAAACTCAGTTTCTTGACCTAAAGCAACATAATTTGAATTAGAATCACCTTGTGCCCACTTCGTTTTTGAAGGAGAAATAATCCCGTTCAAATCAACAGTAGCTACTTCGTGATCTTCATTATCTAAATTCGAATTGTGATCTCCTTCTGTTTCTTGATCGGAATGAGAATGAGCATGTACTAAGACATGAATATCACCGTGATCAAAAATGTGATCTAATACAGAATGAAAATGAACCCCATTACCAAAAAGGACACATAGAAAAATTGCACCAACAAGAGTTTGTGATGCCAGTTTTGAAAATTTTTGCCCTTTTAGATACTTTTTCACGAGTTGATAATAACAGCTCATTCTATAAATACCAAAAACAAACTGATAAGAGATAAAAAAGAGAACGAGAAAAAATTTCTAAGCGAGCAGCTTGTAAAACTCAGGAATAAGAGTTCAATCGGAATATCCAACTACAAACAAAATTGGTTTTACAGGAATTCTTGTTGGCCACGTGTTTTAATCGTCATGCCGAATAGAAATGGCGACGGAAGGCTACTTGTATAACTGAGTAAGCCATTTGCGCTTGCGCCATAGGCATGCCCTTGGCAAACGCAGTACACATGAAAATTACCCCGAAAAAAATCTACACCCTAATTTGAAATAGTAACTTATGTTCGGTTATCAAATAGTAACAGAAGGCATTGCAAAACTTATAAACACCCCTTTATATCTCTCCGTCAGCCAAAGGAAGACTTCCAAATTCATTTTTATTTACACGTTAAGGTACTCATGCGCACGTCATCGTGAATAATCCGGGATATATACTTACGGCATTAACCTAAGCCCGGCCCTTGGATCATTTTTTAGTCACTTAGCAGTGTAACTGTGGCTATCAATGCCCGATTCCTTAACATCGAACACTAAAAGCGGGGTTCTTATGAAACTTGTCAAAGCCCTTTCTAAAGTAATTACCTGCTGTTTAAGGTTAATTTAAGGGTAATAGTTGTATATTAAAGCTGAACAATGATATGCTATTCAAATATAAAATCAGACTGAAACAAAATGGACTATTTTACTTCAACGACCGTCGCCCTTTCCTATGACCAAGCCATCGAAAAAGTTACCGGGCTTCTTAAAGACGAGGGATTTGGCGTGTTAACGGAAATCGACGTCAAAGACACCTTGAAAAAGAAACTGGATGTGGACTTCAAAAAGTACAAAATCCTGGGAGCCTGTAATCCAAAATTTGCCCATAAGGCACTGCAGGCAGAAGATAAGATTGGCGTAATGCTTCCCTGTAATGTTATTGTGGAAGAAAATGAAGATGGAACGGTAGAAGTTTCAGCCGTCAACCCCGTAGCTTCCATGCAAGCCGTAGATAATGACGGCCTGCAACCCATTGCAGATGAAATTC
>Ga0306912_1000877_pt1 | contig 15718 bp, 11 predicted proteins | sample AntRauFillE10628_FD_190443 | JGI IMG/M metagenome (GOLD analysis project Ga0306912, IMG submission 190443) | Saline lake microbial communities from Rauer Islands, Antarctica - Metagenome Filla E10 #628 (v2) (version 2) | ecosystem: Environmental > Aquatic > Non-marine Saline and Alkaline >... | reverse complement strand
CGGCCATGTCGTGCTGCCGTACGTCGGCGGGGTCCACGGCGACGCCGGGCTGTCGGTCGAGGACGTCGGGGCGGCCGCCGGCCGGGACGAGCTGGTCGGTGGCGGCGTGCGCTGGCGTGACCGCTCCGGTGGGCACCGATGAGCGACGGCGCCCCCCAGGTCGTGCTGTTCACCCGCGACCTGCGCGTGGACGACCACCCGGCGCTGGTGGCCGCCGCGGCCGCCGGGCCCGTGGTGCCGCTGTTCGTGCTCGACGGGCGCATCCTCGGGGGGCCGTTCGCCGCACCGAACCGGCTGGCGCTGCTCGCCGAGTCGCTCGTCGACCTGCACGCCGCGCTCGCCGACGCCGGCGCGGGCCTGGCGGTGCGCCACGGCGACGTCGCCGCGCAGGTCGCCGCCGTGGTCGCGCACTGCGGTGCCGGTGCGGTGCACCTCTCCCTGGACGTCTCCCCGTACGCGCACGCCCGGCTGGCACGGCTGCGGGACGCCCTGCCCGACCACGTCAGCGGCCATGCGCACCCGGGGATCACCGTGCACCCGCCCGGTCGACCGTCGCCGGCGTCCAGCGACGCCTACCGCGTGTTCACCCCCTACTGGCGGGCGTGGCGAGGCCTGCCGACGCGCGAGCCGGTCGGGGTACCCGACCTGGCCCTGCCGGGCGACCTCGACGCGACCGGGCCGGACGCCGGTCAGCTGGCACTGCTGGACCGGTCGGGCACGGCGCCGCGGCGCATCCATGGTGGGCTGCGGGCCGCCGCGCGGCGCCTCGATGCCTGGCTCGACGGCCCGGTCGACGAGTACGTCGAGGGCCATGACGACCTCGCCAGCGACCGCACCAGCCGGCTCTCCGCCGACCTGCACCTCGGCACGCTGTCGCCACTTCGGGTCGCGCTCGCCGCGGGGCAGGACACCCCCGGACGCGAGGCGTTCGTGCGCCAGCTGTGCTGGCGGGACCACTGGCACCAGCTGCTGGCCGATCAGCCGTCGTTGGCGACCGAGGACCTGCGCCCGCAGGGTGACGTCTGGCACGACGCCCCCGAGGAGCTCGCGGCGTGGCAGCAGGGCCGCACCGGCGTGCCGGTGGTCGACGCCGGGATGCGCCAGCTGCTGGCCGAGGGCTGGATGCACAACCGGGCCCGGCTGGTCACGGCGTCGTTCCTGACCAAGCACCTGCGCATCGACTGGCGCGTCGGGGCGGCCTGGTTCGAGCAGCACCTGGTCGACGGCGACGTCGCCAACAACCGCGCCAACTGGCAGTGGGTCACCGGGACCGGCACCGGGGGACATCCCAACCGCATGCTCAACCCGTACCGGCAGTCGCGCCGCTTCGGCGCCGCGGCCTACGTGCGTCGCTTCGTGCCCGAGCTCGCGGGCCTCGACGACGACACGATCCACGAGCCCGGAACCGGCGGACTGCTGTCCGACGTCGACTACCCTCCGCCCCTGGTCGACCACGCAACGGCGCGTGGCCGCTTCCTGTCCGAGCGTGGGCAGGACGTCGGTCGCTGACCCTCCCACGCGCGCCGGACACGACCGTGGGTGCGGACCCGCGGGGCTCGAGGGACAGCATGCTGCAGCACGTTAGGCTCGTCGTCGTCGACGATGACCACGACTTCCGCATGCTGCTGGTGACGCTGCTGTCCGCGGCCGACGGGGTCGAGGTCGTCGGCGACGCGGCGGACGGCCACGAGGCGCTCGAGGTCGTCGAGCGCACCGGCCCGGACGGGGTGGTCGTGGACCTGTTGATGCCCGGCATGGACGGTTTCGAGCTGATCGACCGGCTGCGTGAGCGTTGGCCCGCCATGCGCCTGGTCGCCAACAGTGCGATCGCCACGACGACGCGGGCCGGCGACGTCAGCCGCCTCGGGGTGCCGGTGCTGCCGAAGTCCAGCGACCCGGACGTGCTCCTGGCCGCCCTGCGGGACGGGACCGAGGGTTAACGTCACCCCGACGGCGATGGCCTCGGAGGTGCTCGGTGGCGCAGGAACCCCCAGCAGCATCCGACGGGGCCGACGACGCCCCCGAGCAGGGCGGCGGGTCGTCGCGTCGGGGGACCACCCGCGAGCAGCGTCGCCGGCTCGCCGAGCTCGGGAGCCAGCTGCCCCACCTGCCCGCGGTGGGTGTGCCGGACGACGCCGCGCTGGCCGAGCCGGTCGACGACGCCGAGCTGGACGCGCGGGCCGAGGCGGGACGCCGGGAGGACGCGCAGCGCCTCGTCGACGCGCTGGTCGCCGCGGGGCTCGAGGAGGACGACGCGCAGTCAGCGGTCGAGCAGGACCGTGTCCCGCTCGCCCTGGCGGCGCGTGTGCTCGGCGAGGAGGCCCGGTACACCCGCGGCGACCTCGCCGCCGCGTCGGGCCTGGACGTCGACACCATCGCCGAGCTCGACCGCGCCACCGGGCGCGCGCCCTCGGAGCGCTACACCCAGTCCGAGCTCGACGCCATGCACCTGATCGCCCAGCTGGCGGAGGTCGTCCCGCTGGAGTCGGTGATCCGCTCGGCGCGGGCGCGCAGCCAGTCGCTCGCCGCGATCGCCCGCGCGGACCTCGCGCTGATCCGCGACGAGCTCGTGCGTCCGATGCGCCAGGCCGGCGCGGACGACCTGACCCTGGCCGTCGCACTGGCCGAGCATGCCGCGGAGTTCGAGCGCATCAGCCGTCGGCTGCTGGTGTCCAGCTACCAGCGCCAGCTGCGCGACGCGCTCGGCACCGAGCTGTCCACGCTCGCGGCCCGCACGCCCGAGGCCCCCGTGCGTGCGTGCGTCGGCTTCGTCGACCTCGTGGGCTACACCGCGCTGGCAGCCCGTGTCGACCCGGTCGGGCTCGACGAGCTGCTCGACGAGTTCGAGTCGCGCGTCGTCGACGCGGTTGCGCACAGCTCAGAGGTGTCGCTGGTCAAGTACCTCGGTGACGCGGCGATGCTCGTCGCTGCCGAGCTCGGCCCGCTGGTCGACGTGCTGCTCGCGATCACCGAGCCGCTCGGGGTGGACGACGAGGTGCCGATCCGCGGCGGGGTGTCCCGCGGCGAGGTGCTGATGCGCGAGGGCGACTTCTTCGGCACGCCCGTCAACCTCGCGGCACGGCTCACCGACCTGGCGCGGCCGTGGACCGTGCTCGCCGACGACGACCTGCGCGACGAGCTGCGGGAGGGCTGGTCGACCCGTCGGATCCGGCCGGTCCACCTGCGTGGCGTGGGCATGCGCCGCCCGATCTCGGTGCGGCGCTCGAGAGGCGTCGACGGCGACGAGGACGCGACGGTCGAGTGACGCCGAGCGGCGAGCGGCGAGCGCCGGTCGCGGGTCAGGAGTCGCGGGTCAGGGATCGACGGCGGCGGCGAGGCGCTCGCCGGCCGTCCGCTCGAGCGCCTCGACCTGGTCGACGACCAGCGCCGCCCGGGCCTCGACCGTCGCGACGGCGTCGAGCGCCGGCGAGTCCAGCGCGGCGAGCGTCGCGTCGGCCAGCGCAGCGCTGAACCCGAACGGGTCGTCGACGCCGAGGGTCTCCTCGAGCTCGGTGTTGTAGGTCTCGAGCTCGCCGTCCTCGAGCAGCGTCGCAGCACGCTCGACCCACGCCAGTGAGTCCTCGGCGAACGCCGCGTGGGCCTCGGCCCAGGCCTGCAGTCCGGGCAGTGTCGCAACGTCGGCCGCGACGTCCGCGAGGGCCTGGAGCGGCGCGACCTCGGCCCGCCACGACTCCGCGAGCTCGGTTGGGTCGGTGGTCTCGGGCTGCTCGGACGCGATGCGTGCGTGGGTGGCCAGTGCCGCGGTGACCGACCGCACCGCAGCACCCCACGTGTCGGCCCGGTCGGCGGCCGCGTCCGCCTCGGCAGCCAGCGCCGTCGACTCGGCACGCAGGCGTGCGTGGGAGAGCAGCACCGGGTCGGCCGCGTCGGAGGGCACGAGCGTGCCCGGGACCGGTGCGGGGCCGCCGAGCGCGTCCCGGAGCTGGTCAGCGGCCGCGCGCAGCTCCGTGACGGCCTGTGTGCGCTCCTCGTCGAGCTCGGCGTCACTGCGCTCGGAGGCCAGCAGGTGCTCCTCGAGGGTGACCAGCAGCGACCCGGCCAGCGGCTCGGTGCTCGCCGCCGTCGGACCGACCACGTCGGCCAGGTCGAGCACGTCGGCCGCGAGCGTGGTGACCTGCTGCTGCAGGGCGGCCTGCTCGCGGGCCGCGTCGGCGGCCCGGTCCTGTGCGATGCGGACGCCACCGAACACCACGGCGACGACCAGCAGCGACAGGGCTGCGCCGGCGAGCAGTCGGCGTGCCCGCCGGTCGGTGTCGTCGAGGTCGCGTGCCGCCTCGTCGACGTCGCGCAGCCACGGCCCGAACTCGGTCTCGTCGGGTTCGGCCTCGGCCGCCCCTGGCTCGGCCACTGGCTCGGCGGCGGGTTCGGCGACCCCAATCTGCGAGGCCGACGCCTCCACCGTCGGCGCCGATTCCGCGGAAGCGCTCGGCGCGCCGGCGTCGTTCTCCACGGCCTCATCGGGCTCCGACACAGCGTCGAGCTCGTCGGCCGGGTCGTCCAGGAACGCGGCCACGGCCAGTGGCAGGTCCTCGTCCGGGTGTTCGCCGGATGACGCAGTGCTGTCAGGTAGGTCTGCGGCAGGCGTTTCCGCGGAAGCGGCCGGTGCAGCCTCGCCCGGCTCGTCGTCAGCGTCGGGCTCGACGATGTCCACGTCCGCGAGCGCTTCCGCGGAAGCGCTCGCGTCGAAGAGGTCCGCCTCGACCTGCGGGGGCGGGTCGGTCCCCGGCCACGGCCGCGGGGTCGCCGCGTCGTCCGGTTCGTCCTCCGGGACTGTGTCCAACAGCTCCCCGGAGCCTCCATCGATGGCCGCTTCCGCGGGGGCAGTCGAGGCAGGGGCGTCGGTCGCTCGTGGCTGCTCGTCCGGCTCGTCGTCAGCCTCTGGCTCGGGATCAGGGCTGGATGCCTCCTCGAAGGGCGCCCCAATGGGTCCGGGGACGGCTTCCTCAGGGAAGTCAGGCTCGTCAGCGGGCGCTTCCGCGGAAGCGCTCGGGCCGCTGGCGTCGGTTGCCACCGGCTGATCGGGCTGTCCGTCGACCTCGTCGACGGCCCCGACCGCCTCCCCTCGCTCCTCGGCTGGTTCGTCCGAGTCCCTGAACTCGGCGTCGCCGGTCGGCGCGTGGCCCGGCTGGTCGAGGTCCTCGTGGCGTGGCACGTCGACCAGCTCGGCGTGGTCCACGTCCTCCGGCGCCCCTGGAGGAGCGGTCGGTGCCACGTCGCCCGGCTCGCGCCCGGCGTCTGTGTCCACCTCCTCGGGCAGGATGGTGTCGGCGAGCGCTTCCGCGGAAGCGCTCGCGACAGGACCGGTCGCCCCGACAGCGGCGTCGGTGGGCTCCGGCTCGGGGGCCTCCTCGTCCGGGTCGTCCAGGAACGCCGCCACGGCCAGTGGCTGGTCCTCGTCCGGGTCCTCGTCGGATGACGGAGTGCCGTCATCCAGGTCTGCTGCAGGCGCTTCCGCGGAGGCGGTCGGTGCCGCATCGCCGGGCTCGTCGAGCTCCACCGCCAGCTCGTCGGCGACGCCCAGCGCCTCGTTCCGTTCCCCGGCCGCTTCCTCGGCCGCTTCCTCGTCCGGCTCGTCGTCAGCGTCGTGCTCGACGATGTCCACGTGCGCGAGCGCTTCCGCGGAAACGCTCGGGTCGAGGCGGTCCGTCTCGACGGGCGGGGACGGGTCGGTCCCCGGCTCCGTCCGGGGGATCGCTCCGTCGTCCGGTTCGCCCTCAGGGGCTGCGTCCGACGGCTCCGAGGAGTTCGCGTCCGCGAGCGCTTCCGCGGGAGCAGTCGGGGCAGAGGCCTCGGCCACTCGTGGCTGGTCGGCCTGTTCGTCGAGTTGCTCGTCGAACTCCGCCTCCTCGCGCGGCGCGACCTCGCGCTCCGCGAGCTGCAGGCGCCTCAGCGCTTCCGCGGAAGCGCTCGACGGATGGGCGACCTCCTCGACCTCCTGGTCCAGGCCCGGTGCGGTGGTGTCCTCGGGAGTCGCGACCTCGGCGGTCGTGACCACCTCGGGATCCGGTGGTGGTGGCTCCTCGAACGGTGTCGCAGCTCGCTCGGGGGCTGCTTCCGTGGGGGTGTCCGGCTCGTCGAGCCCCGGTTCCGCGAGTGCCTCCGCTGAAGCGCCTCGGGGCCGGTCGGAGTCGTCGAGTTCCTGGCCGGGGGCCGGTGGGGGGGCGGTTGGATCGTCGAGCGCCTCGTCGCCAGGCGTTTCGGTCTGCTCGGGGTCCCGGGCGGGGGCTGCGTCGTAGAGCGTCGCATCGGGCTCGGTATCCGCCTCCCACGGGACGTCGGGCTCGCCGAGGTCCACCTCCGCCGGCGCTTCCGCGGGAGCAGCCGCGTCGGCCTGCGCCACCTCGTCGAGTTCGTCGTCCGGGTCGTCCAGGAACGCGGCCACGGCCAGTGGCTGGTCCTCGTCCGGGTCCTCCTCGACCGACGCGGTGTCGTCCTCGAGGCCCGCGGTGAGCGCTTCCGCGGAAGCGCCGGTGTCGTCGGGCTGTTCGTCCAGGAGGTCGCTGGCGACGGGCTCGTCGACGAGTTCCTGGTCGGCGTCCGGGACGTCCCCGCGGCGGAGGTCGTCCGGGGCTTGGGTGGTCGCCTGCTCCTCGTCGGGTTCGGCCCGGGCATCCGCAGGTTCCCCTGCCGCCTCGGAGGCGGCCTCCGTCGCGGGCTCGTCGGCCTCGGGCTCGTCATCGAGCTCCGGCGGAGCCGGAGGCGCCTCCGCGGAAGCGCTCGGACCGTCGGGGGTCGGCTCCTCGACCGCGTCGTCCTCGACCGCGTCGCTGACATCGCCCTCGGCCGCGTCGTCGTCGGCGGGTTCGTCGTCGCGGTCGGGACCCTGTGGCGGAGCCGGGGCCACATCGAGGTCGTCGAACCACCGGTCGAGGTCGTCCGGGACGGTCGCCCCGGTCGCCGGCTGCTGGTCGAGGTCGGCCGGCTCGGTCCGGGTGTCGGTGTCGCTGTTCGGTGGGGGCTCGGGCGGAGCCTCACGAGCGCTCGGTGCCTCGACCTCCGCTGGTGCCCCACCGCGGCCGGGCAGCACGTCAGCCAGTCGCGACAGTGGCGAACGACGCTTGCGACGGGGGGAGACGAACGTCGTCGTGGACGCCGGGTGCTCGCCCTCGCGCTCCCACGGGCGGAGCCACGACGGATCGGGCGGCGGGGTCGCCTGCTCGTCGTGGCGGTCGGTCACGGGGTGCCAGGTCGGGTCGGGGAGTCGTAGTGTGCCGCCGCCCCCACCCACGACACGAGCAGGACGCGCATGCCGGACGATCAGGCCGACCCGGGAACCCTCCAGTTGCGGGTCAGACGCCTCGACGCGGACGTGGCGATGCCCGCCTACGCACACGACGGGGACGCCGGGATGGACCTCGCCGCGTCTCAGGACGTCGTGCTGCCGCCGGGCGGGCGTGCGGCCGTGCCGACGGGCCTGGCGCTGGCCGTGCCGGATGGCTGGGTCGGGCTCGTCCACCCACGCTCCGGGCTGGCACGCCGGCACGGCGTCACCGTCGCCAACGCGCCGGGGACGATCGACGCGGGCTACCGCGGCGAGGTGCTCGTGCTGCTGGTCAACCTCGGCGGCGAGGAGGTCGTGCTGCGCCGTGGCGAGCGCGTCGCGCAACTGCTGCTGCAGCGCGTCGGACGGGCCGAGATCGTCGAGGTGGCGGATCTGGAGGACACCACCCGGGGCACCGGAGGGTTCGGGTCGACCGGTCTGGGCACCTGACCGTGCGCGCGCGGCTGTGCGCTTTGCAGGCCCCGCGCCCCGTCGCTACCGTGCGCGACCGCTCCACGGGCCCTGCCCGGACAGCACGCGGATGTAGCTCAGCTGGCTAGAGCGCCACCTTGCCAAGGTGGAGGTCGCCGGTTCGATCCCGGTCATCCGCTCCAGTAGGCGCACGAATACGCAGCACCGGTCGAGTCCCAGGACACATCTGGGACACACGGCCCGCAAGAAGACCCCCGAGGCCCAGCGCCTCGGGGGTCCCTGCGTTCCGCCCACCACCTCGCAGCGCCACCAGCCTGCAGGCACTTCGGTTCTGAACGCCCCGTACGGGCCACTCCACTTCGGCGTGCCCGGGGCCACCCGCGTGCTCGTCACCTGACCGCTGGACGAGCGACCCACCCGGGGGGCGGTGCGGCGATCTGATCGCGCGGTGTCGGCCGACACCGCGCCGAGTGCGGGTCACGCCCGGGGGATGTCCACCGTGCTCCTCGCCGCGATGGCCTCGGCGAGCGGGCGCATCAGCCGCTCCAGCGTCGCCGCGTCCGGGATCGAACCGTCGGCCGGGGTCCACATCGCGAACAGACTGTCCTGGTTCCCCGCATCGTCCGTCGTGCGCATCGTCAGCGGTCCGAGCCAGTTGCTGCTGAGGATCACGTCCCATGCACCCATCGTCTCCTCCGCGGCGTTGCCCTGGTCGACGGCGATGTCCCAGTAGCTGCTCCCCTCGCTCACGCCGATCGTGAGGGCCGTCTCGCCGTCGTCCACGGTCTCGACGATGCTGCAGATGAAGCCGAACGTCTCGTAGGTCGAGGCCTGCCGGGCGTCGTTGCTCTGCACGACCGCGTCGGTCGACGTGAGGATCCCGATGTCCACGAGGTCCTCCAACGTGATGGCCCCCCGCAGCAGCTGGTCACCGGCACAGAGGTCCTCGACGATCACCCCGTTGCCGCCCCCGTCGGGCGCGGCCTCCTCGTCGGTGGCTTCCACGTCGTCGGACGCGGCTTCCTCCTCGACCGGAGGCGTGCTCGCAGGCTCTGACCCCGACGTTCCGTCCGTCGCCTGCGCGGTCGGCGCCGGAGTCGCGTCCTCGCTGCCCTCGTCCCCGCTGCACGCGGTGGCCAGGAGCGCTCCTACGAGGACGACAAGGAGTCGTGCACGTCTGGTGGGAATCATCGCTGGTCCTGTCGAGGTCGTGGCTCCGTGACGGAGCGCGAGGGTCGCTGCCGTGGCAGTCTCCTCCAGACGACGACCCGCGTCCATGGACGATGACGGAGGGTGTACGACAATCCACCGGAGCGGACGGTCGTGCTTCGCCGCGGAGCAGGCCTGCAGGATGACGCGGCATCGGTGGCGGACCTCCGGATCTCCGAGCCGCTGCCGGACGCTGGCCTGGGGTCGGCACATCGGAGATGGGTCCGACATGACTGATCGGGCGATGCGCCGCAGGCTCGAGGGGCGCTTCGGCCCGCTGGAGCTTCGGATCACGCAGATCGTGTGGGACGCAGGTTTCTCGACGGTCGGGGACGTGCTCGAGCACCTCAACCGCGACGGTCACCGTGGCCACGTCTACAACACGGTGATGACGACCATGGCCCGCCTGGCCGACAAGGGCCACCTCGACCGGGAGCGCCGGGGCAGGGCCTACGTCCACCGGGGGGACGGGCCGGAGCGGTTCCCGCGGGACCGGTTCGCGGAGGAGACCCGACGGTCTGTCGAGGAGCTGGGCGAGCTCGGGGTCGAAGCGATCCACGACGCCCTCCACCCGAGGCCCCTCGCACTGCTGCAGCAGATCGCCACCGAGGACGAGAGCTGACACCCGGCCGGTGTTTCCCTGGCCGGTTCGAAGCGTTCGACCCAGGTCGTCGAGACGGGTGCGGTCTCGATCGCCTCACGTGGTGTCTCGGAGTATGCGTTCGGTGATCTCGGAGACGGCCGGGGGTATGGCCGGGTCGCGAGCGCCTCCCAGGACGTCCTGGCCGATCAGGTCGGTGAGTTCGCGCACGACGTCGGCGGTCAGGCCGGCCAGCAGCGGTCGGAGCACGTCGATGTGCACGGTGGCGCCCCCGGTGGGCTGCAGGACCACGCGGTGGGTCGTGTCGGTCGGGATCGGCCACGCGGCGTGCGGGATTCCGTGCAGGGTCGGGTCGGTCGTGGTCAGCAGCGCCGCGATCGCCCATCCCGTCCGAAGCATGTCCCTGCGAATCGCCAGCTCGTGCGCCTGCACGAAGGCCTCCTCCGGGACGGCGATCACCACGGCGAGTGCAGGTCCGTGCCTCGCCTGGATCCGGACGTCCTCGGACGTGGCTGGGGTGGCGAAGGTTGGACCTCCAGGTGCCTCTGGCAGTGCGTGTGTGACCGGCGCTCGTGCTGCTTCGAAACGGCAGGTGGCACCGCCGTGGCTGGGGGGCGACGTCAGAACCGCAGGCCGTCCACAGGCTTTCCGGCAGCGTCCGAGCGGCTGACCCATCTGGCTGCACCCTTGGCTCGAAACCGCAGTGCCCGGAGGCGCCGCCGGGCAGTAGTGCATGTTGTGCAAGGTGCAAGCCTTGGTCAGCCTCGGGGCAGGAGCTCTCGATGGAGATGGCCTACGGCGACTCGCCGGCTCCACCAGGAAGGCCTCAGCTACGGGAAGGGCTTCGCCTCGTACCGGGTCCCGACCCCGCGCGGGGCGTGCGTCACACGATGTTCACACCGGGTCTTCCCTCGACGGTGCGCGCGGCCCTAGCGTCCCGACCATGAACATCGCGGTCCTGGGTCCGGTCGGCGTCCGCCGTGGTGCGGACGTCGAGCCGATCTCGTCCCGTCGCCAGCGCCAGCTGCTCGTGGTCCTGGCGATGCACGCCGAGGCCGGCGTCACCCACGACCGCATCGCCGACCTGCTGTGGCCCGAGGATCCTCCCGAGGACGCAGCGGCGACGGTGCGAACGATCGCGTCGCGGCTGCGGCGCACCCTGGGAGCAGCGGCGAGCATCGAGACGCTGCCGACCGGCTACCGGCTGGTGGCCACCGACGGCCGTCTCGACCTCGACGAGCTGCACGACCTCGGGCGGCGGCAGCCGGGGACGGACGACATCGAGCGGCTGGCCGAGCTCGAGCGCGTGGACACCCTGTGGCGTGGCGACCCGCTGCCGGAGGTCGATCACCCCGAGGTCGAGGCGGCCCGCCAGCAGCTGCGCTCGCTGCGGTCCGAACTGCAGGAGGAGCGCGCCACGCTGCTGGTGGAGCTCGGGCGCGCGGTCGAGGCCATGGCACTGGCCGAGGCGCTGGTCCACGCCCATCCCTACCGGGAGGGCCCGGTGGCCGTGCTGGTGCGGGCGCTGTATGCGCTCGGGCGCCAGGCGGATGCGCTCGAGGCAGTGCGTCACCTCCGCCGGCGGCTGGTGGGCGAGCTGGGGGTCGACCCCTCACCGGCGATCGAGGCGCTGGAGTCGGACGTGCTCGGCCAGCGCCTGCCGGGCCTGCAGCCGGGCCGCGAGGAGCCGTCACCGCACGAACCGTCGCAGCGGATCCAGTTCTGCACCACCGGGGACGGCACACGGATCGCCTACGCGACCTCCGGCGACGGGCCGTGGCTGGTCAAGGCCGCCAACTGGATGACCCACCTGGACTACGACTGGACCAGCCCCGTCTGGCGACACTGGTTGACCGACCTCTCCCGCGACCACCGGCTGCTGCGCTACGACGAGCGCGGCTGCGGGTTGTCCGACCGCGACGTCACGTTCTCCTTCGACGCGTGGGTGGACGACCTCGAGGTCGTCGTCGACGCCGCCGGGGTCGACCGGTTCCCCCTGCTGGGCGTGTCGCAGGGCGGGGCGGTCGCGATCGCCTACGCGGTCCGCCACCCGGAGCGCGTCAGCCACCTGGTGCTCTGGGGGGCGTACGGGCTCGGGCGCACGGCACGCGCCGAGACGGAGGTGGAGCGCCGCGAGGCGGAGCTCAACGTCGAGCTCGCCCGCGTGGGCTGGGGCACCGACGACCCGACGTTCCGGCAGGTGTTCACCTCCCAGTTCATGCCGGACGGGACCCGTGAGCAGTGGGAGGAGTTCAACGAGCTCCAGCGCATGACCTGCTCGCCCGAGAACGCCGCCAGGTTCATGCAGGTGTTCGGCGAGATCGACGTGCTCGAGATCGCGACGCAGGTCCGCGTCCCCACCCTGCTGATGCACTCCCGCGACGAGCTGCGCGTGCCGGTGTCGGCCGCGACGACCCTGGCGGGGCTGATCCCCGACAGTCAGCTCGTCCCGCTGCCGAGCCGGAACCACATCCTCGGTGCGGACGAGCCGGCGTGGCCATCGTTCCTGGGCGAGCTGGAGCGCTTCCTCGCCACCGGGTGACCGGGACCCGGTGCCTGACGCGGGGCGGGCCGTCGCCCCCTCTCACCTGCCGACAGACGGGTGACAGGCCGCCGACACGTCGGCCGGGGACAGTCCCAGCACGTGCCGGGAGAGCCGGGCACGCGCCGCTGCGGCGGCAACACGGACGGAGTCCGCACCATGCCACTGATCGTCGACACGCCACGCAACGCCGAGAAGCACGCCATCGTGATCGGTGCCGGCATCGCCGGCCTGCTCGCCGCGCGCGTGCTGAGCGGCCAGGCCGACCGGGTGACCGTGCTGGAACGCGACCAGCTCGGCGACCTGCCCCGACCCCGACAGGGCGTGCCGCAGGGCAACCACGCACACGCCCTGCTGGGCGCGGGCCAGCAGGCCATCGACGACCTGTTCCCGGGTGTGCGGGGCGAGCTCGTCGCGGCCGGTGCGGTCCCGCTCGACCCGGCTGACGTCGTGCGGTACGAGGCCGGCGCGTACCGCTGCCGCACCGACCTGGGGTTCACCTCCATCTCGATGACCCGGCCGCTGCTGGAGGCCGTCGTGCGCCGACGGCTGCTGCAGGACCACCCGAACGTCAAGCTGCGGGACGCGACGCCCGTCACCGGCCTCGACGTCCACCACGGCCGAGTGGTCGGGGTCCTGGTCGCCGGCGACCGGATCCCCGCCCAGCTCGTCGTCGACTGCTCCGGGCGCAACCCGCGCTCGCTCGATCACCTGGCCGAGCACGGCGTCGCCCGGCCCGAGCTGGAGGAGGTGCGCATCGACCTGCACTCCGCGACGCGGCTGGTCCCGCGACGACCCGACGACATCGACGGCATGGCGGCGGTCGTCGCCGAGGCCGCCGGGGACCGGCGTCGGACAGGGACGATGCTGCCCGTCGAGGGGGACCGCTGGATGGTCACGCTGTCGTCGTTCCACGCTGACGCCGTACCGAGCGACGCTGCGGGTTTCGTGCACGTCGCCCGGACGCTGCCCTCGCCGATCATCGGTGATGTGGTGAGGCGGACCGGCGCAGCAGGGCCGGTCGTCACCCACCGGACCCGCACGAGCCAGCGCCGGCACGTGGAGCGCCTCGAGGAGCCCGTTCCCGGGTTCGTCCTCCTCGGCGACGCCGTCTGCGCCCTCAACCCGATGTACGGCCAGGGGATGACCTCGGCGGCGCTCCAGGCGCGTGCGCTCGGTGTCGCGATCGCCCACGCCGGGTTCAGTTCACCCCTGCTCCCCGGCGCCTTCTACCGCCGCGCCGCCGCGGTCGTCGACGGTCCGTGGCGGCTCGGCGCGACGGCGGACCTCGCCGACCCGCGCACGGCCGGCCGCCGACCGCCCGGACGGACGCTGGCCAGCCGCTACGTCGACGTGGTGCTGCGTGCCGCCCACACCTCGGCGTCCGTCGACCGACAGGCCACGCTGGCCCAGCACATGCTCGCGCCGCTGGACAGCATGCTGCGCCCGTGGATGGTCCTGCGGGTGCTCACCGCGGCACTGCGCTCACCGGCGGGGGGCAGGCACGGCGTCCGCACGGGGGGCGGGACGACGGGCGCGTCGCCACTGCGCGCGTGCTGGACCGACGACACACGGTCCAGCTGCCAGTCCCCGCGGACACGTTCGCGCGCACGATGCTGCGATGACGGGCTGCAGCAGGCCCATGATCGAGCCCCGGGTCCGTGCCGGAGGTCGCTGCGCCAAGTCGCCCCCGGTCGTCACGATCAGGGGCACGTCGTCGCGCGTGAGGCACGGGGCGCCGGTTCGATCCCGTCATCCGCTCCACGCAGAACCGGCCCTCGCGGCCGGTCCTGTGCATCTTCGGACCTCCGTTGCGGGGCCGTTCGCGTGGAGGACCGATCCGCCGAGCGCTCAGCCCTCGCGCAGGTGTCGCGCCGCCGCGCTTCGGATGGACTCGGCGTGTCGCTCCTCGGTGGGCACCACGGCGTCGGTCTGCAGGTCGACGTAGCCGAGCGTCGTGCCGTCGGCGGCGTTGACGTACAGCCGGTCCTTGCCGTAGCGCCTCCACCGTTGGACGGTCACGTCAGCGCCAGCCGCCGGTGACACGGGTGACACCGGAGGGCGACCCGGCGCCGGCGCGCGTGCTGTCGGCGGCGCCGCTGCCGGTGGACTCGGTGCCGGTGGCTCCGGTGCGGCCGGTCGTGCCGCCCGAGGCGGCGCCGCCCCCGCCGCCCCCGTGGCCGGCCGCAGTTCGCGGTCGAGGGCAGCGGCCACGTTGGCGACCTGGGTGTGCGGCAGTACGGCCGCGCCGCCGACCAGGTTCGGGAGTTGCCGGGGTGACACCAGGTGGACCCCACCGGCCGTCCGCGGCCTGAACAGCAGCGGCCACTCGACCCCGACGAAGCAAAGCGCGGGTCGGACGGGGACGTGGCCGAGTCCGGCGGCGGCCAGGACGTCACGGACGACCGCCGTCTGGCGACGGGCCTGGTCGAGGAGCTTCGACCGGTTCCGCCCCTTGACCCACAGTTCGTGCCCCCGGCCACGGGTCTCGATCCTGCCGGTGTAGTTCTTCGCGTCGATGGTCCAGACCCCGCTCGGGGCGACCACGACGTGGTCGATGTTCGCCCGAGAGCCCGGGGCCAGGCGGTCGTGCACCGCGTGCGTCGACGCCAGTGCGTCGATCGCCCGCGCGACGACGCGCTCGCCCTCGGCGCCCTTGCGCCATGCCACCTCTCGCTGGGTGGGCACGAGCAGGTTGCCGACCATCAGGAGCCCGAAGAGCACACCGACCCACCACGTGCCGACGTAGAGGTGCGCCAGGACGCCCATGACGATCGTCGCCACGGCGGTGAGGACCAGCAGCAGCGGGACGTTGTCCCGTGCCCGTTGGGTCCGCCCCGCCCGGATGCGCTCGTACTTCGCGTGCGCAGACTCGCCCGCCAACCCCAACTCCCATGACGACACACCAGACGATATGGACGGACTGTCGTCCTGTCGCTGCTCGGCGACGCGTGTCGCGGTCGAGCACGGCCCCGGGACATGGCCCCGCTGCACGCCCATTACGGTCCCGAGCCCCGGCACGACGCGTGCCGCACGAGCTGAAGGGCCGACGTTGCTGCCACCGCGGCCGTCGCTGTTGCTCGTGACCGACCTGCACTACCCGGCGCAGGGGCGACGCTACGGCGACGAGGACGTGTGGCTGTCGGGCGAACTGCGCGAGCACTTCGACGTGGCGCTGTGCCACCCGCTCGACGCGACCGCGCTGATGGACCGCTTCGACCTCGTCCTGGTCCGCAACAGCGGTCCGGTCATCCACCACCGCGCCGCGTACGACGCGTTCCGCTCGGCCGCCGCCGAGCGGGGGACGCGACTGGTCAACCCGCTGTCCGGCCGTGGCGACATGCGCGGCAAGCGGTACCTGGTCGACCTCACCCGGCAGGGCTGGCCGGTGATCCCGACCGTCGACCGCCGCGAGGACCTGGGCCTGCTGCCGCCCGCCGCGCGGTACGTGGTCAAGCCCGTCCTCGGCGCTGACTCGATCGGCCTGCGGGTCGTGGACGACCTCGACGGCGTCGACCTCGAAGGCGCCCTGGTCCAGCCGTACGTGGAGCTGGCGTACGAGGTCTCGTTCGTGTTCGTCGGCCGGGCGTTCCAGTACGCCGTGCATGCGCCCGACAGGGAACGTCGGTGGGACCTGGAGCCGTACGCGCCC
>Ga0306912_1000876_pt1 | contig 15720 bp, 12 predicted proteins | sample AntRauFillE10628_FD_190443 | JGI IMG/M metagenome (GOLD analysis project Ga0306912, IMG submission 190443) | Saline lake microbial communities from Rauer Islands, Antarctica - Metagenome Filla E10 #628 (v2) (version 2) | ecosystem: Environmental > Aquatic > Non-marine Saline and Alkaline >... | reverse complement strand
TGCGGAGAGGGCGGGATTCGAACCCGCGGTGCGAAGAACGCACACACGCTTTCCAAGCGTGCACAATCGACCGCTCTGTCACCTCTCCTTGATTAATTTTTATACACTGGCTTCTGATTAAGTATAACGGAAAATATGGATATTTACAGTATGTTGAGGTGGTATAATGGATGTAATCATGAAGCGTCATCATATTATTCTCACAGCTGTATTTATCTCACTGGCGATACTTCTTGTCGCTGGGTGGTATTTGCTACCGGTTGATTTATTTCCAGAGGAGAATGCCGAAACTAATAATGGCATAACGCAGCATGCTATCTGGCTTGAAGATGAAAGCTGCTTCCGCTTGGATGTGGCAGATACAAATACGCTCCGACGGCAGGGTTTGTCTGGCCGAGATTCCTTGGCTGCCGATGAGGGCATGCTTTTTCTTTACGATCTATCCGGAGAGTACGGCTACTGGATGAAGGATATGAATTTTCCAATAGATATCATCTGGTTGAATCATAATGATGAAATAGTCACAATTTTATCTTCTGTTTTACCTGATTCGTATCCAGAAATATTTTATCCAGAAGATTCTGCCAGAAAGGTCATTGAAGTCTCTGCTGGGATAGCTACGGAGCTGGATTTGGAAATTGGGGATATGTTAAATGTGTCCCCGGCAACCTCAACATTGTCGGTTGATTGCGCGATGCTTTGACGATGTATTTTACAACAATGCAAGCTAGTTCTCTTGTCGGTAAAAAGCCGGTTTTAAATATTTAAATCCATTTTCTGTAATATAATTGTATACACAACAAAATAAGCTCACAGGTATTTACTAGCTCTTAACGCCACATATTCTAAATGTCTAAAACCACATCCAAAGACACTGATGCAAAGGAATTTTCAGTCAAAGAGGCTGAGAAAATTGTTGGCAATGTGCTAAAACGAGATGGCAGTAAAGTCGCATTTGATATCGATAAAATCGTTAGTGCCATAATGGGCGCAATGAGTGAGGCAGAGGAAGGAACGAAGGAGGATGCTCGCGGTGTGGCGGAGAGCGTTTTGATGGAATTGGCACGTATTAAGAACAGATATGCCACATTTGTTCCGTCTGTAGAGGGGATCCAGGATCATGTTGAGAAGGAGCTGATTAAGGCCAACTACGCAGCTACAGCCAAGGCGTACATTCTCTACCGACATCGTCAGGCAGAGCTTCGTGAGCGCAGCTTGTTCCGTCCGCGTCAGAACCTTAAGCCATATGAATACCCTGAACTGGCCGAATATGTTGATGCAATTCGTCACTCCTACTGGATACACACCGAGTTCAACTACACGTCTGATATTAATGATTACAAGGCAAACATCACGGATGTTGAGCGTAGTGCTATCAAGAACTCTATGCTGGCCATTGCTCAGATTGAGGTAGCAGTAAAAACCTTCTGGGGTGATCTATATAAAAAGATGCCTAAACCAGAGGTTGGTGCAGTTGGATATACCTTTGCAGAAAGTGAAGTGCGGCATATGCAGGCATATTCGCATCTATTGGAAATCCTCGGTCTTAATGGTGAATTCAAAGATCTTACAGAGGTGCCGGTTATAAAGGAGCGTATTGATTACCTGAATCGGGCTGCAGCACCATCTCACAATGACAATGATCGTGAGTATACGCGAGCAATTTTTCTGTTCTCTTTATTCGTAGAGCATGTGTCACTTTTCAGTCAGTTCTTGATTATTATGGCCTTCCAGAAGCACAAGAATCTCTTCAAGGGTATTTCAAATGTAGTGGAGGCAACCTCAAAGGAGGAGCAGATTCATGGACTGTTTGGAATTGACCTCGTGAATCAGATTAAAAAAGAGGAGCCACGTTGGTTTGATGAATCATACGAGCAGTCAGTTCGAAACATGTGTCGTGAGGCAATATCTACGGAAGAAAAACTAGTAGACTGGATTTTTGAAGCCGGTGAGTTAGATTTTCTTCCAAAGGCTGTAGTGAATGAGTTTATTAAGCACCGAATGAACAACTCTCTAAAGTCGATTGGATATGCACCAGAGTTTGAGACTGATGATGATCTCGTGGCCGAGACTGCATGGTTTGATGAGGAAGTTATTGCCACCAAGCATGTCGACTTCTTCCAGAAGCGGTCCATTAACTACTCTAAAAAAACTCGAAGTGTCACTTCCGATGATCTCTTCTAGCCTTAGTTCCCAGCTCTCTTTATTACCTAATTTACAGTTACTGATATGTCATACGAATGGTTAAATGAAAAATCAACAACATTTTTAGAACGAGGTTATTTAGTTGGTGACCAAACTCCAAAAGGCAGAATCCGTGAGATTGCTGAAACTGCAGAGGAGTATCTTCAGAAGGATGGGTTTGCTGACAAATTTGAAGATTACATGTCCAAGGGGTATATCTCACTTGCTTCACCGGTTTGGAGTAACTTTGGTCTTGATCGTGGTTTACCGATTAGCTGCTTTGGTTCTGATATTGCAGATAATATGGCCAGTATTTTGTATACACAGGCAGAGGTTGGAGTGATGAGTAAGTTTGGTGGTGGAACCTCGGCTCATTTTGGGAACCTACGTGAACGAGGGTCTTCAATTTCAAACAATGGACAGTCAAATGGTCCGGTGCACTTTATGCAGCTTTTTGACAAGATGGTTGATGTTGTAAGTCAGGGTAATGTTCGTCGCGGAAACATGGCCACGTACTTACCGGCAGAACATCCCGACATTATGGAGTTTCTTGATATTGGTACAGAAGGAAATGAGATTCAGGGTCTAACCCACGCTGTAACGGTTGGAGATGAGTGGATGGAAGATATGGTTGATGGAGATGATGAAAAACGGGAAATCTGGGCAAAGATTATCCAGCGACGTGGAGAGATTGGGTATCCGTACATCATGTTCTCTGACAATGCTAACAATAACCGGCCACAGGTTTACAAGGACAAGGACATGAAAATTAAGGCATCAAATCTCTGCTCAGAAATTATGCTGCCCTCAGATGAAGATCTTTCATTTGTGTGTTGTTTGTCATCTGTGAACCTGCTTCACTACAACGAGTGGAAGGACACAGATCTAATCGAGACGGTCACATACTTTCTTGATGCAGTAATGGAAGACTTTATTGTCTCACTTGAACGCCTACGTGACTCTGATGAGGCAGAGGATCGCCAGTCGTTTGAGTTTATGAAACGGGCGCACAAGTTCGCTAAAGAGCATCGAGCTGTCGGAGTTGGTGTGCTTGGATGGCACTCATTCCTACAGTCAGAGAGTATTCCGATGGAGAGCCCAGAGGCTGATCAGCTGAACGTAGAAATATTTAAAAATCTCAAGGAGCGCACGCACGCTGCATCTGAAGAGATGGCAGAGGAGTACGGTGAACCAGAGGTGCTGAAAGGATATGGGCGTCGCAATACAACTACAATGGCGATTGCACCCACAACCTCATCATCATTCATACTCGGCCAAGTATCACAAAGTATAGAGCCATTGATGAGTAACTGTTACGTTAAGGATCTTGCAAAGATAAAGACAACAATTCGTAATCCATACCTAAAGGAGATTCTTGTAGAGAATGATAAGGATGACATGGAGACCTGGGATAGCATTCGCGACAAAGACGGATCTGTACAGCATCTTGATTTTTTGTCTGACCACCAGAAGGATGTATTCCGCACGTACGCTGAGATGGATCAGGCCAAGATTATTGAGCAGGCAGCTGTCCGACAGCAGTATATTGACCAAGGGCAGTCACTGAATGTTCTGGTGGGCCCAGAGACATCTGCAAAGGATATTAATGAGCTGTATCTAAAGGCATGGAGAAATGGTGTGAAGGCACTGTACTATCAGCACAGTATGAATGCTGCGCAGCAGCTGAGTCGAAAGAAGATTTGTGCGGCTTGCGAAGCGTAGCTCGCACCTCTGTTTTGTTTCGGCACGAAAAGGCGCCCAGCGGGCGTCTTTTCTCATATCTCAGCCTCACTCCTCCAACTTACGTCGGAGATCATGCCCGCTCGGCCTCCGAAGTCCGAACAAAACAGAGCTGCTCGCTTTAAGGTTGCCTGCCCAAGCTTACGCGGCGCATATAATTTTCAAAATCCCGACTTGTTTTATACTGAGTCGGGAATTTTATTTATCTAAATAATCACAAAACACCTTTGGTGTATACATAGGTCGGACCTATGTACACCGCTCTTTTTATTTACATTGATTAGTTAATATATCAGTGCTATAATATGTATTGGTGATTGAGTAGTTGATCCAGCCTCCGGCTGGGTAGGAAAGTCCGAACACACCCTGATTTTTATAATCCGGAGCACGTAGCGGGTAACTCCCGTCGGTCGCAAGGCCGTGGTGCGAACAGTGACGCTGAAGCTTGAAAGGGTTTCAGCATCCCTCTGGGATGAACTTAGTGGCAACACTAAGGTGAAACGGCTAAATCTGTACGTGTGTGCAAGGCCGTATTCCAGCCTCCGGGCTGGTCTGAGCCGCTTGAGTGTGGTGGTAACACTACACCTAGACAAATGACTACAACGAAACATATCTTAATAAGTAGGTTTCCAAACAGAATTCGGCTTACTAATCACCAAAAAATTATGAAAAGGCCACCCTGGCGGTGGCTTTTTCTTTTCCTGAAAGGGTTTGAGTTATACGTATATTTTTTATCACAGCGCGCTATAATAGGAAGGCATTATGTTTAAACGGATTCTCTTTTTTCTTAGTAAAAAAATAACCGGCCTTCACCAGGCTGCGTATATTATTGGTTTCTTTACGCTACTTAGTCAGGTGTTGGGTTTGGTTCGGGATCGTCTTTTGGCCTACACGTTTGGTGCAAATACGACAGTCGATATTTACTACGCTGCTTTTCGTGTCCCGGACTTAATTCTTGTTGTGGCTGGGTCTATAGTGTCCATTTCAGTACTGGTTCCGTTTTTAACTAAAAAGATAGCACAGAGCAAGGAGGTAGCGGAAGAGTTTATAGACGTTGTATTCACAATATTCTTCATCAGTGTTGTTGCAATTTGTATTCCTCTGTACTTTTTGATGCCGAGCCTTATCCAGGTCGTGTTTCCCGGTATCACTGATGCAACTGCTCAAACTGACCTGATCTTTTTAGCTCGTCTTTTCCTTCTATCTCCGGTGCTACTTGGGCTATCAAATATTTTTGCCTCCATTATTCAGGTATACCGACGCTTTCTTATCTACGCTATTTCGCCGCTGTTATATAACCTAGGAATTATCATTGGTATCGCCGCGCTCTATCCTTACTTTGGTATCACTGGACTTGGACTTGGTGTAATACTTGGTGTTGCGATGCATGTTGGTATTCAGCTGCCGTTTATTATTAAGCAGGGCTTCGCACCTCGCTGGTTCTTTCCGAAGGACAGAAGCGAGATATGGAAGGTAGTACGTAACTCACTTCCTCGAACCTTCACGCTTTCGATTAATAAGCTGGCAATGCTGTTTCTTATTAGCCTGGCATCCCTTCTAGCTCCGGGTTCAATTGCGATTTTTAACTATGCCTGGAATCTGCAATCGGTACCGATGGCGCTGGTTGGTGCCAGCTACTCACTGGCAGCCTTTCCAGTACTTTCACAACTTTTCTCTGATGGGGATATGAAAGGGTTCATGCGTCAGGTCCAGACAGCCATCCGCCACGTTGTCTTCTGGTCACTGCCAATTCTATCTCTATTCATTGTTCTACGAGCACAGATCGTTCGGACTATTCTCGGGGCCGGAGAGTTTGGCTGGATTGCAACTCGGCTTACTGCTGCATCACTTTCATTGTTTGTTATCTCGGTAGTGGCACAGAGTCTTGTACTGGTTCTGGTTCGTGCCTATTATGCAGCCGATGATACGATGACCCCACTAATAACCAGCGTTATTGGTGGAACTACCATTCTTGGTGCTGCCTACGGATTAATGGCTGCCTTTCAGAACATTCCTGTTTTTCGATTTTTCCTGGAGAATCTACTGCGTGTTCGTGGTATTGAGGGTACCGGTGTGTTGGTGCTTCCGCTAGCATACTCATTTGGTATGCTGATTATGGTTGCAATCCTTTGGTATGTTTTTCAGGATAAGTTTGGTCGCTTCCCATTGAGTATGTATCGTTCGCTCTGGCAGGCTGCCGGCGCGGCGGTTGTTGGTGGCTTTGTTGCATACGGTGGACTGCTCTTCTTTGGGAACTGGTTCGACCTCACTGGAGGGCTTGGTATCTTTCTTCAGGGACTTTCAGCTGGTATTGTAGGAATCGCAACAATGCTTCTTACTTTATGGCTCATGGATAACAAAGAGCTTCATGAGATGTGGCAGGCCGTGCGTGAGCGATACTGGCATGTGTCTGTGGAGTCGATTGGTCCGGCAGAGCAGCAGTAATACAAAGCATGTATCAATATGAAAAATATTCGAAACTTCAGCATCATAGCTCATATCGACCACGGTAAATCTACCTTGGCCGATCGTATGCTTGAGGTGACCAAAACAGTCTCTGATCGTGATATGAAGGAGCAGGTCTTGGATCAAATGGATCTTGAACGAGAGCGGGGAATTACCATCAAGATGACGCCGGTGACCATGAAGTATGAAATGGAAGATACTGACTACGAGCTGAATCTTATTGATACACCAGGTCACGTTGATTTTTCATACGAAGTATCTCGAGCGCTACGTGCTGTAGAAGGTGCTGTGCTGCTCGTAGACTCAACACAAGGTATCGAGGCACAGACGCTGGCGGTACTGGCCATTGCTCGGCAGTTGGATCTGACGATTGTACCAGCGGTAACAAAGATTGATGCCAAAAACTCTCGCCCGGATGAGGTAGCATTGGAGCTGGCAGAACTACTTTCAGTACCGATGGATGATATTGCTCGTGTATCCGGAAAGACCGGAGAAGGTGTTGACGATCTGCTTCGGCGAGTAATCCAGGCTGTGCCAGCTCCAGCACAGCGTGATAGTGATATTCCGCAGGGATTAGTATTTGATTTTGATTACTCATCACACCGAGGAATTGTTGCATACACAAGAATCTTCTCTGGTCAGTTTTCTAAGAATAATAAGCTGAAGCTGTTGGCGGCAGATAGAAAATTCATTCCGGCAGAGGTTGGGGTTTTTAGCCCAGTGGCAAAGCCGCAGGATAATCTCTCTGCAGGCTCAGTTGGGTATGTAGTGACTGGAATCAAGGAGCCAGGAGTTGTATCTATTGGTGACACCATTACAAGTACTGATGCAGATATCCAGCCGTTGGCGGGGTATGATCCGCCACAACCTGTTGTCTGGGCGAGTGTGTTTCCAGAAAACCAGGATCAGTTTACTAACCTTGAGAATGCACTGGAGCGGTTGCTTTTGACTGATTCATCACTGCAGTATGAGCGTGAGAAAAGTGCCGGTCTAGGTCAGGGATTCCGCTGTGGTTTTCTTGGTCGGCTGCATATGGAGGTTGCCATCGAGCGACTGCGTCGTGACTACAATCTTGATCTGATAACCACAAGCCCTTCGGTTGCCTTCAAGGTAACAACAAAGGATGGCAAGACTGAAACAATTCGGACTCCGTCTCGATTTCCTCATTACGGTGAGATAGAGGAAATTCAGGAACCATGGGTGTCGGCTACAATCCGTACACCAAGTGATTACATGAGTGACATCATGAGTATCGTTTACGAGCATGAAGGTGAGGTGGTCGATACTGAGTCTGGAAAATCAGATAGATTGACCGTTACGGCAGAGATGCCACTGCGTGAGTTGATGCGTGGGTTCTTTACCGCTTTGAAGCAGGCCTCATCCGGCTTTGCCTCGCTTTCTTACGAGGTTGTTGAATACCAGCCGGCTGATGTGACACGATTGGAGGTGCTGGTTGCAAAAGAGCCGGTACCAGCCCTGGCGACAATTGTGTCTGAGCAGCGACTAGATCGCCGGGCCAGAGAAACGGTTGAGAAGCTGAAGGAGCTCCTACCACAGCAGGTTGTGTCTGTGCGCATTCAGGCCGAAGCACGAGGGCGTGTGATAGCCTCAGAAACACTCCGTGCAAGCCGGAAGGATGTTACGGCCGGTTTGTATGGTGGTGACTACTCACGCAAAAAGAAGAAGCTGAAGGCACAGCGTGAGGGAAAGAAAAAACTTCAGGACAGAGTAAGTGTTCGTATCCCGTCTGATGTCTATATTAAAATGATGCGTGATGACTAGCTCGTTACACCAGCGATAGGGGTGTACAGAAGTATCATTCCTAGAATAAGTATCACAGTCATGATGATCGTGATTATTCGTAGCTTTTTTCTATTTTCTTTTCCGAACATATATAATGTAAGTGATTAAAAAAGTCGTGTATCCAGTATAATGCCTCGACGCACTACAAACAAATTACAAAAAGTTCTGTATTCAATACCATTTCTAATTTTTATGGCAGTTATTGTTGCTGTGGTTATGTCGGCAGCATGGAACATGTATCAAACCAGCTACGGAACCGAGCAGCGGGTAGATCGACTTCGTGCTGAGCATCGAGAATTACAGCAGCGTGAAGAAATTGTTTCCAATGCAGCCCTGAATGTTTCAACCGAGCGAGGGTTAGAAGCTGAGATTCGAGAGAAATTTTCGGTTGCTCAGGAAGGAGAGCGTGTGATTGTGCTTGTGGATGATGATACGGAAACGGCAACAACCTCTGAGCCAAATACTTCCTGGTGGCGATCCGTGCTCTCATTCATGTGGCCGTTTTAGACTTGCCTTAGATATGCTACAATCACGATAGTTATTCGTAATTAATCACGAAGTGGAGAAATACCCGGACACACTTCGTTTATATCACCATGAAAAAAGTCACTATTTACAGTACACCTACATGTCAATACTGCGAACAGGCGAAGAAGTACATGAAAGAAAATGATATTGATTACAAGGATTATGATGTTTCCTCTGACACAGATCGTCGAAAGGAGATGATTGAAAAGTCTGGTCAGATGGGCGTTCCTGTTATCGTTATAGGTGATGATATGATGGTTGGTTTTGATCAAGGCAAATTTGAAAAGATGGTGGACTCACAAGAGGAGTAGATTACTATTGTATTTGCGAGGCTGATAAAAAACCACCCGAGGGTGGTTTTTTTAATGTCTCTCTGTCAGGAGTTGAACCTGAATCTGGTCCTTAGGAGGGACCCGTTCTATCCAGTTGAACTACAGAGAGTCGTGGTGCTTACGTTGCTTTTGCGCTCCCTGCCTACCTGCCTGTCGGCAGGTATTCAGTTGAGCTACGAGGAGATGTCGGCATAATAGCATTTCAGCATCAAAGATGTACGTATTGAGCTTTTTTGTTATACTATACCCATGGAAGATAAGGAATTTAAAAACATGGAACGGCAGTTGCGCGAAACGAGGGCATTGACAGAGCGTAACAATGAAATACTTCAGAAGGTCCATCGTTCCATGGTTTGGAGTAGGGTTCTTTGGATTTTTTACTGGGTTATTATTGTCGGAGTTGCAGTCGGTGCTTTTTATTTTCTCGAGCCGTACTGGGATACACTGGTGGCACTGGTGGAAACGACTGAGAGTCTTCGCGCCCAGTTTGGGAACTTCACGGTTCCACAAGAATAGTTTATAAAACTATATTCAAAATTATATGCTGGAGTAGCTCAGGGGTAGAGCACCTGTTTGAAGCACAGGGTGTCGTCGGTTCGATTCCGGCCTCCAGCACTTTATTTAAAAACACCACGTCTCTGTACGTGGTGTTTTTAATATGATTGTGGTCGGAATAGAACTGGAAAGGGGTCGGGAAAACTCTTGTTTTCCCGTGAAGGAAAGCAGCGAGGTAGAACCGAGTGTTGAGAACCGTAGGTTCTTAAAGAGGAGCGAAGCGACGAGTGAGATAGCGTAGCGTCCGGCCTCCAGCACTTTATTTAAAAACACCACGTCTCTGTACGTGGTGTTTTTAAATCTATAAGATTTTTTATTCTATGTATGCTACTGACTCTTGATCTCAAGCTTGGTTTCGTTGTGTTTGTTTATCTTTGGAAGGGTAATAGACAGTAGACCGTGATCCTCAGAGGCATTTGATTCCTCAACCTCGACCTCTTCAGGTAGTGTGATTGATCGAGAGAATGATCCCCAGTACAGCTCGCGGTGTAGATACTCATCTAAGGATGCGTCGCTTGGAGCTTCACGCCGTCCACGAATCACACACTTCTCACGTGTGATAGAGACATCAAGAGCATCTGGTCGTACGCCGGCAACCATGGCCTGAATCACAATATGCTCAGGAGTTTCGTATACATCAACGGCCAGCTCACCTTCATCATCACTAAATTCCTCAGGCTCCTCTTGGTATGTATCCTCACCCCACTCATTGTGAGGGTTTTGACGTTGTATTCTCCTTCGACTTTGACAGGCGGATAGGGAATCCCGAGATTCCTTTTGTCGCCAATCATCGTCATCTGCACCTTGCCTCTGGGCAAGGCACGGCCTTCAAAGTGCCACATCTGCGGGTCGTTCCCACAATGCTTGAGGCAGGTAAGGGCGACGTCGTAGCGGCCTTCTTCGGTGCCAATGTGCACTTTTTCCTGATTGACAAAGGTGCGGCTAAAAAGCGATTGCATCAGACCCATTTCGTTGGGACCGCCGGTGATGTCGAGAGTTTCAAAAGAAACATCAGTCATTGCTCTTATCTCCTAGAACAGATTCCTCAAAGAGGTGGAATCATCCCTCGATACTCTTTTGGAGCCACCATGCATACCACATGGGATTGTTTATATCTTAGCACAATTTATTGACAATGTCAATGTTTCGTGCTAGAGTACCTATGAATCCATATGGGAGAAATTCAATGACTGGACACTGGTTCCTCGATGTACTCATTATCCTCTTTCTCGTCCTTTGCTTGTGCCTGTATTGGCCAGGCAATCTCAAACGCATCAAGTCTGCTCGCGCTCGCTTGCAAGCAAAACACCGTAAGACAGAAACCGAGATCAGACGAATGAGAAAGAAGTGAGAGATCAGCAATAACAGCTTCGGCTCGGAAGACACTCCGTCTTCTTCTAGTCGGAGCTGTCTTTCATTTCTGGCATAGACGATTGGATTGGAAGACCTATGTCGTCAAACTTTGAGTCAAAAACTGCCACCGGACTCACCTCTTTGTCTGCAACCCACTCACTGTTACCACGTAATATAAAATCATCTCGTTTGAAAACATACACATAACCAGAATTTTCTTTACATACTTGAACCGCAGCTTTATTAGCATGGATGTAATGACTACCATCATCACTATTTGAAAAACCAGCTTCAAAACTTCCTTCTAGACCATCAAAACTATGTTCATGGAAGATTGAACGAAAGATTGGCGTTTCAACTTCTGCTGACGCAAAAACCGCTGGCTCACCATCCGGTGTTGGTTTGCCATCTACATCTGTATAAGCCTGCCTTGGTTCAAAAGCATGAACCATAAATGGTGAGCCATGGAACAAATATTCACCGCTGTTTTCAAGTTCTTTCAATCTTTCTTTACTGTGTATTTGTTCAATACGATTCGGTATTTTCTCCATGCTATCAAGCATACCATTTCGGCGCGAAATACAAACACCTTAGCCACTTCAAAATTTTCTTTCGATATTTATCTGCCTTTTTATTAAGCCACATCCAACACCAGACTCCGTCAGGAGGACTTCATTTTTGGGAGCAGAGAGCAAAGCTCTGTGCGCGTATTGGGTCGGAGGGACAAGCACATAGAAAAAGATTGCGCGAAGTGCAAACCATTTTGAATACTACGAACTCAAACGAATCAACTAAGCAAACAGCGTCACACCGAAGCAGGCGTACGAACGAATGTGAGTGGCCTATGCGAGGTGTGATGGTGTGAAGCGTATCAGCATTACCACTTGCTCTGTCTCCGCGTAGCGCCTCGGGTCGCCCCAAGGACGATACGAGTTTCGTTCAATACTCTCGATTGAACGGAGTATTGAACAAAACTTGTATAAAGGACGCTGGGGCGAAGAAAACCCAAACCCATCCTTTCAATCTTTCAGGCGGCTTCCCCCACACCCCCCCCTTCCGCTAGGAGGAAAAGGCAAGGATGGGGTTGGGTTTGCTCTCTGCGAGGTACGAACCCAGTCCCGAGGCGCGTCGCACCACCACGAACCCGAATGCGTACGTTGAGGTATCGAATCACCACGCGCTCCGCGCGTTGCAGGTTAATCATTCTGTTCAAAGTGGGTTCGAGCTAGGGTGAGTAATTCTGCACTTTATTTAAAAACACCACGTCTCTGTACGTGGTGTTTTTAAATCTATAAGATTTTTTATTCTATGTATGCTACTGACTCTTGATCTCAAGCTTGGTTTCGTTGTGTTTGTTTATCTTTGGAAGGGTAATAGACAGTAGACCGTGATCCTCAGAGGCATTTGATTCCTCAACCTCGACCTCTTCAGGTAGTGTGATTGATCGAGAGAATGATCCCCAGTACAGCTCGCGGTGTAGATACTCATCTAAGGATGCGTCGCTTGGAGCTTCACGCCGTCCACGAATCACACACTTCTCACGTGTGATAGAGACATCAAGAGCATCTGGTCGTACGCCGGCAACCATGGCCTGAATCACAATATGCTCAGGAGTTTCGTATACATCAACGGCCAGCTCACCTTCATCATCACTAAATTCCTCAGGCTCCTCTTGGTATGTATCCTCACCCCACTCATTGTGAGGGTCTTGATACTGCTCCTGCTGATCATCAAACTCATCATGAAAGTCTTCATCATATGTATCATGACCTTCTTTAGGCTGCTGTTCTTCTGTATTGATACCGCCGGTCAGGCGTTCAAAAAATGATTTTTTACGTCGAGGCATAGTATGTTTTATTTACGCAAATGGATAAGGAACGGACTTTTTCTTCTGCATTCGTTTGATTCCTTCGAACACGAGCATCAGGATGATGATAGCGACCCAGACAAATGCAAATACCTGCAAAACTGTCGCTTGTGCTGTATTCATTATAAGCAGATTGAATCCCCAGTGCAATAACGTAGCTGCAACTAATCCAATCGCTGTTGCTTCATGCTTAATTCGTTTATTTTTGTAATACGAGGCTGCGATTAGGGCTCCCATAACTCCCGAACAAACTACATGTACCAGAGTTGCACCAATGAATCTGAGTCCTCCGCTTAAAACGCTGGATAAATAGGCAGCTTCTGATACAGGTATAAGTAAAAACAACGTATTTTCCATAGCCGCAAACCCAAGGGCAACGGTAATCATGTAGATCATGGCATCAATCGGCTCGTCAAAGACATTCAGACGAAGGGCAACAATCCAGGCAGCCATAAACTTCAGCGCCTCCTCAACAAATGACCAGCCAAGCAGTACCTCGCTACTTATACCACCGGCTGCATCCTGAATAATATTCTGAATCGCCATGGCGATAAAGACGGTAATCATTCCGGCGATAAAGGTCTCGATCAGTCGCCCTCGTGGTTCAGGATGTGGATCCTCATGATTGAAGAACCACAGCCACAGAAGAGCTGGCAGCAGACCGCCGAAGAATGCGTACACAAGTGTGGATGCAGTGAGTACAGGCATGGATTAATCGGTTTTGTTATCTCCAGCTTCCGTCTGGGGCCAGCTGGTGATTGTTAGTAATCCATCGCTGTCTGGTAGCTCCTGCCAAAGCGTTTCTGTTAGATGTGGCATAAATGGATGCAGCATCTTCAGGCTAGTAGAAAGTATTTCGTACAACGTAAAGAGGGCTGAGGCTTTCTCGGCTTCATCCAAATCATCGCCGTAGACTTGTCCTTTGGTGGCCTCAATAACCTCATCAGCAAAGGTGTGCCAGAAGTAGTCGTACATTTTCTCAGCAGCTAGATTGAACTGGAATTTCTCAATGTTTTTGGTTACGTCCTCAACCTTAGCCGTTAACTCATCCAGGTACGCCTGATGCTCATCCGTAATCTCTGCTGGTCGGTTGTGAGTGTAGCTCTCCGGGAGATTCATCATGACAAACTTGGTTGCGTTCCAAATCTTGTTGGCAAATTTTGCCTGTCCGGCAATTTTCTCATCCGAAATATTCGAATCATTTCCGGGTGTGGTTCCGACAACCAGCGCCATCCGCAAGGCATCGGCACCGTGGTCTGCAATAACATCAACCGGATCCAGTACATTGCCTAATGATTTACTCATCTTCTCTCCACTCTCATCACGAACCATTCCGTGTAGATAAACATTCTTGAACGGGATATCACCTAGTAGGAATCCACTCATCAGCACCATGCGTGCTATCCAGAAGAAGAGAATATCATAGCCGGTCTCCAGCACATCTGTTGGATGGTATTTTTGAAAATCTTCTGTCTTGTCCGGCCAGCCAAGCGTTGAGAAGGTCCAGAGTCCCGAAGAGAACCATGTATCCAAGGTATCCGGATCCTGACTCCAGCCGTCACCTTCAGGTGCCTCTACGCCGACATGTATCTCTTCATCCTTGTACCAGACCGGAATCTGATGTCCATACCAGATCTGCCGAGAAATACACCAGTCTCGCAGATTATCAATCCAGTGATTGTAGTTTTTCTCGAATCGGTCTGGTGTTATAGAGATCTGGCCACTAGAAACTGCCTTCTGCATAATCTCCTTCAAGGTTGCTTCGCTTCCGGATGGAATTCCATTAATTTTTGAATCTTGAAGAGTGAAGGTCTTGTTTACATCAATAAACCACTGCTTCTTTGGGAGATGCTCAACAATGCCTCCGGTCCGTTCAGCTTGACCAACATTTTTTGTGATTTCTTCGGTTTCCTCAATCAGCGCAGCCTCATCCAGCTTCTCAACGATTGCCTCGCGAGCATTCTCGATAGTTTTTCCGGCCATATCGCCAGCCGCATCAGTCATTCGACCATCCTCACCAATAACCTGTTTGGAGAGCAGGTTATGTCGCCGTGCTAATCCTTCATCAGTGATTGAGTGGGCGGGTGTTACACCAACAGCACCGGTTCCGAAATCGGGATCGATTTCCTCATCAGCCACGACCTGAATTTCAAGCTCTACGCCTAGGAAATTGGCGGTCAAGGTCTCTCCAACGTACTCGCTGTAGCGATCATCCTCGGGGTGTACCGCAATAGCAGTGTCTCCAAACTTGGTCTCTGGTCGTGTGGTCGAGATTGGAATAGGGAAGTCGGCGTCGTATCGAAAGGTCCATAGCTGGCCGCTTGTCTCGATGTGTTCAACCTCGTCATCGGAAACAGTTGTGCCACCAATCGGGTCCCAGTTAACAACGCGGTCACCACGGTAGATCAGCCCGGCTTCATACATCTGCTTGAATGCTGTCCGAACGGCCTTTTCGCGTGGCTTGTCTAAGGTAAAGGCTTCACGAGACCAGTCCAATGAGGCACCAATCTTTTTCAGCTGTCCTTCGATGGTGTCATGACTATCCTGAGCGAACTCTTCAACCTTTTGCAGAAACTCTTCGCGTCCGAGATCAAAGCGGTCGTACCCGGTCGCCTCCTGAAGCTTTCGCTCAACCTTTGATTGAGTTGCAATAGCTGCGTGGTCAGTGCCTGGCAGCCACAGCGTTTCCTGACCGTTCATTCGGTGGTAGCGAGCCATGATGTCCTGCACTGTCACCATCATTGCGTGACCAACATGAAGCGTACCGGTTACATTCGGTGGTGGGAGTACCATCGAGAACGGCTCCTTGTCTGTATCAATATTGCTTTGCGTGTCCGGATTAAAGGCGCCAGACTCCAGCCAGGCTTCCTGCATGCGTGGTTCGTGATCCGC
>Ga0306912_1000868_pt1 | contig 15812 bp, 7 predicted proteins | sample AntRauFillE10628_FD_190443 | JGI IMG/M metagenome (GOLD analysis project Ga0306912, IMG submission 190443) | Saline lake microbial communities from Rauer Islands, Antarctica - Metagenome Filla E10 #628 (v2) (version 2) | ecosystem: Environmental > Aquatic > Non-marine Saline and Alkaline > Saline... | reverse complement strand
CGGAGCAAGAGCTACAACAGCTCTACCAGAACTTGGGAATCTCAATGCAACCAGGGGGGATCAAAAGAATGAGCGTATGAACAAAATTTGACGATTGTAGTGCCACGGGGGCCAAGCGCATCTCCCCCAACCCTGATCATTACAGGGATTTGCATACACAAGTGTTAAAGATGGGCTAGATTCAAGGGGAAATAAAGGATCCCCACTGTGTGATACCGAATGACGAAAGGTATGATCTTTCAGGATTTTAGGTTGTAGCGAACTCGCGCTAGCGAGGTCTCGGCTGATTTCAGGTTGTAGCGAACTCGCGCCAGCGAGGTCTTTCAGGATTTTAGGCCGTAGCGAACTCGCGCTAGCGAGGTCTTTCGGGATTTTAGGCCGTAGCGAACTCGCGCTAGCGAGGTCTTTGCGGTTTTTAGGTTGTAGCGAACTCGCGCTAGCGAGGTCTCGGCGGATTTGGTCGGGGTGAGCCGATCTTTCTGGGGAGGAAAAGAACGGTATTTAGAGTTTAAACTTAACGAAGCACCTTCGTCGTGCCGCCACCGTGGTCCTTGTTGATATCCATGTTAGGCTTGTTGGTTTTCCAGGAACCGGCGGTGAAATCGGGCACCTTGATCGAGTTTGAATTGTTGAGTACCGACCACTCGGAGAGTTGCACCACCGAGCTGAAGGCGGCGGCATCGTAGACATCTTGATCGAGTGGCAGGCCGTTGCGTAAGCAGTCGATGGTCTGCCAGATGTTGATCAGATCCGAGCCACCATGGCCGCTGCTGAGCGTTGCCCCGAGGCCGGTCTGGAACTCTTCAAACTGCTTCAGCAGCCCGGGTTTATATTGAGCCATCAGTTTGTCGTAGGTTTTTTTATCTGCCCAACGGCTGTTGCCGGTGCTGATCCGGGGCGGTGCGGGGTCGTAGAGCACGGATCCTTGGGTGCCGTAGACGCCGTGAATTAGATTGTGCGGCGACGGGCTGGTGGCGTCGTGCTGGATATTGAGGGTGCGTCCTCCCACGGTCTTAATCAGCATCGAACTCATGTTGCCGCGGAAATCCATCTTTGCGAACGGCTCGAAAAACGGGTCTTTTTTGGCCAGTTCCTTAGCTTTGGCTTCCATCATGAAATCCTTGCTTTCGACGGATACGAGGAAGTCAAACCGGTCGCCCCGGTTGACATTCATCATCTGCGCGATCGGGCCGAGTCCGTGGGTTGGGTAAATGTTTCCTTTCCGGGCGCCATACATCTTGAGCCACCACATGTTCCAATACATCGCTTTGCCGAAGTTGTTTCCCATCTTGCTGGTGTTGTAGGCGCCGTCGCCGTGGACGATCTCGCCAAAGAACCCCTGCTTCGCCATGTTGAGCGTGGTGATGTGAAACGGCATGTAGGAGTAGTTCTCCATCATCATGCAGTGTTTTTTGGTTTTCTCCGAGGTTTTGACCATCTCCCAGCACTCCTTGATGCTCACTGCCGCCGGCACTTCCGTGATGACGTGTTTCCCCTGCTCCATGGCATACACCGCCATGTCCGCATGCAAGTAAGTCGGCGTGGTGATCAGGATGAGGTCGAGGTCCTTGCGCTCGCAGAGCTTTTTCCACGCGTGTTCACTCCCCACGTAATACTCTGGGGTGTGACCGCTGTTCGCCAGTTTCTTTTTCACCCGGTCCAACCGGTCTTCACTGACATCGGCAACCGCCTTGATCTCAACATCACTGACCCGGGTGATCGTGCCGGCATGATGGGTGCCGCGGTTTCCCACACCAATGATCCCCATGCGCACCGTGTTGATCTTCGGCGCCCTGTAACCGGACATGTTGAAGCGCTGCTTGTGGCTGGCTTGAAAGTCGTCGATCTCGTTCGGCAGGTCGCCGATGATACTTTGTATCGACCCCGCCTCGGCCTCGTTTTCAAAGGCACCCCAGGCAGAGGCCCCGACTCCGGTCAGCCCTGCAAGTTTAAGGAATTCTTTTCGGTTCATAATTAGTGAATTTAAATTAATGGATGTCCTCAATCGGAGATGCCTTTGGTAAACTCAAAGACACTCCAATATAGACACAATAGGACTAGTGTGAGCAGATTAGGAAGTTTAATCGATCAATGGCTCAAGACAACCCGGTAGCGGGCATCGCCACTTTCCAAGCGTTCAATCGCTTCATTCACTTGATCGAATTTGAAGTGCTCGGTCACGGGCTCGATTTTATGGAGGGCAGCGAACTCGATCATTTTTCGAATGGTTTCCGGGCTGCCTACTGGTGAGCCTGAGACTTGTCTCTGGGCGGCAATCAGTGAGAAAACGCCTAATTCAATCGGCTCCAAGGTAGCCCCGAGAAAATGCAGGCGCCCCTTGGGCTTAAGCGTGTTCATGTAAGCACCCCAATCGAGCTTAACGTTGACCGTTGATAAAATCAGGTCGAAACGCCCAGCTGCGGCCTCGATCTCTTTTTCGTCACGAGAATTTAGCGTGTCATGCGCCCCGAGCTCCAAAGCTTCTTTTCGTTTTGAGTCCGAAGATGTGAACGCAGTCACTTCACAACCCCATGCATTTAGAAAACCAAGTGCCATATGGCCGAGGCCGCCTATTCCGATTACTGCAACTTTAGAGGTTGGGCTGATATCAAATTGCACCAAAGGATTAAATACCGTAATGCCACCGCAAAAGAGCGGCCCTGCTTTTGAGGCATCCAAAGACTCAGGCAGTGGGACCACACTCAGTGAATTCGCGCGCACTTTATCTGCAAAGCCGCCATGCCGCCCAATAATTGTTCCAGTCGCATCGGGACAAAGATTGTGGTCTCCAGACATGCAACTTGGGCAAGTCGTGCAATAATCCGCATGCCAGCCTAGGCCAACACGTTGACCGACCTTTAAGTTTTCTACGCCATCACCGACCTCACTAATCGTGCCGACCACCTCGTGGCCTGGGACGAAGGGATATGCAGTCATTCCCCATTCGTTGTTCAGCATGCTAATGTCGCTGTGGCAGATCCCACAATGCTCGACTTTAATCTCAACCTCACCCGCATTGAGTGGGCCTGGATCATACTCAAAAGGTTCCAGTTTACCGCCGGGTTCATTCGCTGCGTATGCTTTTATCATGGCGGCAGGCTAACAAACTCGAAACGAGAACGCAAGTGCGCACGGGCTATTGCCAGATGGCCCGCAGGGTAATTGTGAAGGGTAGCTGCAGCGCGACAGCGATGCAGGAAATCGAAGCTTCCCGCTCCTCCAAAAAGGCACGCAAAACTTTACTCCAACGGCAAATCAATCACCTGCCAGGGGAGGCCGCGAACATTGAGTTCCTCCATGAAGGGGTCGGGATCGTGTTGCTCCATGTTCCAGACGCCGGGTGCTTTCCAGAGGTCTTTCAGGATCATCTGGGCACCGATCATGGCGGGCACGCCGGTGGTGTAGCTGATGGCCTGGCTGGAGATGGCCTTAAATCTTTCGATGAGATCGATTAATATTGAACTAACGAATTGTTGCTCTTTGCTGATCAGTCATGAAGCTTCTACAGATATTGACGCTCCCGATTCTTGTTTTTGTCACTTTTTCATGCGGCTTTTTTTGGTGGAAAGCAAAAGAGCATAAGAATGATTTTCCAGTAGCAGAAAATCTTTTATCGGCAAACCCCAATGTCTCCGCTGCCTCGGCCTCGACAATTTTACCGGCAGACCAGTCGCCACCAAAGGCTCATGGGGGATCTAAAGAAATCCTTAATGTTGACCTTGTTCCGGAGCATCACGGCGAGGTCGGCTCCAGCGTTGCCCCAGGACCTGAAATGATCATCAAGCTTGATCGGGCAGGCAAGTCAGAGCTGCTGGCTGATTGGCAGGTCGAAAAAAGTGCAACGAATACAGGCAAGAGTGTCGCAGTTTATAAAACCAATTATCGGTATCCCCATATCCGGGTTGAAGCGCCACTCGCTCATGCGACTGACACTACCTTGAATCAAGCAGCTCATCTCGAGCCAACTGCAGTGCTGGTTGCAGACCATCTCGTCGTTGCCCCTGCAGCGGGCGTATCGAGAGCAAGTATGGAAGCCGACCTCAGGAATCGCGGTTATGTGCTACGCGCTACCCCTCCAGTGGCCCCGTTTTCAATCGTAGCAGTTCGGGCGTTTGATGAGGAAGGTGGCCTCAGTCGGGCCATAGCGGAGTTGGAAATGCTTCCTGGGGTTGCGTATGCCGAGCCGGACTATCTCTTTGAAAGTGCAGTCGTGCCGAATGATCCATCCATCGCACTCGGTAACCAATGGGCTCTTAATGATGCAGGTGACTATGGCATCGAAGCACCTTTAGGTTGGCTCAAGCGGCGCTCGGCGGCAGATATCGTTGTCGCGGTGGTCGATAGTGGCATTGAACTGCAGCACGAGGATTTGATTGATAATTTATGGGTTAACCCGCAAGAGCAGGCCGACGGCCAGGACAGCGACGGGAATGGTTGGGTGGATGACATCCACGGGGTCAACTTTGTCGCGAATGATGGTCATCCGGCTGATGATAATGGCCATGGCACGCATGTTGCCGGCATTCTGGGTGCGGTGGGCAATAATGAGGTCGGTATTGCCGGTGTGGCTTGGGATGTGCAAATCATGGCGCTTAAGGTTTTGGATTCCGAGGGGGTGGGCACTATGTCCGACTCTGCCGCAGCGCTCTACTACGCGCGGTATAAGGGTGCCGACATCGTAAATGTCAGCTGGGGCAGTCGGGACTACAGTCGTATTCTTTCCGATGCGATTCGCGCCTTGGGCCGCTCGGGTGTGATTGTGGTGGCGGCTGCTGGAAATGATGGCTCGAACAGCGATTTTTATCCGCACTATCCGGCGGCGTATCGGGGTGGCAATATTGTTTCCGTGGCGGCGAGTGATCGGGATGGCGAACTCACTACATTCAGTAATTATGGTTCGGGGCGGGTCGATGTGGCTGCGCCGGGGCAGGACATCCTGTCGACCTTCAACGGCGGCCCCCAGGAATACCGCCTCCTCAACGGGACTTCGATGGCAGCTCCCCATGTCAGCGGGATTCTTGCGCTCCTTAAAGCAGAATATCCCAACGACGGGTCGAACCTGCTCTTGAGCCGTCTGTTCCAATCGGTGCAGCCGACAGAGGGGTTGAGCGACCGAATTCGTTTTGACGGGATTGTTTCCTTGAAAGGGGCACTGGTTATCGATCCTCGAGGAGTGATGGGTGATTCTCACGAACGCCCCTACCGCTTAAAAAGCCCGCGTGCTTATTGGAGCGGCAGCACGACGGGAGCGGGTCAGGAATTGGATGGACCTTATCCGAATGATAACCGCAGCCTCTGGTTTAGCTATAAAAGCTCAAAAACCGGCTGGATTGAGATCACATTTGATGCCGATCTGCCCGAGGGGAAGGTCGCCGTTTATCCGCAGGACGGGGGGAGCACTCCGGTGGTGTCTTTGCGGCAGCAGGGGGTCTCACAATTTTACGCGGAGTCGGGGCAGGAATTTACCTTGGTGGTTGATGATCGCGGGGAGGAATCGGTGGACTTTGTTTTGCGCCTGGTGGAACGCCCTGCCAATGATCATCGACGCAATGCGGAACTCACCCCGGATGCACCATTTACGCTCAAAAGCTATAACAACGGAGCCACCGCAGAACTGAATGAGGACTTGGAAAATACGCGTGGCTCCGGTCGCAGTATCTGGTATCGATGGGATGCGACCCGCAGCGCACCTGCCATGCTCACGACGAAAGGCTCACGATGCGACACCGTGCTGACGGTGTATCGAAAGGGAACCGATACTCTCGAATCGATCGGAACGAATGACGATCATGACTTTACTTTCGCCAGCCGTGTGAATATCGAAGCGGTTGCCGGACAGACCTACTTGATTTCGGTCGATGCATATCAGGGGAAATATCCGGGCGACATTATTCTTAGTGGCTATTACTCCGATGAGATTGTCGTCGTTTTACAACCGGAAGACCTAAGTGTGCAATTGGGTGACCCGCTGAGCTTGAGCGTGACTGCCAGCAGCGGCCCTCCGCTTAGTTATCAATGGTATAAGGACGGGCAAGCGATCTATCGGGCGACATCCAACGAGCTGCTCATTCATAAAGCACGTCCGGGCGACATGGGCCAGTATCATGTCGAGATCAGCAATGCCTGGGCCACGATCGAGAGCCGAAAGGTTAAGGTCATTGAAAAGATCAGTGCACCGCGCAAAATTTTTCAGTCAGGGGATAAGACCATCGCGCAGGGTCTTACCACGGAACTTAGAATTGTTGCGGAAGGAAGTCGTCAAATCGAATACCAATGGTATTTTAACGGGCAAGCGCTGGCCGGGCAGACGAGCTCGATCTTGGGACTGCCGAATGTAACAAAGAATGAAATGGGCACCTATCGGGTCGACGTTTCAAATGCTTACGGCTCGCTCAGTTCGGAGCCGATGCAGCTCGGAGTGGTGGATAATCCGCTTGCGGATTGGAACTGGCGGGTGCCGACTCCCTGGGGTGGGGATGTGGTGGATCTCGATTATGCCGATGGCCATTATTACGCTATTATTCAACGGCAAAAAGATGGCCTGCTTCTTCGCTCCGCCGATGGCGAGTCCTGGCAGGATGTGCCGCTGCCGGAGAACTTCGTTCCCACGGCTCTGTGGATGGAGGATGGCAAATACCGATTGGCTGGCTATGTCTGGGGAACCGGGGAAAAAGCAATACTTTTTTCAACCGATGGCTTGAGTTGGGAGAAGCGCGTCCTGGATTCCAGTATCGGAGTGCCTAGGAAAATTGAACATCTGAATGGCCTCGAGATAATATTAGCAGCGTCCACTTATAACTATGTGTGGTATGTGTGGACTTCTTCGAATGGCATTGACTGGGCTCAGGCACCGATCCCCCGTGCGCGTGACATGGCCGTCGGCAACGGGAAAATCGTTGCCATTGAGTATGACGCGAAAATTTCCTATGTTTCTGTGGACGGAATGGAATGGCAGGAAAATCCGATTCCAACGACCTACCGTGAATTGCGCTTTCTTAACGGTCGTTTCCATGCCGACTTCAATTCTTTCAAATATGCTTCCAGCGAAGGTATCACATGGGAGCAGATTGCCTATGCCAACACCCCGGGCGAACTTCTTCTGCATGATGGCAGTCGTTATATCGCTCTCAACAGCAATTCCTATTGGACGGCGGATACCTTCGGCGAATGGTCTGTGCCCCAAGCTCACGGAGGGGTGAAGCAATTGGACGCCCTCTCGCTCAATGATGCGATTATTGCCGGTGGGCGTCTGCTGCTGGCGGGAGACAATGCGCTGCTTGTTTCAACAAACTCGCTCGATTCGATAGACTTTAGCAGAGACCATAGACTACTCCCCGACAGCTATAGCGGTTACAGCAAGTGGGAAAACGACTCCTTTATGATAGCGGACGGGCAACTGTTGCAGCATGGCTACCGATCCGGCGATGGTGTAACCTGGGAAAAGATTCCCGGATGGAACGGTGTGGAGGATAATCCGTTTTTCGCCGCAGGCGGCTTTTTCTATACGAGTTTAGGCAGCATTAGGAACCGAAATAAAGAACGTCAGGTGCTGGTAGGCAGCACCCCAATGCATTTGGAGCCGGTGGATACCATTCCGCCTGGTTTCTTTAGGAAGGTGATCTACAAGTATGGCAGATACTGGGCGATCTTCTGGGCACATGAGGAGTTCTGGAACGGGCCGGGTGATCCTATCGATGGTATGATCACTTCAAGCGATGGTTTAAATTGGACCCAAGTGGAAGCTTTTGCCTCGGGCGAACTACTTGATGAAACTCTGTTCGATGCTGGCGACTACCTTATATTCTCAAGTAGTACCAAAACATACATAACAAGTGATGGTGTCAATTGGGTCGAGCGCTCGAGCAGTTTGGATTCAGACCGACTCGTCGCGGCGGGTGATGGTTTTCTGGCCTACAACCTCACTCGCGGAATCCTCTATTCGAACGACTTGGGGGAGAACTGGACGTCTTCTTCCCTGTCATCTTTAAATTCCTACGATCACTTATCCTTTCATGACGGTCAGTTTATGATAATAAGCGATTACTATAAACAGGCCGCCGTTTACGACATGGACGCGGACTTCTGGACCACTATTGATCTGCCCGGGAATCTTAGCGCGTTCCGCAGTTTTCATGGCACGCTTCTGGCGGCAGAGGCTGGTTACGTGTTGCAATCCGGCCTGACGCCCTCGGCCGCGCCGCTGGCAGAATTGGTGGTGCCCTCCGTGTCAGTTACCGTGACCCGTAACTCAACCGTGCCGCTGGTCTTTGAGGTCTCTGATCCGGAGGGACAGCTTGCCGAGGTTGAATGTTGGTATCGCAATGAAATGGTTTATTCCGGTACAGAGGCCGGGCGATTCACCGTACACGTCGAGGCGGATCAGGTCGGCACCTTCGGGGTGAAAGTTGTGGCCAGAGACGCGGATGGCCTCTCCAGTGCCGATTATGGCCTCTTGGAGGTAGTCGAAGGAGATTTTGATGTTAAAGTTGCGGATGTTGCGATTAGTAGGGACCTTGAGGCGGTTGGCGACTACGTTTATACGACGATGTTTTTTGGTCACGGTGTGGGAACCGCTGCAGTCCGAAGTCGGGACGGACTCGACTGGGAAAAGGTGCCGCACGACGCGGGTTCCGCAGTCCGAATTAACGGGCTGCTAGTGAACCGGACTTCAAGCGCCATCGCGACATCGGATGACGGCGAGAATTGGATCGAGCACGCTATTTTACCGACATATTATAGTTTCAAAACACCTCTTGTCAGTCGGGGTGGTTACTTGGCCGCATACGCCAATTCGACCTCGAATGGGCTTCTGGCGGTTTCGCTGAACGGCTTGGACTGGAACGTCGTTGAGGCGCCTTCGAAGAGTTTTACACATATTATCTTCGGCAATGATGGTGCGGGGATTCTTTACACCTATTCCCATACTGAGAATCAAGTTTACCCATTTCAGATCGAGCCGGACGGAGGGGTGACTTTCCATCCCAGTGTTTCCCGGGAGCAATACCCGTATTTCGCAAACGGACGTTTCATCCTAGTGAAGAGCGATGGCACCTACCGGCATTCCGTAGACGGCAAAAACTGGATTGTGGATGATTGGAACTGGTCGGGGCATGACTATCGAACGGTTGTCAATGTTGGTCAGCGCTACTTCATGCTTTATGGTCTGGAAGTTGTCGGATGCTCAGAGGACGGTGTCAATTGGACGCCGGTTGCAGAAGGAACGGAGGGCAGATTATATTTCTTCGAGGGGCGCTATATTCTGGTTACCGATGACGACAGAATAGTGGCCTCAAATGATGGAATAAATTGGAGTGATTACAGCACCTTGCCTTTCGACACACCTCGTTTTATAGTGCCCTTTCTGAGTCAATTTCCTTCGGGAGCTTACCTTGCAACCGACACTGAGGGTTCCTATGCCACAAGTGATGACTTGATCGATTGGAAGCCGTTTTATCCGGTTTCTCCGGTGCCTGAGGTGACCAACGGGAGCGTCTGGTTGGGACGTTCGAATAATGTTCTTTATCATTCCGATGATGAGGGCGAGACTTGGGTGCCTGTTCCAGAGATTGACAGCCGATCTAGTTATGGCATCTATGCCTCGGAGGGCGGTTTTTTTGTGAGTCGTGGATTTTACGATAACTGGTACTCCCCGGATGGTAAAGTCTGGCATAAGTTAAGTGATTGGGGCATTGGCTCCTTCGCGCATGATAAGCTGAATGGAAACTTCCTTTCGACACGCGACTACGCCGGGAATCGTGAACTAGGGATATCTCAAGATGGAGTGAACTGGACCTTTTCCGAGCAACCGTTATTGAACAGCGGATTCAGGGGATTTTTTGAGTTAAGCGGCAGCCTTTATATTGCCCTCCACGATAATACCGAAGGCGCCACTTTTTGGCGGTCGGATGATGGAGGGACAACTTGGACCGAATTGGTGCCCGGTGAACAACCTTGGAGTGCCGCAAGTGGTTGGGTGGTTGATGATACCTATTACACAGTGAATACTAATGTCATCTACTCCACAACCGACCTCATCACTTGGAAGAAAACGGTTGCCCTGGTAATGACCTTTCCAACCAGAGGCAGATATACGGTTGGTGGCGATAACATTTACGCGCTGGATAATTATAAGGATTTACACGTTTCCAGAGACGGAACCACCTGGGAACTTCTGGCAAGTATTCCCGATGCAAATGAAATTAGTTATTTCCATGGCGAACTCTACATCATCACGGACCATGGCTACGCGATCTATACGGATCAGGACATTTCCTTAGTTACTCTGGAATCCGAACCCAAGGATTACGGGGTGGGCGACACACTCGAACTTACGGTCGGCATTTCGAATAATAGTGCCACTGGTGCAGTGGATGCTGTGAGAATGGAGTATCGTCTGTCGCTGGATCGTATCTGGGACAGTGGGGATATCCGACTCGGGGTGGGCACGCTCCCTGGGACATTGGCAGCGGGCCAGAATGATGAATGGGTGGAGACCTTCCAAATCCCCGCCACGGTGCAGGCAGGCAAATACTACATCATCGGCAAGCTCGATTCGGAGGAGCGCTTGCATGAGAAGAGTGAGGTGAACAACCTGCGAAGCTCGGTGTATCGATCTGTCCGTATTCGTGATTGGACCCTGGCGGTCAACATCCAGGGCAACGGCAACTCAGCGCTGAGTGACGAGTCCATTCGCTATTCGCACCAGGAACAGATCGACCTGATTGCCGTGGGCGATAAGGAAAGCCAATTCTATGGCTGGACAGGGGATGACCTTTCCGGCTATGTCGGTATGCTAACCCTGCAGATGGATCAGGATCGCGAATTAACCGCAAACTTTGCCACGGTCTATAATTTGGTGGTGTATATCGTAGGGGGTGGGTCTGAAGTCAACCTCACCGAGACAAGCTTTGAGCCGGGAAGAGTGGTCCAGTTGAAGGCAGTGCCCGACCCCGGTTGGAGTTTTCACCATTGGGAAGGTGACTTGGATGCCGCTACGGCCGAGGTCTCGATTACCATGGATGCGAGTCAGACAGTCCGCGCCGTATTTTCTCAAACCTACTCGGAATGGACGAGCCTGGCGCTGAGCAGCGTCGACGAAACGCAGCAGTTACAGGCGGCAGATCCGGATCACGACGGATACTCGAATTTCATGGAGTATTTGGCTGCGACCGATCCGCTTGATCCAAGCGAAAAGGTCTATGAGGCCGATCAAGTTGGCGGGGTCTTCTACCTGCGGTATCGGGAAAAGAGAGGCATTTTGGACGCGAGTCTGGTGGGGCAAAAATCAGTCGGCCATCTCGGCAACTGGGAGGCTGCGATAGGTGACAGTAGTGTGATCGACCAAACCCCGGAATCCCGCCTCATTCAGATCGAATTGCCGCTCGACGGAGCCGATGCCCAGTTCATCCGCCTTAAGGCGGTTTCGCCTTGATCCATCTTCCTCCGGGACGGCGTCGCCGATCCGCTACGGCTTCCTTTTTAAGTCAATTTTCCAACGGCAAATCAATCACCTGCCAGGGGAGGCCGCGAACATTGAGTTCCTCCATGAAGGGGTCGGGATCGCGTTGCTCCATGTTCCAGACGCCGGGCTCTTTCCAGAGGTCTTTCAGGATCATCTGGGCACCGATCATGGCGGGCACGCCGGTGGTGTAGCTGATGGCCTGGCTGGAGACTTCCTGGTAGCACTCCTGGTGGTCGCAGGTGTTGTAGATGAAGATGCGTTTCTTCTCTCCGTCTTTGGTGCCGACGATGTCGCAGCCGATGCAGGTTTTCCCCTTGGTGCGGGGGCCGAGGCTGGCGGGATCGGGGAGGACGGCTTTGAGAAATTCGATGGGCTTAATTTGCTGCCCCTTAAAATCAATCGGCTCGATGGAGGTCATGCCGATGTTTTCCAACACCTTCAGGTGAGTCAGGTATTTTTGCGAGAAAGTCATCCAAAAGCGGATGCGCTGGAGGCCTTTAATGTTTTGGCAGAGCGATTCCAGTTCCTCGTGGTAGAGCAGGTAAGCATCCTGTTCGCCGACCACCGGGAAGTCATAGACCTGGTGCACGCTCATGGGTTCGACTTCTTTCCATTCGCCTTCTTCCCAGTAGCGACCCTTCGCTGTAATTTCGCGGATATTGATCTCCGGGTTAAAGTTGGTGGCGAAGTGGTAGCCGTGGTTTCCGGCGTTGGCATCGAGGATGTCGATGGTCTCAATCTCGTCGAAGAGGTGCTTTTGCGCGTAGGCGCAAAAGACGTTGGTCACGCCGGGGTCGAAGCCCGAACCGAGTAGGGCGGTGAGGCCGGCTTCCTTGAAGCGATCCTGATAGGCCCATTGCCAGCTGTATTCGAACTTCGCTTCGTTCGGCGGCTCGTAGTTGGCAGTGTCGAGGTAGTGCACGCCACTCGCTAGGCAGGCGTCCATCAAATGGAGGTCCTGATAGGGTAGGGCCACGTTGATGACGAGCTCCGGCTGCTCCTGTTTGAGGAAAGCGGTGGTCGCTTCGACATTATCGGCATCGATTGCAGCGGTGCGAATGTCCACGCCCTGTTTGGCTTTGACGTCCGCAGCGATGGCTTCGCATTTTGCGACGGTGCGCGAAGCGAGCACGATTTCCGTGAAAATATCCGGGAGTTGCGCGCATTTATGGGCAACCACATTGCCGACGCCGCCGGCTCCAATGATGATAATTTTAGACATAGTAGAAATAGTGATGAGTCGGTGTCAGAAATCAAGTAAGTCTATCGGCAGACTTGGTTCATAAATTACACAGGGTATTTAAGTTCCGTCATATACTCGGTGCTCATCCCATGCCAACGTCTCGGGGGCGACCCCGACGATTACCTGACCGAAGTCTTCGCAGTGGACACCGCCAAAGCCACCGACGCGCAAATAATTGCCTCTGAGCGAGTGATCAGGCAAGAATTAGCCTGCCTTGGATATTTCTTTGCGTTAGTCATGTTTCTGCGTTTGCAAGATGGTTAAGAAGCCTTTTATTAGGTGTTTATTATGATTTCCGACAGCGAGAACGCACCACAGCTCCATAAGAACGAAGGCCTCAAGACCCGCAGCGAGTATTTGCGCGGGACGATTCTTGAAGGCCTTGCCGACGTTTCGACTGGCTCAATTGCGGCCGGCGACCAGCAGCTGACCAAATTTCACGGCCTTTACCAGCAGGACGACCGCGACGTGCGTGCACAGCGCAGGAAGCACAAGCTCGATAAAGCATATTCTTTTCTGGCCCGCATTTGCTTACCTGGTGGCGTCTGCACGCCTGAGCAGTGGCAGGTGGTGGATGAACTGGCCAACTTCTGTGCGTTTAACACTATCAAGCTCACGACGCGTCAGGCTTTTCAACTTCATGGCATCTTGAAGGGGAACCTGAAGGATGTCATTAAATCATGCAATGACGTGGCCATGACGACGCTGGCTGCATGCGGGGATGTGAACCGCAATGTGATGTGTAATCCGAACCCATTTGCATCTAAGGTGCACGCAGAGGTGCAAAAGATCACTGCGGCGATCGACGCGCACCTGAAGCCGCAGACGCCGGCCTTCTCGGAAATGTGGCTCGATGGCGAGCCGATCAAACTCGGCGTCGAACAAGCGGCGGAGCGATCCAAAGACTGCGGTGGTGATGTGGTCGAGCCGCTTTACGGGCCGACCTATCTGCCCCGCAAGTTCAAAATCGCGGTTGCTATTCCGCCCCATAACGACGTGGACGTCTTTGCGCACTGCCTCGGGTTTATCGCCATTATTGAGGACGGGAAGCTCGCCGGTTTCAATGTGACCGTCGGCGGTGGCATGGGGATGACCCATGGCAACGAAAAGACTTACCCACGTTTGGCCAATGTGATGGCATTTTGCACGCCCGATCAGGCGGTAGCGGTCGCTGAAAAGGTCGTCACCATCCAGCGCGATCACGGTAATCGGGTGGATCGCGCCAACGCCCGGTTTAAATATACAGTCGAACGTCTCGGCCCGGACTGGATCCGCCAGGAGCTGGAGAAACGACTCGGCTACGAGCTCGAAGATCCACGCGACTACCAGTTTACCAGCACCGGCGACCGCTATGGCTGGGCTGAAGGCATCAACGGCAAATGGAATCTGGGACTTTTCATCGAAGGTGGCCGAATTGTCGATCTCGAGGACAAACCTCTTAAGACCGGCATGCTCGAAATTTCCAAGGTGCACAAAGGCGACGTAAGGCTGACCGCGAATCAAAACCTCATTATCGCCGATGTGGCTCCCGAGGACCGTGAGCAGATCGATGCGCTAGTCGAAAAATACAAGCTCGATGCCTACAAGACGGCCAGCGGGATGCGCCGCAGCCAGATTGCCTGTGTCGCGCTGCCGACTTGCGGGCTCGCCCTCGCGGAGTCCGAGCGCTACCTTCCTCATCTCGTGAGTGATCTGGAGGTCATTCTGGAACAAGCCGGCTTACAGCAGGACGAGATTATTATCCGCTCCACAGGTTGCCCTAATGGTTGCGCCAGGCCCTACCTCGGCGAGATCGGTCTCGTCGGCAAGGTGCCGGGTAAATATAACCTCTATCTCGGTGCCGGCTTTGACGGCGAACGCCTCAATAAACTCTACCGCAATTCCATCACCCACGAGCAGATTATTGATGAGCTGAAACCGATCCTCCTCGATTACGCCAAGGAGCGGCAGGAGGGCGAGCGCTTCGGTGATTTCACCATACGCAAGGACTATGTTAAAGCGACCACGGCTGGAAACCAGTTCCATGCTGAAGTGGCTTGTTGATTGCAGATATTTTATCCTTAACTACAGCTAATTACTATTATGGAAGAACCCTCTGCTGTTGAAAAAGGCATCCAGGCGATTGGTAGTTACGGGATGCAAGTCTTGGCTGCGATCATTATCCTCGTCGTCGGTCTCTGGTTGGCGCAGAAAGTCCGCGGTCTGTTCAAGACCACTCTGGAGAAGAAAGAAATCGATGCGACGCTGGTAGGATTTTTATCGAGTCTCCTCTACGGAGCACTTGTCATTTTTGTCGTTATCGCAGCGATCAGTAAGCTTGGTGTTCAGACGACATCATTTATTGCAGTAGTCGGTGCAGCGGGTTTAGCGGTGGGCCTTGCCCTGCAGGGCTCGTTGTCGAACTTCGCCTCCGGGGTATTGCTGATCATCTTCAAGCCCTTTATTGCAGGTAACTTTGTCAAAATCGGTGGTGAACTCGGCAGTGTGGTGCAAGTGGGCCTTTTGAGCACAGAGTTAAAGTCACCCGATAATATTAAGATTATCATGCCGAACTCCCAGGTCATGGATGGCTCCATCACCAACTTCTCTGCTCACGACACCCGCCGTGTCGATATGGTGATTGGAGTGAGCTACTCCGACGATCTGTCTAAGGTTATGGATGTCCTGCAGGACTTGATCTCAAAGGACGAGCGCGTCCTCGAAGAGCCGGCACCCTTCATCGGGGTGAGCGAACTGGCTGACAGCAGCATCAACTTTGTGGTGCGGCCCTGGACGAAATCCTCGGATTTCTGGCAATTCAAGTGCGACTTCCAGAAAGTCGTGAAGGAACGCTTCGATGTAGAAGGTATCAGCATTCCTTTCCCACAGCGTGACCTCCACGTTTATCAGGAAAACGCCTCGTAGCGAACTGGCGCTAGCCAGGTCAAACACCACGTTCATCAGGAAAACGCCTTGTAGCGAACTGGCGCTAGCCAGGTCTTACACCACGTTCATCAGGAAAACGCCTTGTAGCGAACTGGCGCTAGCCAGGTCTAAGGGGCTCGTCTTGCCGTGGCGGTCGACGGCGCTAGCGCGTCATCGCTACTAATTTCGGAAAGCACCGTTGCC
>Ga0306912_1000867_pt1 | contig 15837 bp, 12 predicted proteins | sample AntRauFillE10628_FD_190443 | JGI IMG/M metagenome (GOLD analysis project Ga0306912, IMG submission 190443) | Saline lake microbial communities from Rauer Islands, Antarctica - Metagenome Filla E10 #628 (v2) (version 2) | ecosystem: Environmental > Aquatic > Non-marine Saline and Alkaline >... | reverse complement strand
ATTTAGTTGTGTAAAAGAAGAATAGTTATATCTTTGCACTCGCAAAAAAGGTCGCGTAGCTCAGTTGGATAGAGCATCTGCCTTCTAAGCAGACGGTCACAGGTTCGAATCCTGTCGCGATCACTTTTAACAATCCTAAGCCTCTATTAATCAAGGGTTTAGGATTTTTTTATTCTCATACGTGTAGCCTCACGTGTAGCCCTTGGATTTAGTTTACTTTCAAATAAACCCCGATGAACGAGCAGATTTGATCTCTCTTAAATAATAATCTGCAATATCATAGTCCTCTTCCTTTTCAAAATCTGAAGCATGCTCATGAAACAAATCAGAAACTTCATAAAAGTTTGATTTAGGAAGCCTCTTAATTTTTTCCTTCCACAGCTTATATTTACCTGCATCTGGAATCAATACAATATCCCGATTCTGAATTTCTGATAGCATTGAATGGTTTAAATTCTGACAACCTCCAACGGCAAGCCAAATAAAACTTGGTAATGCAATTGACATTAAAAGGGCTGTTTTCTCACTTTCTACAATAGCAATTTTTTTAGTGGAGTCTTTATTTATCAAATGCAAACCAAAAGGAACCTGCTTAAGTTGAAACTTGTCTTTATAATGGATAGAATGGAACCAGTTTTGAGCTATTCTTTTTCCAGTAGAAGGGTTGTATTTAAATATCTTTCCTGTTCTTACATTATTCTTCAAATCTATTTGCCAGAATATGACACAATTAGTCCAACTATGATAGTGATACCTCCCAACTTGATACAGCTTGTAAGCACGGTCTAAGGAGTCGCTAGATAGAACTTCACTAAAGTATCTGTAAAAAGGTGTTTGATCTGCTTTTTTGCGACTTAAAGCAACATATTTGATGGGTATAATAGAAGCTTTACCTTCCTCCTGTTTGGGTTTGATTCTAATATTTGATAATGTTTTTATTTTATGAGTTGGAGTAGATGAATCTTTATAAAACTGAGATGGTGTTTTATGAAAACCGCATTTTGCTTCTCTGTTGCATTTTCCAACATCATCAGCAATATGAATATTTGTGTTTAGATCGACATATCTTGAGAATTGTGCTTTCTTTCCACAATTTGGACATGTATGTCTTGATTTTTTACCGCTGTATGGCTCAAGTATAAATTGATATTCCATTTTTTTAAAAGTTTTATTTTTAACTACATTGTCTACACGGTCGACCTATATAATGTAGATGATGTAGTTCATTTTTAAACTTTATTTTTTTTGAATGTAAAAAGACATTCCTTTTGCTTCTCGTTTTATCTCATAACCAAGCCCTTTTAATCTTTTTGATAAAGTAATTTTAGAACATGGCTTATATCCATTATTCAAACAATAAGCTCTAAACGAATAAAAAAGATCTAATAGACTAATTAGTTCTGAAGATTTTTCATACCGATCTTCTTTAAGAAACATTCTAACTGAATCACTATCAAGTTCAAATTCTTCTAAGGCTTTTTCAGAGCTTCTACTCGTTGTAAATTCTTTGTTATTATACAATCTTATCATTCCTTCTAAAATCCAATTAAGCACACCAGGAAGCTCACCATTAATAATCTTTTTTGACAAACTTTTATCCTGATCTTTCTTAGCAATAGTTTTATCAAAGGGGATAATTAAAAAGCGCCTATAATAACCATGCGTATATTCGTTTAGCTTTGGTAGATCATTACAATTAAACATAAGTTTTGCATAACCAGTAATTTCATATACATCCTTATAAAGCAACTTAGCATCTACACTCTCTCTTGATACCAATTTTTTAAAAATGTCATGAGAACCAACCTCACCTGCTTCACTCGAAAAATTAAGAAGTTTATCTTTTATTTTTGCCCTAGTGTTTGGATCGGTTGTAAGTTTATGGAGTGGATAACTTGAGAAATTTTCTATCCCTAAAAGAGACTGTATCACTTCATAAATGACACTTTTACCATTCGATCCGCCTCCATATAAAAATAAAGCCTGTTCAAATTTTATATCTTTTGAATTTATAAAAATACTTCCCAAATATTCACTTATGATATATTGTAAACTTTGATCTGGTAATACTTCGTTTAAAAAATTATGAAATAAAGTAGCCTCTGCCTCAGGTTCAAAATCAAAATCTAATTGATAGGTTAAAAAATCCTCTTGTTTAAAAGGTCTTAGCTTCACTTCATTTTGATAAATTTCTAACGTGCCATTTCTTAAATTAATTAAATTCTTTTCTATTTCTTTATTTTTTATTGATACAGTACTGGCCTGAAACTGCTTAAAAAGATCTTCTCCGAATTTGAAATACTCAGATTTAGTTTTTTTAATACCTGCTATTTTAGCAGCTTGTGTTAGAAATATCACTAGTTCATCTGCCTCTAAAACAGACCAAAAACATCGATTATAGATATAAAGTTTTTCTTGGTAATTTCTAAAATCAAATTTCAATTTTGTCGCTTTAACTAGTATTTCATTAGCGACAATGACTTTATATTCGTATTGTTTAATCTCTTTATCCTCATATACTTCAGCTTCTGATACAAAGTCTATTGCTTCAATCTGTTCAAGGATTTTTTTAAGAATTTTCGAATTAGTTTTTGGTGTGGATAATAACTTGTGTTCTTCTTTAGATAGTAGCTCTAAATTTATTTTTGAATTTTTCATGCTATTCGTTTAAAGGTTAGACAATTTATCTTGTACATCGGTAAGTTTATACAAGACCTTCCCTCCTATCTTATGAGCATGCAAAATATCTTTACGATTCCAATTGTTTAAGGTCACGAATGATACTCCAAGTTTATCAGCTGCTTCTTGGCGGCTAATCCACTTAATTTCCTCGTTAGCTTTTAGCTTTTTGTAAACTTCTTCAAGTTCGAGACGAACTCCGTTAAGAATTTCTTTTTTAAAATCCTCAGGGTTGAGTTGGTAAAACTGAATTTTTTGTGATTCCATGTTTATTATTTTTAATGGTTTAACATGGTGCAAGTTTAAATCTAAACCCTACTCAAAACCCCTCTAAAAACTGACATAAAAGCGACAATTATTCATTTAAAAACATTAATTTCAAGTAGTTACGTGGTATAAAATAATTTAATAATTATTAATTTCTTTCACTTTCTCTTTCACTTTTTCATATTCTTTATCCAATCTTCCAGTTATTGTATACTCTTTATTAGCAGCTGGAGTATTGTTATCGATCCTATTGATTCCTATATATTTTTTCTTAAAAAAAGGATTTATAGCTTTTATGAAATCTCTTTGATTACAAAAAAAACCCATTGGTGTTTCCGAACTCCTACCTCTTATTTGGAATTTCAATTTATTTTGTCTAAAAAAATCGAATATCAACCATAATTCAACAAGGCTAATTTGGTCACCATTGTGAGGTAGTATTACATTTTTAAATACCATAAAACTTGCTTTTGAAGCAAAAAAAAGTTTAAACACTGGCTCAGATTCATAAGTTAATGAAAGATAATCAGTAGTAGATATATCTTCTCCAAATTCATTTTCCAAATATTTTGAGACTAAGTAATCACTAATCCTATTATCAAATATTTTCATGAAACGTTTTGTTTCCTTTGGAAATAATTCATGAAGTTGAATAGATAGAGATTTAATATTATTTTGTACTCTATTTAGAATTAGGTCTTCATTTTTATCTGTGATATAAGAGTATTTCGCTAACTTAAATTCTGGCAGTGAAGAATAGAATAGTTCAAAAAAAGCAAGACTTGAGACGTATTCGTTTTCTAGTTCAAACAAAGAAAATGTTTTTAGCTGTTGAGTTTTGAACCTTCTACAGTATTTCTCAAAGTCTCCATCTATTTCTTGCTGTATGGATATATAGTATTGCTTTTCCCTATCATTAATTTTCGCTGCACTATATTTATTCACGTATTTACCTTCATCAAAGACAAATTCAAGGAACACAAAAAAACTATAGCACAATGCTCTCTTTGAAAATTTCCACCCTTGCATTTCATTTAAACATATGGGGGTAAATTCATTACAATCTCGTTCATGTAACCCTGATAGTTCATCTGCTGTATAATCGTAAAAGTTGAAAACATTTGAAAATATTTCTTGAGCGTTAATTATTTCTTTTTCAATCATAATCTGATATATTCTTTTAAGTAACAATAGCTACACAAATAATCATTGTCTAAACTAATGTCCAGTGCTTTCTCATTTCTTTCAAACTCCAAATCTGAATAACAGACCTTACATATTAATTCTTTTTTATAATCTGGCTTATTATATTCTTTGATTATAAATTCAAAATCTCCTTCATCTACATGATGGACTTCTTTAAAAAGTTCTTTCCATGTCTTTAAATGGGTGTCAAAATATTTATAGTCGTTGTCGGGCTTTCTCACAGATCTGTTTTCAGTGAAAGACTTTTTATAGTTAGGTCTTATAATATAGGCTTTACAGTGAAAGTCAGGTCCACCAGTTTCTGTGAGGCCCCATGACTTTAGTCTTTCAAATTCATAACCCTTCCTGAATGGTTCTGCTGGTAGTCTACCTAGTCTATCTTCAATAAATTTCCAGTATTTGAGAACATTAAGTTGTTGCTTTTTCTCTAATCTATCCAAATGATAGGATTCAAATAGTTTTTCATACTTAATATTATCATTTTGAGTAATGACCTCTTTAATAAGATCCTCTTTTACCTGATGAACATCAATATAAAATTTCTCAATAAGTTGTCTTTCGTAAATTTTATCTACCTCAGTATCTAGTAGGAGTTGCAAGGCCATAAAAGCCTGTGTTTCAAATAAAATATTTTTAAAAGAATTAGTTTTAATCCAGTGGTAAAGATCTAATGGTACTTCATGGTAAAAATGAATATAACTTGACGTAAGTTTCAAGTTATTGATTAGATCATAAAAGTTGAAAAAAGCCTTTAATTCAAAATCAGCACAAATCATCCACGCAACTTTTACGTCTAATTTTTTCAATGCTTTAATTTCATCTAAATCTTTAGTCAACAAAACTTCAGCGTTATCAATTTCTAAACGCTCGTGAACTTTTAAGTTGTAAAATACTGCAAAATCACTTTTTTTATTCATTCTGTAATAATCTTGATCGGTTTTATGTATGAACACTCCTCCAAACCAAATCATATAATTTTTGGCTTATCAAAGGTTTATTTAATATTAAATTGAGTGAATTTATGAGTATTTAAATATCTATTCCATTGATAAATGTTTCGACAAAATCAATCACCTTTTTAGCTAATCTATCACCTATTTCTTTCCTCTTCAATACAGACGGCTGTTTACCTTCTATTAAAGCTAAGAGCTCGTCTCTTAAGGGTTCTCGTTCTGCAAATAGGTAATTTTCAATTAACTTTTTGGTTTTTTCCTCATCTAAGCTTTCTTCTTCAACAAGGCTTTCAAAGGCTTTTTGCTGCTCTGTTGACCAAAACTTTTCAAACTCTTCTGGTATAGTCTCTGTTTCTAGAACCAATGGTAGATTTTCTTCGATAAATTTCTCTATTAAAACCCGTTTACTTCTCAGGTTAGTCTCTCCAGCAATTAAGTCTACAACTTCTTTCTTTTTCTTCTGCTTTTCAGAATCTGTTGTGTCTTTAATTTCTGCAAGTAATTTTAAAATATAGGTGACATTTATATCATCACGGTGTATCAATTCCAATTCAAAATCAACATCTTCTAGAATCGATACCTTTTTTTTGCTGTGGTCTTTTTTGACTTTATCATGGAGGTCGAGATACTTGCTTTTGTAATCCTCAAACACTTGTTCTTCTATGGCTAAATCCTCCCAGTCAAAATCTGCAAAAGAACCCATCGTATTTTTAAGACGCATGACCTCCCTAAATGCTTTTATAAATTCCAACTCATCTTCTTCGCTAACTAAATCATCTACGCTATTTACCGTTGGAACAATCTCAAGTAATTTTTTAAAAGCCTGGTCAGATTTTGCTACATAATCTTCATAAGGCTCCATTATAATAACTTCTATAGCATCTTTATTACTAAATAAAGTTATCGCTTCGTCTGTTGCTTTTTTTAGGTTACGGAACACCACTATTTCACCCTGTGATTTTTGCTCGTTCAAAATCCTATTGGTCCGTGAATAGGCCTGAATTAAACCATGGTAACGTAAGTTTTTATCTACATATAGAGTGTTGAGAGGAGGACTGTCGAATCCAGTTAAAAACATATTCACCACAATTAGTATATCAACTTTTCTACCTTTTACTTTTTTGGAAATGTCGTTGTAGTAGTTATAAAAGGACTGACTGTCTTTGGTTGTAAAATTTGAACCAAACATTTTATTATAATCCCCTATATAACTTTCTAATTTATCCCTTTTGTGTTGATGCAACCCATAGAGTACAGGAGATTCTTCAACTACTGAAACTTCCTCAGGAATAAAACCAGTGGCATCGGCATCATCTTCATTGGCGACATAACTAAATATGGTTGCTATTTTTAGGTTATGCTGTCCATCATCTTTTTTCTTTTTGAAAAGGTCATAGTATTTCACCAGCATGTCTGTGCTACTTACACATAGCATAGCTGTAAACTCTCTACTGTGGGTTTTTCTGTTATGATTGGCAATTATGTAGTCAACTATTTTATCCACCCTCTTAGTAGACTCCATTAGCTCCTTTCGGTCTATATCTTCTACTTCAATATCTATTTCGGTTGCAGAATCTTTTCGTTTGAAATTTCCAACATATTCAACGGCAAATTTCAGTACATTTTCATCTTTAATAGCATCGGTAATAACGTACTTGTGTAAGCAGTCCCCAAACAAGTCTTTTGTAGTTCGTTTACCTAAGTCATTTTTAGCTGCATTATCTGCAAAGATGGGTGTACCTGTAAAGCCAAACATCTGGTGATTATTGAAAAAATCTTTAATCCTATTGTGAGTATCCCCAAACTGACTACGATGACATTCATCAAAAATAAAGACGACACGTTCGTCCTGTAAAACCTTCATTTTTTGAAGGTATCTTTTTCTACTTATGGCTGTATTTAATTTCTGAATAGTGGTGACGATAAGTTTTGTATCATCTTCAAATTGCTTGACCAAAGCTTTTGTATTGTCAGTACCACCAATACTTCCTTTAGAGAAACTATTAAATTCTTTGGTAGTTTGATAATCTAAGTCTTTACGGTCTACCACAAACACCACTTTCTTCACTTGTGGCATTTGTGTGATGATTTGACTGGCTTTAAATGATGTAAGTGTTTTCCCAGACCCCGTAGTATGCCAAATATAGCCGTTGTGGGTACTGTTTTTGACTTTATCAATCATGGCTTCCACGGCATAGAATTGATAGGGCCTAAGCACCATCAGTATTTTATTAGTTTCATTTAAAACTATGTACTTACAAATCATTTTAGAGATATGGCAAGGCTCTAAAAATTCACTTGTAAACCCATTTAGGATATTAGTTAAGCGATTGTTACTTTTGTCTGACCAGTAAAAGGTTTGCTTAAAAGATTGGTTCCTATTATTAGCATAGTATTTTGTATTAACACCGTTGCTTATTACAAATATTTGGACGTATTGAAATAAGGCTGAATTACTCCCAAACGAATGCCTTTGATACCGATTGACCTGATTAAAGGCTTCTTTCATCTCTAAGCCCCGTCTTTTTAGTTCAATTTGAACTAAAGGTAAACCGTTTACCAATAGAGTGACATCATATCTGTTTTTGTAACGACCCTCGATAGTCACCTGATGCGTAACTTGATAGAGATTTTGGCACCAATGCTCTGTATTTAAAAACTCGAAATAAAGGTTGTCCCCATTATCTTTTATGATGTGCTGTTTTTCTCTAAGTGTTTTTGCTTTCTCAAATACAGAACCTTTACTTAGAATATTGATGACTTTTTTAAACTCATTGTCAGAAAACTCTGTTTTGTTATGCTTTTCGAGCTGCGTTTTTAGATTAGCCAGTAAAGCAGTTTCGTTTGGAATAGATAAGCGTTTATATCCCAAACCATTTAACTGTTCTACTAATTGATTTTCAAGTATTTGTTCTGATTGTGTGCTCATCTATCTATATTTTCTAAAGGCTTGTATAAGTTGATAAATCCCAAAGCCAATAAATATTTTAGCTACAAAATAAACTGTGTATATTTTCCCTGAATAAGCATCGCTATAAAAACTAAAATCAATAGGGTTTAAAAGTTTGATAAATTTAAGACCGTCACAAAAATCATTTGATTCTGAAATGCTCAAGATACTATGTGATATAAATGAAACGACTAAAGTAAAGATAAGAGCATAAAGCCAACTTGTTTTATGGTTATTTGAATACTTATTTAATTTGAGCACAAAATAGTCTGTGAATAATATTTTAAAAGTTTTTAAAACATTATCCTCAAATATAGCTTCAAGGTCCTTTTCTTCTAATAAAGTTTGCTTCTCCAATTTATCATATTTTTCAGCTTCTATAACATTATTCTGTTGTAAAAGTTGATGTTTAATGATACGAAAGGTTTCTCTCTTATTCTGAATTGGTATTTTTAAACCATCAGAAATAGCATCATCATATTCTGTAGAATTGGAATCAATTCTTTTTGCTTCATAGTTTCCTAAATCAGTTTCAAAAAAAGTAAGTTGACCGTTGACGATACTTTGAGATAAATCTAAGCCTGTTGGAAGATTATTTTTATCTCTAAAAATAGCTCGGCTAAATATTCCTTGCTTTTCGAAAGTACTGTAAGTAAAAATGCAGTTTTTATGGAATCTTGTTTTTGTAAAAACACAGTTGGCATTAAACTCTACTTTATTGAAAAAAGCATTAGAATAAACTTCTGATTCGACCAACTCAAATAATTTGTTGAATGTAGCATTATATACATGAAGCCTATGAAACTTACACTTCCAAAATCTGATCTTTTGGTTATAAGAAAAATTATTCAAATTGATTCCAAACTTAAATTCACATAAACCAAAAATTAATCTTACTTTTTTAAAATAATCAAAAACAGTCTTTCGCCTTTCACTTCTGGATTCAGTAGAAAAATAAAAGTTTTCATTGACGGCAAATGGATAATTAAAAGAACATGATGAAAAATTAAAAACCTCAATCTTTTCTTTCTCTAAATAAACCAGAAAATCATATCCCATTTTGTATTTAAAAATAATATTTGAATTTGGATAGCCTATATCACAAATTTTTATATTGTTGTTGCCACTGATGTTTTGACCTATCGCAACATGTTTTAGAAATTCATCATGTGATTTAATAATTAAAAAACTAGGTACTAAATGGTCTTGCAACGATTCACTTCTATCTAAGTCTTCTGTTGACTGATTTTCTGGTATATGTTCTGATTTTTTATTCATTTATTAAATCTCTGTTTGAACCTTACTCAAATAGGGGTATAGGACTTTATAAAAATCCACCATAGCATTTGCATACCATTTTACAAGGTCATCCCAGTAAAGTTCATCCATAAAACTACCTTCTAGTTTATCGACCTCTTCTTTTGTCATTTCATGTTTTACTCTTGAGGCTTTTTTCCCTTCTAGTCTTTCCCAAGTTATTAACCCATCGTGCTTTTTATCTATTTCATCTTTATATTTAGCCATTGCATCAATGAGTACTTTATCAGAGTCATTTGTAAAATAAAGTTCTACCCTAAAAGTACCTCTTCCAATACAAAAAGTAAATTTTCCACTTCCTGCCGAAAATCCTATATAGGAATTTGAATTTGCACCGACTCTATCAAGAAAATCAATATTATTATTTTTTAATTCGTTTTTTAGAAGACCCCAAAATTTAATTAATCTTGCGTTAGACTCTTCCGCTGTTTTGCTGATACTTTTCTCCTCTTTTTCTTTTTCTTTTGCATCTATCATAAATTCTTTAGTCTCAGGTAGAGGAATAATTTGTTCTATCTGTAAAAACATTTCTTCGCCCATACTATATGGTGTTGCTCTAAAACAATGGATTTTAATATCGTGATTTAGCAACCATAGCACTGTAGATGTTACTTCTTTACGGTACTTGTTTGCGACAAAAAATATTCTTTGGTCACCTCTATTAAGCAGCAATTCTTCTGTATCTCTATTCAGAAATTCAAGAATATTTTCTTTTGCATCTCCTTCAGCACTTGTTTTGTTTAGGTATTCTTGGTATATTTTGATGACTTGATTTGTTGTAAGTGTAGAGCAATATGAAGCATATTTTAATGCCTGCCACACTACATTTGTACCAGTATCATCTAATTTGTTTTCAATTATTACTAAGCCTCCATCTTTATCTAATGCCAAAAGGTCTAAACGCTCTTTAGTGTCATTAAAACCATCATATTCTTTTTGAATTATTAAAAGCTTTTCCTCTAGCATTTCAGGGTTTTTAGCTATCCATTCCTGTAAGTGCTCTCGTTCTCTTATTTTCAATTCCTTGAACAAGCGTTCTTCCAACTTTATAACATTGTTTCTTGATTTTTCAATTCTATACATAATTTACTTTTTTACACAAACATCTGTTGCAACAAGCCTTTTTTATAGGTTTTTGTATGTTCTATTTTTTTAGTGACTAGCTCTATGTTTTTATCTATTGTTGATAAGAAATTAGCAATTTTGGTTTGTTCTTCTAATGGTGGAATATTACATTTTTCTTTTTTATAGTCTTTAAAATATATATGTGGAATAGTACTTCCTGTTATATATTTTTTAAAATTGACATTTTCTAAGAGACAATAAAGGAAATAAGTATTCAGTTTTGAATTAGGTTTAATAATTTCCATTGTTCCGAGAACAGAACTTTTACCTTTACAATAGACAATCCTACCCACTCCAGCACCATCTTTAATAATACTCACATAATCATTCTCTTCTTTGTAAAAATCAACTTTTTTTAAAACTCCTGAAGCTCCATAAATAATATATTCTCCAAAATTTTCCTCAATCTTATTAGCTGAAATATTAGATGATTTTTTACTACAAACTTCCCCCAACTTCTTCTCTTCCCACTCAGGAAACGCCTTTCCATCACTTGTACTGAGCGAAGTCGAAGTATCATCCTTAAACCTTAACTCTTGTTTAAATAGCTTCTGCATCACCCCTTTTTTGTATTGCTCTAAAAGAGTTTTCTTTTTTACTAAGGTTTGGATACGGTTGTCTATAGCGGAAAGGAAATTGGCTATTTTTTGCTGTTCTTCTTTTTTAGGAAATGCAAACTTTGCTGATTTTATGTCTTTAGTTGTAAACCCTTTTATTGATGTACCTTGACTTAATTTCACAAATCTATTTGAACGAGCTTTGAAATAATATGCAATGAAAAATTCATTTTCGTTACTTATTAAATTTGTAAAATCTTGACTTGTACATAAGTCTTCATCTGAAACTGCAAATTTTCCAATCCCTACTCTTGAGACCATCAAAACACTTCCTTTAGGAATTATTTTAGTTGCTGAGTTTTTAACAGCCTCTTCACTAATAAATCTTGTTTTTTTAATTTTATGAATAGATTCATCCGAAACATCAGAACTGGAAATCCAAGGAATACTTCCTTCCCATAGCCTTAGATTAGTACTATCGGGTGTTCCTCCTCCTATATATTCACCTAATTTCGACAATTCTCTTTTATTCCACTTATCTTTAAACTCGGTAAACCGCAATTGTGGTACTAACCTTTTTTCTTTCAACATCTAAAAAGGTGTTTTAATATTCAACTCTTTGCAGAAAGAAGCTATTAGCATTTCATTTTCTTCTAAGTCAATATCCAAGGTTTTTATTTCAGTAGCTACCGTATCAATATCTATTTGTTCTTCTTCTTCAAAGGTATCGACATAGCGGGGGATGTTTAGGTTGTAGTTGTTTTCTTCTACTTCGCTAATAGATGCCAAATAGCTGTATTTATCTTCTGTTTTACGCTCTCTAAACGTGCTAATAATTTTGTCTATATTCTCTTGAGTGAGAATGTTTTGAGTTTTTACTTTTTCGTAATGTTCACTTGCATCTATAAACAAAATATCATCTGGGCTTTCTCTACATTTTTTAAAGACTAAAATACAAGTCGGTATACTGGTGCCATAAAAAATATTGGCAGGTAGACCTATAACGGTATCTAAAAAGTTTTTTTCATGGATTAAATATTTACGGATATGTTCTTCTGCACCACCACGAAATAACGCCCCATGTGGTAGAACGATAGCCATACTTCCATTTTCGGCTAGATGATGCACCATGTGTTGTACAAAAGCATAATCTGCTTTACTTTTTGGAGCTAATTTACCGTACTGGCTAAACCTGTCGTCACTCATAAAGAGTTGGTTGGCACTCCAGTTTGCAGAAAACGGAGGATTAGCCACAATAGCTTCAAAACGTTGGTCTATATGTTGTGGATATTCTAGGGTGTCTTCTTGTTTGATGTCGAATTTTCTATAATGCACACCGTGCAAAATCATGTTCATCCTAGCTAAGTTGTAAGTGGTACGGTTAAGCTCTTGGCCGTAAAAGCTACTTACTTCTTTTACCTCTTTAGCCACTCGCAGTAGTAGTGAACCACTGCCACAAGTAGGGTCATACACAGACCTAAGTTTATTTTTACCAGTAGTGACTAGTTTTGCCAACACTATACTCACCTCTTGTGGGGTATAAAATTCGCCTGCCTTTTTGCCAGCTCCACTCGCAAATTTTCCAATGAGATATTCGTAAGCATCACCCAAAACGTCAAGTTCGGTTTGCTCTAGTTTAAAGTCAATTTTATTTAAGTGACCTAAAACTTTCGCAATAATCTCGTTTCGTGCTTCGGGAGTTTTACCAAGTTTGGTAGAGTTAAGGTCTAAATCTTCAAAGAGGTTGTCAAAATCTTCCTCACTATCTGTTCCCATGGTGGAATTTTGCACATTGTTGAGGATAGTCTGTAAATCTTCTAAGATAAAATTACTCGCCGTTTGATATTCTTCATTTGGTTCTGCTGCTAAGGCTATTTCTTCCAGGCTAACTTCTTTATGGTTTCCTCTTTTAGCTACGGAACTAAAAAGCTCTGAGGGTCTTAAAAAATAGCCCAATTTCAACAAAGCCTCTTCTTTAATAGCTTCTAGATAGGCTTTTCCATTTTCAGAGTCTTCGTTTATTCCCTGGTAGGAAATACCATCAGGTTTTAAAATGGAATTAGCATAAATCTCCATTTTTTCGGATAAGTATTTATAAAAGATAAAGCCTAGGATATAGTCTCTAAACTCATCGGCGTTCATTTTCCCTCTTAGGGTGTTAGCTATGTTCCAAAGCTGTTGTTCGAGTTGTTTTTTATGGTCTTCAGACATGTATGTGTGTTATGTTTTTCAAATTGATTTGTTTTAAAGTTAGAATAAAATAGTTGTTTCCAGTGGCTACATTCAAGGCTATTGGTGTTTAGGGGTAACTCTTTTTATCAGGTATTACTTTCAAGATGAGTTTAGGATTAAGTTTGCTTCGAATATAAGATTTACTAAGAAAACCTTAAACTCTAGCCTATAAAAACTTTGAATATTTAGTAGAATAGAGGATTCAATGGTTAATCTACGGCTATTGCACCTCCAATAGCTAATTTATAGCCTTCAATGACCCGATGGTGACCCGTTGATGACCCGTTGGTTACCCGTTGATGACCCGTTGGTCTTCTGTTGCTTCACCGTTGGTTACCCGTTGATGACCCGTTGGTCCCACCGTTGGTTCCCCGTTGGTTCCCCACTGGTTTTGAAGTTAAAAGCCTATTTTTTAACTAGTTAGGTAGAGTAATAAAAAAATTCAAACAATCACAAATATGGACCTCTAAGTTTAGAATAATAGTGTTTTAAAAATGTGTATATTTATTTTATGAAATTCTTTGAAAAAAAAGATAGACGCAATATCAGCCATTTAGATAATTATGCAAATAAGTATTTAGATAATTTTAAACTGGGTTTATTGTATGTCGTTATTGGTGCAATAGCTTACGGAATTTACAGCCTTTACAAATACTTTTTTTAATGGAATTATACGGTTTTAATATCCTATCATTAAACGAACAAATGGAAGTCGTTAACCAATTAGGAACTTTTATTGATAATCGTATTGAAATAAAAGAACATTGCAACCTTTATGCAATAGGTATGTTTTATGTTGAAGTCGTTTACGATCCTTCAAAAAATAAAATAACAGAAACACGAAGCTTTAAGACTGGTTATTTACTCGACAAATACAGCAACCTTAAAATTTGATCTGAAATTTTATACGCTAATCTTGAATTTAGGTAAGTTTGAAGTTAATAAGCTAACATATTTATATTCTTGATTAATTGATAAGATTATTTAACAAGTCCCTTAATTGTGGATCCTCAATTACCTCATATTTATTTCTCCTCATCTCCAAAAGCTTATTCTCAATTGCTTTAAATTCTGTTTTTCTATTCTTTGAGATATAGTTGATGATTTCATTTTGAAAAGCACTGCTATTTTGAGTTGATTCTATAACCTGTTTCTCGATAGTTTTATAAAAGCCAATATGTTTTCCAGTTTTAATGCAGGTAAGACTTGTGAATAATCTAATATGAACCATCAGCATGTAAATTAAGCGAGGCTCAGCAAGCTTTAATGTGTAAGAAGCAAACATTATGTATTGTAATTGTCTAGAGTCTTTACGAACTTTAAATTGCTTTATAAATTTAGAATCCTCTTCTTTGACTTGGTAACCGTTGATGAAAAGGTGCAAAATTTCGTTTTGATAATTTAAATAATTTCTACTAAGCTCATCTAAGGGTAGGCTTAAGAAATGAGTAGTGAAGCAAATAAACAAAGTCTGATTAAGCTTTACTTCATTTACATCTAGTCTTATTTTACTGAAATTTAAAAGATGTGAAACCAATTCTATATGACCTTTATCCATAAGATGAATTAAAGGTGTGTCCGTATCCAGAAATTGATCAAGGTTTAAAAGAGAATTTAAGTAGGCTTGTTCTTCTTCGTTAAAATTGAAGTTTTTTACAAACCCATGATCATAGGATTTGTCTAGTATTTTTAGTTTCAAATTATGGATATAATTATCCACTATATATTTTCTCCATTTTATCAAAATTCGAACACGGGCTTTTTTATTATTTAATACTCAATTTGACAAGCGCAAGCTAAATATTTGCAGGTTTTATATATTGGCTTAAGCCACAATTATTTATAGTTTCTACTACCAGATATGAATTTTTTTTAGATTGTCTAAAGTAATCAAAAGCCTCTTGAAGTTCATTAGAAACTAAAGCTGTTTTTGAGTTACTTATAGTTTTAATCAATAATTCGTCAAGCTTGTTACAAGGTTCTAAAGATCTAATTAAAGTGTAATCTACAGCTATTGCAACACCAATGGCTATACAATCAACTTGAATTGGTTACCCGTTGGTTACCCGTTGATGACCCGTTGGTCTTCTGTTGCTTCACCGTTGGTTACCCGTTGATGACCCGTTGGTTACCCGTTGATGACCCGTTGATTCCCCGCTGGTTTTGAAGTTAAAAGCCTCTTTTTTAAATAGTTAGGTAGAATAATAAAAAAATTCAAAGAATCACAAATATGGACCTCTAAGTCTAAAATAATAGTGTTTCAAAAATGTGTATATTTATTTTATGAAATTCTTCGAAAAAAAAGATAGACGCAATATCAGCCATTTAGACAACTATGCAAATAAGTATTTAGATAATTTTAAACTGGGTTTATTGTATGTCGTTATTGGTGCAATAGCTTACGGAATTTACAGCCTTTACAATTACTTTTTTTAATGGAATTATACGGTTTTAATATCCTATCATTAAACGAACAAATGGAAGTCGTTAACCAATTAGGAACTTTTATTGATAATCGTATTGAAATAAAAGAACATTGCAACCTTTATGC
>Ga0306912_1000863_pt1 | contig 15890 bp, 11 predicted proteins | sample AntRauFillE10628_FD_190443 | JGI IMG/M metagenome (GOLD analysis project Ga0306912, IMG submission 190443) | Saline lake microbial communities from Rauer Islands, Antarctica - Metagenome Filla E10 #628 (v2) (version 2) | ecosystem: Environmental > Aquatic > Non-marine Saline and Alkaline >... | reverse complement strand
TCGACCAGCTGCTCGCCGAGCGCGGTCAGTCGCAGGCTGCGCCGGCGCACCCGGGCACGTCCTCCGCGTTCCTCGCGGACCTCGTCGACGACCTCGCGGTACGCGTCGCCGGTGGTGATCAGCTCGTAGTCGGGGTGGTCGTCCAGTTCGCGCTCGTCGATGCGGCACAGCCCGAGCCGGGTGAGGTTCGCCAGGTACTGGGGGCCGCGTTCGGGTTGGTCGCCACCCGCGCGCTCCACGACCATCGACAGGTGCTCCGCCACCACCACGGGGTTGCGCCCGACCAGGCTGGTGGCCTGCACGTCCATCACCGGCACGGCACCGACGCTGTCGAGGTGGCGCAGGACCCGCGCCTCGTCCGGCGAGAGCTGGCCGGTGATGGTCAGCAGCGCAGGGGTCGCGCCGTCGTCGCGGGTGGTCGGGTCCAGCAGGGCACGGAAGCGTGCACGCACCTGCTCCTCGACGCTCGGCAGCGGCAGCAGCTCCTCCTCGCCGCCGAGCAGGGCGAGCACGGCGCGGGCCATGGTGGTCGGGTCGGCAGCGCGCAGGCGGTCGGAGGCGTCGTCGGGCAGGGCGAGCACCTGGCGCAGGCCGCGCGCGACCTGCAGCCGTGCCCACTCGGCGCCCTCGCGGGTCAGGCGTGCGTCGCCGATCCCGACGTCCGCCGCGTCGAGCGCGTGGAGGGCACCGGCCCCGGCGGTGCGGGCCACGTCCCCGGCGTTCTCGCGCAGCTCGTCGACCACGTCGCCGGCGACGCGCAGCGTGCGCTGTGCCAGGCCGATGCCGACGCTGGCGGTGTCGAGTGCTCGGCCGACGAGCGGCAGGCGGGGACGGGGCACGCGGGGCTCCTGTGGTCGGTCGGTGCGGACGGGGGTCAGAACAGCAGCAGCGCCTGGGCGAGCCCGGCGAGCCCGCCGAGCGCGGCACCGACGAGCACGAGCGTGAGCTCGTCCTCCCGGAACACCGGTCGCAGCATGCCGGCGAACTCCTCCGGTGACATCTCGACCATGCGTTCGCGCATCTGGACCTCGACGATGGCCGCGCGTTCGGCGTTGAAGGCCGGGTCGTCCAGCGAGGCCGCGCTGAGCGTCACCGCCCGGCGTTCGGCCGCGACGTTGAGCTGGGCGAGCTCCTCGCGCCCGACGGCGAGCTCGACGGCCGGCCGGATCACGCCCATCGACTCGTCGACCAGCGCGCCGACGTGGCGGTGGATCAGCGCGTGGGTCCGGTCCGAGCGCGGGCCGGTGAGCATCCGGTCGATGAAGTTGCGCAGGGTCAGCACGTCGCGGGTCACCACGTGGCAGTACACCTCGGCGACCTCCTCTTGGCGGCGCAGGAACAGCCCCTGGAAGGTCACCCCGAACCAGGTCCGTGGCTCGACCGGTTCGAAGATCAGTCGCAGCGCGAGCCGATTGGTCGCGTAACCGACCAGCACGCCGGCCACGGGCAGCAGCACGAGCGGGCTGATGGCGTCGCCGGCGAGCCAGGCCAGCAGCATCTGGGGCACGCCGAGCAGTGCGCCGAACCAGAAGCCCGAGGCGACCAGGAACCGGAACTCCTTGTCGCCGGCGGTCCGGAACATCCGCACGATCAGGTCCTTGCGCTCGCCGAACAGGTCGACGACCATCATGCGCACGTCGACCAGGTCCTCGATGTTGTCGGCGACGTCGCGCATCAGGCGGTGCACGGCCCCGGGCAGCTGCCGTCGCACCCGCTGCACGACGGCGGCGCGTGCCGGTGGGGGCAGCGCGGCCCACCAGCGCGCCCGGTCGCCCTCGCGGGCGAGGTCGGCGACGAACCCCGGCACCAGCGGGTCGAGCTGCAGGGTGAGGTGGTCGGCGATCCGGTCGGGGTCGAAGTACTCGGCGATCTCCGGGACGGTGCCGAGCTTGGAGATGCCGGTGTCCACCGCGATGGCCGCCATCTTGCGGGCCCGCGCCGGCACGATGCCCTGCCAGCCGAAGGGGCGCCGCCCGACGTACTCCAACGGCCAGAACGTCATCCGCACGGCCAGGGCGTTGGTGGTCCAGCCGATGAACCCCGCGATCACGGGGATCGTCAGCAGGGCCAGCGGGAACTCGGGCACGTGGTCACCGGCAGGTGGAGGTCGGCGGGACCCTACCGGCGGACCGGACGGTGACCGCCCCGCGCTGGTCGGGCGGCGTCAGGCGCGCTGGCGGATCAGGTTCAGCGCAGAACCCGCGCGGTACCACGCCACCTGCTCGTCGGACAGCGTGTGGCGCACCGGCACGGTGTCGACCCGGCCGTCGGCGTGGGTCAGCTCGACGGTCAGGTCCACGCCCGGCGCGAGGTCGGCGATCCCGCGCACGGCGACGCGGTCGTGCTCCTCGACCAGGTCGTAGTGGGCCGGCTCGACGAAGGTCAGTGGCAGCACGCCCTGCTTCTTCAGGTTGGTCTCGTGGATGCGGGCGAAGGAGCGCACGATGACGGCGCGCACGCCACGGAAGCGCGGCTCCATGGCGGCGTGCTCGCGCGACGAGCCCTCCCCGAAGTTCTCGTCACCGACGACGACCGACTCGACGCCCTGCTCGTCCCACTTCTTCGCGAGGTCCGGGAAGCTCATCGGCGTGTCGTCGTCGAGCACGTCGTGCGCGGTCGAGTCGCCGGTGTACGCGCTGATCGCACCGAGGTAGAGGTTGCCGGAGATGTTCTCCAGGTGGCCCCGGAAGCGCAGCCAGGGGCCCGCCATGGAGATGTGGTCGGTCGTGCACTTGCCCTTGGCCTTGAGCAGGACGGGCAGTCCCTCGAGGTCCTCGGCGGGGTTCGCCGTGAACGGCTGCAGGCGCTGGAGGCGCTCGGAGTCCTCGGCGATGACCACGTCGGCACCGGCGTCCTGGGACGGAGCGGCGAACACGTCCGCACCGGCGTCGAAGCCGCGCGACGGCAGCTCCTCACCGACCGGGACCGGCAGCGTGACCTCCTCGCCGTCCGGGTTGGTGATGGTGTCGCGGGTCGGGTCGAAGCCGAGCCTGCCGGACAGCGCCATCGCCACGACCGTCTCCGGCGAGGCCACGAAGCCGAGCGTCTTCGGGTTGCCGTCGTTGCGCTTGGGGAAGTTGCGGTTGTACGAGGTCACGATCGCGTTGCGGCCCTGGTCGTGGCGCTTCCACTGGCCGATGCACGGACCGCAGGCGTTGGCCAGCACCGTGGCGCCGATCGCCTCGAGGTCGGCCAGCAGGCCGTCGCGCTCGATCGTGGCGCGCACCTGCTCGGAGCCGGGCGTGACCAGGAACTCGACCTTGGCGGTCAGGCCGTGCTCGCGGGCGTGGCGGGCGATGGAGGCAGCACGCGTGATGTCCTCGTAGGAGGAGTTGGTGCACGAGCCCACCAGTGCGGCGGAGATCTCCTCGGGGAAGCCCTCGCGCTCGATCTCGTCGCGCATCTGCGAGACCGGTCGTGCGCGGTCGGGGGAGTGCGGACCGACCAGGTGAGGCTCGAGCGCGTCGAGGTCGATGCGGATGACCTGGTCGTAGTAGGCGTCGGGGTCGGCCAGGACCTCGTCGTCGGAGCGCAGGTGGTGGGCGTTGGCCGTGGCCAGGTCGGCCAGGTCCTCGCGCCCCGTGGACTTCAGGTAGCGGGCGATCGCGTCGTCGTAGGCGAACATCGAGGTCGTCGCGCCGATCTCGGCGCCCATGTTGCAGATCGTGCCCTTGCCGGTCGCCGACAGGCTCTGCGCCCCCGGGCCGAAGTACTCCACGATGGCGCCGGTCCCGCCCTTGACGGTCAGGATGTCGGCGACCTTCAGGATGATGTCCTTGCTGGCCGTCCAGCCCGAGAGGCTGCCCGTCAGCTCGACGCCGATCAGCTTCGGCACCTTGAGGTTCCAGGGCATGCCGACCATCACGTCCACGGCGTCCGCACCGCCGACGCCGATCGCGACCATCCCCACGCCACCCGCGTTGGGGGTGTGGCTGTCGGTACCGATCATCATCCCGCCGGGGAAGGCGTAGTTCTCGATCACGACCTGGTGGATGATGCCGCCGCCCGGCTTCCAGAAGCCCATGCCGTAGCGGTCCGAGGCGGAGCGCAGGAAGTCGTACACCTCGCGGTTGGCCTCGTTGGCGACGGTGAGGTCCTGCTCGGCCCCCGCGAAGGCCTGGATCAGGTGGTCGCAGTGCACCGTGGTCGGCACGGCGACCTCGTCCTTGCCGGCGAGCATGAACTGCAGCACCGCCATCTGCGCGGTCGCGTCCTGCATCGCGACGCGGTCGGGGCGGTAGTCGGTGTAGTCCTCGCCACGCTCCAGACCGCCCTGCTCCGGGTCGTCGAGGTGGGCGAACAGCACCTTCTCGGCCAGCGTCAGGGCCCGCCCGTACCGCTTGCGCGCAAGCGGGATGCGCTCGTCGAACTTCGCGTAGACGGCCTCGACGAGGGCGGCGGGGGTCCCGGCTGCGGGGTGGCGGTCGGTCACGGTGCTGGCTCCTGGACGGCTGCGGGCCACGCTAGCGCCGCGTGGTCCGTACGAGGCGGCTCATGTTACTGGTGAAGTGGACTTGAATGGTAACAATCCGCTCGGCCGCGTGCCCTCGGCTCGCACGACCGGTGGTGGTCGCGCGACGCCGCTCGGGCAGCCGCACCGCGGTCCGGGGCCACTACGGTCGTCCGGAGCGCCGCACCGGCGCCCACCGACGTCGTCACACCGGGGAACCGCATGCATCTGGCCGTCCTGTCCCGCGCACCGCGGGCCTACTCGACCCGCCGGCTCGTCGCCGCCGCGGAGGACCGCGGCCATGAGGTCGACGTGCTAGACACCCTGCGGCTGTCGATCGACCTGTCGGGCGACGAACCCGACATGCAGTACCGCGGGCGGCCGTTGGCGGACGTCGACGCCATCCTCCCGCGCATCGGTGCGTCGATCACGTACTTCGGGCTCGCGGTCGTGCGCCAGTTCGAGCAGATGGACGTCTACACGCCCAACACCGCGGGTGGCATCGCCAACAGCCGCGACAAGCTGCGCTCCACGCAGGTGCTCGCCCGCCACCAGGTCGGGATCCCCGCCACCACGTTCGCGCGGGACCGCAAGGATGTGCTGGCCGCGATCGAGCGCGTCGGCGGCGCACCGGTGGTCATCAAGCTGCTCGAGGGCACCCAGGGGATCGGCGTGATCCTCGCACCGGACAGCAAGGTCGCCGAGGCCGTCATCGAGACCCTGCAGTCGGCGCGGCAGAACGTGCTGATCCAGCGCTTCGTGTCCGAGTCCAAGGGGCGCGACATCCGGGCGCTGGTCGTCGGCGACCGCGTCGTGGCCGCGATGCGCCGCCGCGCCCAGGGCGACGAGTTCCGCTCCAACGTCCACCGTGGCGGTGTCGTGGAGGCCGTCGAGCTGGACGAGGAGTACGCCTCGACGGCGGTGCGTGCCGCCCAGATCATGGGCCTGCGCGTCGCTGGCGTCGACATGCTCGAGGGCGCCGACGGGCCGCTGGTGATGGAGGTCAACTCCTCGCCCGGCCTCGAGGGCATCGAGCGTGCGACCGACCTCGACGTCGCCGGCACGATCGTCGACTACATCGCCGACCAGACCGCGTTCCCCGAGGTCGACGTGCGTCAGCGCCTGACCGTCAGCGCCGGCTACGGCGTGGCCGAGCTGACCGTGCGCGAGGGCTCGGAGTTCGTCGGCCGCAGCCTGGCCGACTCGGGCCTGCGCGAGCGCGACCTGACCGTGCTGACCCTGACCTCGGGAACCCGCGTGGTGCCCAACCCGTCCGGCACGCGGCTGCTCGACGCCGGTGACCGCCTGCTGTGCTTCGGGCGGCTCGACTCGATGCGCGACCTCGTGCCGGAGCGCCCGCGCCAGCGGCGCCGGCGCGAGCTGCCGCCGCAGCCGCTGCCCGACGACCCGCTGCACGAGCACGACGACGCGTCGGACGGCACGGCGTGAGTCCGCGCACCGCGCGACGCGCACCGTGGCAGCTCGGTGAGGAGGTCGTCGAGCCCGGGCGCCGACGCCAGGTCGAGCTGCCGATCGGCTCCCTGGTGACGGGTACGCCGATCGGGCTGCGGGTGCAGGTGCTGCACGGCCGGCGCGAGGGCCCGGTGGCGTGGCTGACCGCCGCGATCCACGGCGACGAGATCCAGGGTGTCGAGGTGATCCGGCGCGTGCTGGCCGAGGTCGACCCGCGCCGCCTGGCCGGCACCCTGCTGGCCATCCCGGTGGTCAACGTCCACGGCTTCGTGACCGGTGACCGCTACCTGCCGGACCGAAGGGACCTCAACCGGTCCTTTCCCGGCTCGCGACGCGGCTCGCTGGCCGCCCGCATCGCCGACGTCATCATGCGCGACGTGATCCGCGGCGCGGCCTTCGGCATCGACCTGCACACCGGGGCGTTCGGGCGCAGCAACCTCGCCCAGATCCGTGCGGACCTGTCCGACGACACCACCCGCGAGCTCGCCGAGGTCTTCGGGGCCCCGATCACCATCGATGCCCGTGTGCGCGACGGTTCGCTGCGCCAGGCGGCCACCGAGGCCGGCACCCGGGTGCTGCTGTTCGAGGGCGGCGAGGCGCTGCGCTTCGACGAGCCGTCGATCGCGGCGGCCACGTCGGGCGTCCTGCGTGTGCTGCGCCACACCGGGATGCTCGACGACGAGGGCGACAGCAGCGGCCGGACGGTGTTCTCGTCGGGCTCCGGATGGATCCGCGCGACCCGCTCGGGGGTCGTCCACCCGGAGGTCGTCCTGGGCGACACCGTCGAGCGTGGCCAGGTCGTGGCGACCGTGTACGGCCCCCACGGCGAGCGGCTCAGCCGGCTCAAGACGCGCACCGACGGCGTCATCATCGGCATGGCACAGCACCCGCTGGTCAACCGTGGTGACGCCGTGCTCCACGTGGCCAGCGTTCCCGCAGGGACCCGGTCGCAGGACGTGCAGTGAGCTCGACGAGTGCGATGAGTGCGACGAGCGGGGGCCTCGGGACCGTCGGCTGGCGCGAGTGGGTCGGCCTGCCCGAGCTCACCCCGGTTCGCGTCAAGGCCAAGGTCGACACCGGCGCGCTGACCTCGGCGCTGCACGCCTGGGACATCGAGCTGCACGAGCGCGACGGCGTGCCGGTCGCGACGTTCGAGGTCCACCCGCGCCAGCGTTCCGCCCGCGACGCCGTCCGGGTCACCGCCCCGCTGGTCGACACCCGCGAGGTGCGCTCGTCGGACGGCCGCGTCGAGGAACGGCCCACCGTGCGCACGCTCGTGCGGATCGGCGACCACGCGTTCCACGCGGACCTGACGCTGACCAGCCGCGACGCCATGGGCTTCCGGATGCTGCTCGGCCGGCGCGCGCTGCAGGGTCGCTACCTGGTCGACCCGGGCGCGTCGTACCTGGCCTCGGGGCGGTCGCGACCGCCGACGCCGACCGACTGAGGGCGGACCCTCAGGCCTCCTCGCGCAGCAGCGCCTCGACGCCGCTGTGCAGTTCCTCCATCTCGGCCTGGCGCTGGCGTGCGAGCCACACCCACATGCCGCCGTGGGCGACCACGCCGACACTGAGGACGGCCGTGACCAGGTACTGCCCGAAGAACAGCGCAACGATCGCGGCGATCGCCGTCATGCCGACCAGCACGACGCGCAGGGTGTTCATCGACAGGGCGTCCACGGGGACCTCGCACACATCGGCAGGGGGAGTGGGTGCAGCGTACGCCCGCACCAGCAGTGGTTCGACGCAGCCGCGGTGGCCGGACGCCACCGCCGCCGGGTCGGCCCGGCGCCCCAGCCCGGCAGGCCCGACCCCGGTGTGGCCGCGCCCGTCGGTACCGTCCACCAACGCTCACCAACGCCCGCACCGGCCCCGTCCGCGGGGCCGCACGACGCCCGAGCACGACGCCCGGGCCGACGCCCGGGCCGACGCCCGAGCACGACGCCCGAGCACGACGCCCGAGCACGACGCCCGAGGAGGTGACCGTGGAGGTCCGCCGCCGCAACCCCGACCGCACCGAGCAGGTGCCCGGGCCGTGCACCGTCGCCGAGCTGCTCGAACGCCTCGACCTCAACCCGACCACGGTGCTGGTGATCGCCGACGGACAGCTGGTCACCGCGGGCACCGAGCTGGGGGCCGACGCCAGCGTGGAGGTCCGACCGGTGATGTCCGGCGGCGCCGGCGCGCCAGCGCGCTGCCACGACTGCGGCGCCGCTGCCGTGCACGAGGAGCCGCGGCACCGCTCGGCGTGGTGCTCGGAGCACTTCGGCGACCACGTCGAGCGCCAGGTCCGTCACGCGATCGACCGCGGCGACGGCGACGACCGCAGGATGTTCTCCTACGACGACCACCTGCTCGTGGCCGTCTCCGGCGGCAAGGACTCGCTGGCCCTGTGGGACCTGCTGCTGCGGCTCGGCTACCGCGCCGACGGGCTCTACGTGGGGCTCGGCATCGGCGGCTACTCCACCCGCAGCCAGCGCGTGGTGGAGGACTTCGCCGCGCGGGTCGCCGCGCCGCGCGGCGGAGTGCTGCACCAGGTCGACCTCGAGCAGGAGCAGGGCTTCAGCACGCCCCAGGGCGCCGCCGCCAGCGCACGTCCGGCGTGCGGGGTCTGCGGTCTGAGCAAGCGCTACTGGTTCAACCGCGTCGCCGTCGAGCACGGCCACGACGTGCTCGTCACCGGCCACAACCTCGACGACGAGGCAGCCGTGCTGCTCGGCAACGTGCTGCGCTGGCAGGACGGGTTCCTGGCCCGGCAGCGACCGGTCCTGGACGCTGGCGCCGACAACCAGGTCCGCAGGGCCAAGCCGCTGTACCGCCTGTCCGAGCGCGAGACCGCGGCCTACTGCGTCGTGCGCGGGATCGACTACGTCGTCGAGGAGTGCCCGCTGGTCGACGGCAACACCGGCGTGGCCAACAAGGACCTGCTCGACGAGCTCGAGCGGCGCAGCCCCGGGATCAAGGCGCAGTTCCTGTTCGGGTTCCTCGACCGTGCGCCGCAGCTGTGGCCGCGGTCCTCCGACGACGTCGAGCTGGTCGCCTGCCACGGCTGCGGCATGCCGACGCCCCGGCCCCGCGACGAGCACCCACCGCGCTGTGCGTTCTGTCGCCAGCAGGACCGCGTGCTCGACGCCCTGCCGGTGCACTGAGCCACCCGCGCAGCACCGACCCGCGGCCGTCGCCGGCCGCGCACCCACCTGTCCCCTGCACCGAGACGAGCCACCCGTGACCCTGCGCCTGCCCGGCACCGACGCACCCCTCGAGGCGGGGGAGGAGGTGCTGCTGCTCGACCGCAAGGGCCGCCGCTACCTGCTGGAGCTCGAGACGGGCGCCCAGTGGCACAGCCACGCCGGCGCGATGCAGCACGACGAGCTGATCGGCCGGCCCGAGGGCTCTGCCGTGCGCACGAACAAGAACATGGAGATCGTGGCGCTGCGGCCGACCAGCGACGACCTGACCAAGAAGCTGCCGCGCGGCGCGCAGGTGGTCTACCCCAAGGACCAGGCGATGATCGTCGCCGAGGCCGACGTGCGGCCCGGCTGCACGGTGGTCGAGGCGGGCGCCGGTTCCGGCGCGCTGACGACCGCCCTGCTCGCCGCCGTCGGTCCGAGCGGCCGCGTGGTCTCCGCCGAGCTGCGCGACGACCACGCCGACGTGGCGGTCGCCAACGTCGAGCGCGCCCACGGCGGCGCGCTGCCCGACAACTGGACGCTGCACCGCGGCTCGGTGGTGGACGTGCTGGCGGACCACCGCGCCCACCGCGTCGTGCTCGACCTCGTCGACCCCTGGAGCTTCGTCGACGGAGCTGCCGGGTGCCTGCCACCCGGCGGGATCCTGCTCGCCTACACCCCGTCGATCACCCAGGTGATGCGCCTGTCGGAGTCGCTCTGGGCCGACGGGCGCTGGACCGCGCTGTCCACCACCGAGACGCTCGTGCGCGGCTGGGACGTCGACGGCCTCGCCGTGCGCCCGCACCACCGCATGGTCGCCCACACGGCGTTCCTCACCACGGCGCGACGCGTGCCCCGCATCGAGGAGGGCGGCCCGCCACGACCGCGCCGCAAGGCCGACCAGCAGGCCGCCGGCATCGTGTGGGACGACGGCCAGGTCGCCACGGACGCCTGACCGTCCCGGAGCAGGTGCTCGGGCCACTCGGCGAGCAGGTGCTCGGGCTACTCCGCGAGCAGGTGCTCGGGCTACTCCGCGAGCAGGTGCTCGGGCTACTCCGCGAGCAGGTGCTCGGGCTACTCCGCGAGCAGGTGCTCGACGACCCGGCGCATCGAGAGGACCCCGCGGCCCTCGTCCACCACCACGTGCCGGACCTCGGCGAGTCGCATCGCGTCGAGTGCCTCGACCAGGCTCGCGTCCGAACGGACCCCGACCAGCTGGTCCGCCATGTGGTCCCCGACGCGCTCGTCGTCCGGGTCGAGGCCGTCGGACAGCGCACGCACGATGTCGCGCTCCCCGAGCAGCCCGACCACCACGTCGGGACGGCGCACCATGAGCACGCCGACGCGCTCGTCGGTCATCAGTTCGGCGGCCTGGCGCAGCGTCGCGGTGGGGGTGATCTCCACCACGCGCTCGGTGACCAGGTCCCCGACGCGGTGCAGCAGCTGTCCACGCATCTGGATCGCCTCCGGTCGTCGGGACGGCTCCCACGTGGGGCGCCGGTCGGCGCCAGCAGGGCCGCGGGCCCGTCTCCTGACACCGCGACCGTGCCGTGCGCCCGGAGGCGCCGGCAGGGCGCGACGTCCTCGCCGTGCGGGACCAAGGTCCCGCCCCCGGGACGGCCGCCGCACCGGTCCGGACGGGGTGCGGTCGATACAGTCGGGCAGCAGCGGGGGTCGCGTCGGCCACGGCCCCGGGGCCCCCGTCGCGGGTGGCCCGCGCCGCCCGGAACCCTCCGCCGAGCGAGGACGACGCGTGAGCGATGCGACCGACGGCCCCGCGCCGGGCAGCCACGACCAGCGCCCCCTTCCGGACGACCCGGACGAGCTCGCTGCCGAGCTGAAGGTGCTGCGCGAGGAGGCCGAGCTGCTGCGCCGGCGGCTCGACCAGGCCCCGACACGTCTGCGCGTCCTCGAGGAGCGGCTGCTGGAGGCCAAGGGCCAGCTCAACTCCGCGCGCGAGCGCAACGAGAAGCTCGTCCAGACACTGCAGTCGGCGCGCGAGCAGCTCGGGGCCCTGCGCGACGAGGTCGACAAGCTCTCCACGCCCCCCCAGCAGTTCGGTTCGTTCATCGGCATCGACGCCAGCGGCGACGAGGCCGCTGCGCTGGTCTTCGCCAACGGGCGCAAGATGCGCGTGACGATCGGGCCCGAGGTCGAGCTCGAGGAGCTCCAGTCGGGCCAGGAGGTCCTGCTCAACGACGCGATGGCGATCGTCGGCGTGCGTGCCTTCGAGGACCGCGGTGAGCTCGCGATGATCCAGGAGCTGCTCGGCGACGACCGTGCCCTGGTCGTCGGCCGGGCCGACGAGGAGCGCGTGGTGGCGCTGGCGGAGCCGCTGCGCAGCCTGCCGCTGAAGCCCGGCGACTCGCTGCTGGTCGACATGCGCTCCAACCTCGCGCTCGAGCGCGTGCCCAAGGCCGAGGTCGAGCAGCTGGTGCTCGAGCGCGTGCCCGACGTGACCTACGAGGACATCGGCGGCCTCGGCGACCAGGTCGAGATGATCCGCGACGCGGTCGAGCTGCCGTACCTGCACGGCGACCTGTTCATCGAGCACGAGCTGCGCCCGCCGAAGGGCATCCTGCTGTACGGCCCGCCCGGCTGCGGCAAGACGATGATCGCCAAGGCGGTCGCCAACAGCCTGGCGCAGCGGGTTCGCGACAAGACCGGCCGCGACGACGTCACCAGCTTCTTCCTCAACGTCAAGGGCCCGGAGCTGCTCAACAAGTACGTCGGCGAGACCGAGCGCCAGATCCGGCTGATCTTCCAGCGTGCTCGTGAGAAGGCCGCCGAGGGACACCCGGTGATCGTGTTCTTCGACGAGATGGAGTCGCTGTTCCGCACCAGGGGCTCGGGCGTGTCCTCCGACGTCGAGACCACCATCGTCCCCCAGCTGCTCGCCGAGATCGACGGCGTCGAGGGCCTCAAGGACGTGGTCATCATCGGCGCGTCCAACCGCGAGGACATGATCGACCCCGCGATCCTGCGTCCGGGTCGTCTGGACGTCAAGATCAAGGTGGAACGGCCCCAGCAGGACGCGGCCAAGGAGATCTTCGGGATCTACCTGCACGAGCGCCTGCCGCTGCACCCCTCGGAACTGGCACGCCATGGCGACCCGGCCGAGACGATCGCTGCCCTGATCGACAGCACCGTGACCAAGATGTACGCAGAGGACGGCGACAACGAGTTCCTCGAGGTCACGTACGCCAACGGCGAGAAGGAGGTCCTGTACTTCAAGGACTTCAACTCCGGTGCGATGATCGACTCGGTCGTGTCGCGGGCCAAGAAGTACGCGATCAAGCGCCTGATCAAGGACGGGGAGCGCGGCATCAAGGAGGAGGACCTCCTGCGCGCGATCCGTGACGAGTTCCGCGAGAACGAGGACCTGCCCAACACCACCAACCCCGACGACTGGGCCCGGATCTCCGGCAAGAAGGGCGAGCGGATCGTGTACATCCGCACGCTGATCTCCCAGGGCGAGGCCCCCGGGCGCTCGATCGAGAGCGTCTCCGCCGGGCAGTACCTGTAGGCCGCTACCCGCGGGGCGGCGTGCGGGGAGCGTGGCGCATGGACGAACGGGTGGGTGACGTGGGCCCCGTGGTCCGAACCCTGTACGTCCCCGACCCGTAGGCACCAACGTGGCCTCGCCCGACCGCCCGTCGAAGTCCGGCGGCAATCCGTTCTCCGGTGGAGGCGGCCTGACCGGCGGCAACCGCTTCCTGCCCGTCGGCATCGCGATCCTCGCGACCGTGTTCCTGCTCGGCACCGTCCTCGGTGGCGGGCCGACCGGGCCCGAGGAGCTGAGCTACTCCGCGTTCGTCGACCGCGTGGAGGCCGGCGAGGTCGACGCGGTCACGCTGCGTGCCGACGGCGTGGTCGAGGGGACGTTCGACGACGACGGCGAGTTCCGCTCCAACGTGCCGACCTCGGTGGAGGACCCCGCCCTGCTCGGCACGCTGGAGGACGCCGGGGTCGAGGTCGACGCCGCACCGGCACCGCAGCCCGGCCTGCTGGCGAGCCTGCTGGTCAACCTGCTGCCGTTCGTGCTCATCGGTGGGCTGCTGTTCTGGTGGTTCCGCCGGGCCAGCCAGGGCGGGGGCGGGATGAACCCGCTGTCGTCGATGGGGCGCTCCAGCGCAAAGGTCTCCGACACCGAACGACCGGAGACGCGCTTCTCCGACGTCGCCGGCTACGACGGCGTCAAGCGCGAGGTCTCCGAGGTCGTCGACTTCCTGCGCAACCCCGAGAAGTACAAGCGGCTCGGTGCCAAGGGACCCGGCGGGATCCTGCTCGCGGGGCCCCCCGGGACCGGCAAGACGCTGCTCGCACGCGCCGTCGCGGGCGAGGCCGAGGTCCCGTTCCTGTCCACGGCCGGCTCGGAGTTCGTCGAGATGCTCGTCGGTGTGGGGGCGAGCCGCGTACGTGACCTGTTCAAGAAGGCCCGCGAGATGTCGCCGGCGATCATCTTCGTCGACGAGCTCGACTCGCTCGGCCGCAAGCGCGGCGGCTCCAACAACATCGGCGCCAACAACGAGCAGGAGCAGACCCTCAACCAGCTGCTCGCCGAGATGGACGGCTTCGACACCACCGCGGGCATCGTCGTGATCGCCGCGACCAACCGCCCGGAGATGCTCGACGACGCGCTCACCCGCCCCGGACGCTTCGACCGCCAGGTCGAGATGGGCCCGCCGAGCCTTGCGGACCGCGGAGAGATCCTCGAACTGCACGCGCGCGGCAAGGTCCTGGCGGACGACGTCGACCTGGAGCGGCTCGCCCGCGGCACGCCGGGCTTCACCGGCGCACAGCTGGAGAACCTGCTCAACGAGTCCGCGCTCATCGCCGTGCGCGAGGGGGCCGAGAAGGTCCGGGCGGTCGACGTCGAGGCGGCACGGGACCGCATCATCCTCGGGCGTCGCGACGAGTCCGCGGTGCTGACCAGGGACGAGCAGCGTCGCGTCGCCGTGCACGAGGCCGGCCACGCGATCATGGCCGCGCTGCGCGACGGCGCCGACCCGGTCAGCCGGGTGAGCATCCTGGCCAGCGGACAGGCGCTCGGGGTCACGCACATGCTGCCGCTGGTCGAGCAGCGCCTGCACACCGAGACCCAGCTGCGGCACCGCATCGACGTCGCCCTCGGCGGCCGGGGCGCCGAGCTGGTCGTGCTCGGCGAGGCGTCGTCCGGGGCGGCCAACGACCTGGTCCAGGCGACCCGTACCGCCAGCGCGATGGTGCGCGACCTCGGGCTGTCCGATCGTTTCGGCCCGGTCGGCTACCACGACCCGTCCGACGCGACCACGCCCGCGGCACTGCGCTCCCGACCCTTCTCCGAGGACACCCAGCGGGCCCTCGACGACGAGGTCCGCCGCATGCTCGAGGAGGGCCAGACGCGTGTGCTGGACGACCTCGCGGAGCACCGGCAGGCGCTGGAGGCGCTGGTCGAGCGGCTGCTGGTCGAGGAGGTGCTCGACGGCGAGGTGGTGTACGAGCTGGTCGGCCGGCCGGTCCCGCAGCGCCCGCCGATGGTCGGGGAGGACGTCGACGAGGACGGCCACGTCGATCCGCGCGCCGAGGTCCTGGACGTGGCCGACGACGTGGCCGACGACGGGGCCGACGACGAGGACGGCCCGGACGACGCCGAGGCCGCCTGAGCCTGCCCGTCGGGCAACCGCCCGCCGCGGGCCCAGCACGTACCGTGGCCGGCGAGCCGACCGGGGAGCGCCACGTGCCAACGAGGAAGTTCGTCGGCGTCGAGACCGAGTACGGCATCCAGGTCCTCGGGCCGACGACGGTCAACCCGGTGCTCGCGTCGTCGATGGTCGTCGGGGCGTACCGCGGGGCGGCACGCCGCGACGTGAAGTGGGACCACACCGACGAGCACCCGCTGCGCGACGCCCGGGGCTTCGAGGAGCCCGACCTGCACGAGCTGCCAGAGGACGAGCTCGGCCTGGCCAACACGGTGCTGACCAACGGCGCGCGCTTCTACGTCGACCACGCCCACCCGGAGTACTCCTCCCCGGAGTGCGCCGACGCCCGCCAGCTTGTGGTCTGGGACCGGGCGGGGGAGCGGGTGCTCGAGGAGGCCGCGGAGCTCGCGCGCAGCGCCCTGCCCGACGGCCACCGGGTGGTGATCCACAAGAACAACACCGACGGCAAGGGCGCCGCGTACGGCACCCACGAGAACTACCTGCTGCCGCGCTCGGTGCCGTTCGGCCGGCTCTCGCGCGAGCTGATCCCGTACTTCGCCACGCGGCCGATCTGGGCCGGTGCGGGGCGCATGGGCAACGAGTTCGAACTGGACGACGTGCCCTTCCAGGCGTCCCAGCGCGCCGACTTCTTCGAGGTCGAGGTCGGCCTCGAGACCACGCTGAAGCGTCCGATCATCAACACCCGCGACGAGCCGCACGCAGACCCGGACCGCTTCCGTCGGCTCCACGTGATCAACGGCGACGCCAACCTGTGCGAGGTCGCGACCTACCTCAAGGTCGGCGTGACGATGCTGGTGCTCGACGCGATCGAGGACGAGCGGTTCGGCGGCGACCTGCCCCAGCTCGACACCCCGGTCGACGCCTTCCACCGAGCCAGCCACGACCTGACCGGCCGCCGCCCGCTGGCACTGCTCGGCGGCGGGACGATGAGCCCGCTCGAGGTCCAGTGGTGGTACCTCGAGGCGGTGCGCGCCCATGCGGCCGACCGGGACCTCAGCGCCGTCGAGGCCGACGTGCTGGCCCGCTGGGAGCGCGTGCTGAGCATCGCGGACAACGACCCGCTGAAGCTCAAGGGCCAGGTCGACTGGGCCACCAA
>Ga0306912_1000861_pt1 | contig 15902 bp, 13 predicted proteins | sample AntRauFillE10628_FD_190443 | JGI IMG/M metagenome (GOLD analysis project Ga0306912, IMG submission 190443) | Saline lake microbial communities from Rauer Islands, Antarctica - Metagenome Filla E10 #628 (v2) (version 2) | ecosystem: Environmental > Aquatic > Non-marine Saline and Alkaline >... | reverse complement strand
ATAATTGAAGTAATTAAAAGCAGAAAGAGGCCGAGCAGTGTAGAAAGAACAGCAATGCCGTAAAATCTAGGGCGCTTGTAGAACGGTTTAGCCTGCAATGTTGAGTCGTCTTTGAATACCATGCTCATATAACTACGTTAAATGAAATCTGTTTCAAAGTAAATCGAAGCTCCTGCTTCGATTACTCAACCAGCGCCCGGATTATAGGCAATGGGGGTAATGGGCTGACAGTGCATTTTTCCCATAAAGTAAATTTGGACACATGCAGGGTTGTCGAAGCGGGAGCTTCGACCTACGTAAACCGAAGCTCCTGCTTCGATTATTCAGCCAGCGCCCGGATTTCCGCAGCGAGTTGATAGTTTCCGCAGTACGATTCCCCTGTAAAGTAAATGTGGCCACGTGCAGGGCTGTCGAAGCGGGAGCTTCGACCTACGTAAATCGAAGCTCCTGCTTCGGTTATTCAGCCAGCGCCCGGATTTTCGCAGCGAGTTGATAGTTTCCGCAGTACGATTCCCCTGTAAAGTAAATGTGGCCATGTGCAGGGTTGTCGAAGCAGGAGTGTCGACCTACGTAAACCGAAGCTCTGCTTCGATTATTCAACCACCGCCCGGATTTTCGCAGCGAGTTGATAGTTTCCGCAGTACGATTCCCCTGTAAAGTAAATGTGGCCACGTGCAGGGCTGTCGAAGCGGGAGTGTCGACCTACGTAAATCGAAGCTCCTGCTTCGATTACTCAACCAGCGCCCGGATTTTCGCAGCGAGTTGATAGTATCCGCAGTACGATTTCCCTGTAAAGTAAATTTGGACATGTGCAGGGCTGTCGAAGCAGGAGCTTCGACCTACATTTACTCCCGTTCAGGAATAGGCGCTTCCCACCCCGGAATTTCAGCTGACGCGTCTCCGGTCATCAGGTAGGTATCAAACCATTGCAGCATACGTTGGGAGTAGTCAAACCGTGAGGATGCACGGGTGTTACCGTGTCCTTCGCCGGGGTAGTATACAAGCCGAACGGGAACCTCGGGTTTCCGCACTTTCATGTGCCGGTAGAGCTCAAGAGATTGTGCCGGATGAACACGGGGATCATCAGCACCGTGCATAATCAGGAGTGGCGTTTCCGCACGGTCAACCCAGTAGATTGGGCTTCGTTTCAGATAGTCCATCCATTTCTCGTCCGACTCCCACATACGTTCTCTCGAGTGAACCAGATAGAGTTCATTGGGGATATCGCTGGAGCCCCATTTGCTAAGATTGTTACTGATTCCCACAAACATGACAGATGCGGCAAATCGATCGGAGTAATACGTGCTCATCCAACCGGAGGCGTATCCGCCGTATGAACCGCCGGTTACACCTATGCGATCGCCATCGGCAATACCTTCGTCAATCAGGTAGTCTACGCCATCCACGATATCATCGAATTCGGCGCCGGCAAGATCACCCTGGCTGCTGTAGGCAAACTCAATGCCTCTGCCGGTACTGCCGCGGTAATTGGGGTAAAATACACCGTACCCTTTTGCTGCCGCCATCTGGCCGGGAGATGAGTAGGATGTGAGCCAGCCATTGCTTTGATGGGCCTCAGGGCCGCCGTGAACGACGGTAATCAATGGAATTCTGTCGCCGTCTGAATAACCGACCGGGTAGATCATCACGCCGTCAATATCAAACTCTCCGTCGCGGGCGGTATAGGTTACAACCTCCTGACGTCCAAGCTCAACATCTGAGAGCCACGCGTTGTGATTCGTTACCTGCTCCGGCGGGGTATTTCTGCCGCTCTGTTTCACAAACAGCTCGCCGGGATGCTGCGGACTGCTGGCTACAAACGAGATGAGGCCGTCATCAGACCGGGAGAACGAGCTGATGGCGTGTTCCGCCGATCGAAAGAGTGTCTCTTTATTTTGGCCGTTCGGGCTGATGGTTCCCAGAACAGACGCCGTGCTTTCACCTGCCAGAAAGTGGATTTGATTGTTGCCGGTCCAGGCGATCTGCTCGTATTTACCTTCAAAGTTTTCGTCAATAATACCGGGTGTGCCACCTTCTGCGGAAACGATCAAAATTCGGCCGTCAATCGGATCATTGATATCAGCTCCGGCGCGAAGTGCGAGCCGCTGCCCGTTGGGGCTCCACTCAATCTGACCAATTTTACCTTCATTATTAACTTCTGCCGCGACTTCACGTGTTTCGTAGTCAACTACGTAAACACTCTGAGCCATATAAAAATCATCCACATTTGGGGTGGGAGTCGCGCTCAGGGCAATCTTTGAGCCATCGGGGCTCCATTGCATCATGTGTACAGTGCCGTCGACCTGGATTTCATGAGGTTCGTGATCCATATGATCGTGCGATACATTTGTGATGTAGGCGGGGCGCTGGGGGCGATTTTCTTCATACACATCTGCCTGATAGGGAAGTGGTGAGTCTGATGTTGCCGCTGACAAAGTAGAAGAGAACACAATATGATTTCCGTCGTTATGCCAGTCATATGCTGAGATATCTCTGTCAAATTCAAAGATTTTTACAGTTTCACCGCCGTAGAGTGGCAGTTCATAGAGCGAGCGGGTGTTGTCTCCGTCCCTTTGGGTTAAAAACGTCAGGCTGCTGTAGCCCGGTCGAAACTGGACACCGGCAATACTTCCGGTCGTGTTGTAGGGCTTGGTTTCTCCCGTTTCAACGTCAAGCACGTGAAGTTCTGTGCTGCTACCTGCATTCTCCTCATAGGGGTCGGCAGGCACGCTAACTGTGTATGCTACTATGCTTCCGTCATCAGAAACAATTGAGCTGGTCACAGTTTCAATCTTCGCTACATCTTCGGGTGTTAGTCCCTGGGCAAGAAGAGCTGTGTTTGCAGTGAACAGAAGAGCCACAAGTAAGAGGGCCCATTTTTTAAAAGAGAACGTCTCCGATGGAAATGCTCCGGTTTGATGATTCATATCAGTAAAATTTAAGTTGCAGATTGACTCTAATATCATTCACCAATATAAGGAAAATAATGCCTCGATGGGCACTTCAGGCAGAGGTTTGTTGTGTGAATAGTGTTGTCAGCGAGGTGTTCAGGCGTCTCTTTAAAGAAGGCATGAATGTTGTCGTGATCATTCATTATTTTATGGGTGATCATCTTAATCAATTACACTAATTCGTATGAAACAATGTTTCGCAGGACTGGGTCTGATTCTTCTGTTTGCATCATGCCAGACAGCTGAAGTTGTTACGGACACTTCAAATAATACGCTCTACTCAACACTTTGGATTCAAACCGCAGCGGAGTATGAAGCGCTGACTCACCAGGCATACAATACATCAGGTCGCTTGCTGCCGGTTGCTCTTGACGATTCTACATGGACAGCCTCACTTGAACAGAGTGGGACGTATGCAGATTTGCCAGCGGCCATCATTCTGGATGTGGACGAAACAGTTCTCGACAATTCGTATTACGAAGCGCGGGGCATTGTGGATAAAACAGGTTTCGAAACTGAAACCTGGAACCGCTGGGTGCGCGAAATGGAAGCGGAAGCAATTAAGGGTGCTGCTGAGCTGACATCGCAGGCCGATGATATGGGGATTTCTGTTTTTTACATCACCAACAGATCCGCAGAGGTTCAGGACGCAACAGAACAAAATTTGCGTGATCAGGGATTTCCGGTATCGGCCGGCGCTGTGATGAGCAACGGCGGACGCCCGAACTGGACGTCAGCAAAAACCGAACGGCGGCAGCTGGTGGCGAATGACCACCGGGTGCTGATGCTGTTTGGCGATGACCTGAACGATTTCGTGCCGGCTCGTGGTATCTCAATTGATGAGAGAACCCAACTGGTTGAGGAACACAGAGATAAGTGGGGCTTTAAATGGTTTGTGTTTCCCAATCCAAACTATGGTTCCTGGGAGCGGGCATTGTACACAGGTGATGAGCAAACGGATGCCGAGCGCCATCAAACCCGCATAGATCGGCTTAAGACGAAGCGGGAGTAAAAGAGAACAGGAATTAAACCGTTAACAATGAGGTAACTCATGTTTAATGGCAGTTGATTATTTTTAAAAACCTTATTTTAAATTGCATAAACTTTAGTACCGTTAGTCTATCTCCACCTGAAGTACAGTTCATATCAACATAACCTCAAGTAAACTACTCTACCATGTCTGACAATTCTTTTAGCCGTCGCGACTTTCTGAAAACAGGAGCACTTTCAACGTTAGCACTTGGCGGGGGAATGCTTGGTAAGAGGCAGGCCCCGGCGAATAAATTTAAAAGCGCTCCTGGAGATGCGAAAAATGTCATTTTTCTTGTGGTAGATGGCATGAGCTCGGGAACAATGGCACTTGCGGACCTTGTGAAGAAGGAGAAGTATGGAGATAAAACGAACTGGATCAAACTGTATGAATCTGACCGGGAGTATCATCGGGGCCTGATGGATATGGCAGCCCTCGATTCTGTTGTAACAGATTCAGCCGCTGCCGCTTCCTCCTGGGGATGTGGACACCGGATTAATAATGGTGGCGTTAACTGGGGGCCGAATGATGAAGTGTATAAAACCATCTGCGAGATTTTCAGGGATGCGGGCAAGGGCACCGGCCTTGTGTCAACAGCACGCCTCACGCACGCTACGCCATCCGGCTTCGGAATTAATATGCCTCAGCGGGGAATGGAAGACGAAATTGCCGTGCAGTATTCGGAAAGGGATTATGATGTTCTGATGGGAGGGGGAAATCGCCACTTTCATGCAGAGGAAAGAGATGATGGACAGGATATGTATGAGGTGTTCAGGGAAAAAGGCTACACTGTTGCAAGAACAAGGACAGAGCTGAACCGTGCCACAAGAAACAGTAAGTTTCTCGGAATATTTAGCGACTCTCATCTTCCATACACGGTTGACCGCAATACGCTGGGTGAATTACACGACGAGGTGCCTACCCTTGTCGAGATGACAACATCGGCGCTCGAGCGCCTCGATCAACATGATAACGGGTTTATTCTTCAGGTTGAAGGCGCCCGGGTAGATCACGCTGCTCATGGAAACGATCCTTCCGGGTTGATTTACGATCAGATTGCGTTTGATGATGTCATTGGCGAAGTGGTGAAATTTACGGATGGACGTGACGATACGCTGGTGATTCTTACAACAGACCACGGGAATGCAAACCCGGGTTTAAGCGGCCTGGGCAGCGGCTACAGGGATTCACCCAAAATGCTGGAAACGATTCACGACTATCGTCACAGCTTTGAGTGGATGTACAATGAGCTGAGAAATCGGCAGGCAGGCGGTTCAGGAGGTGCGCCTATGGTTAGCGAGATCAAAGATGTTGTAGAGTACGCCACGCAAACACAGATTGAAAATGACGAGGCCCTCATGATCAAAAGGGCATTTCAGGGAGAGTTTCGGGCTCCCTTCAAAAACCGTGAGGGAACCGGAGCTGTACTTGCCGGGGTTCTGGCCAACTACAACGGCATCTACTTTATCGGGACGAACCACACTGCAGACTATGTTGAACTTTCAGCCTGGGGTCCCGGAAGCGATCGCATCCCCACGTTTGTCCGTAATACTGCACTGTTTGACCTGATGGTGGACATGGCTGACGTCAGAGCCTATGCGGAGGGGTAAACGCCGGCTGGTAATCGTGCGAATTGAAAACCGGTAAAATGGAGAAAGAGATCGGAAGCTGAGTTCGATTATAAAAAACGAATACAGAAGTCTCCCCTAATGAGGCTGTGAGAAAATAATATAGCAAACGTCGGGTAGGTTAACTTTTTAAGGCCGATGGATCTTATTCCGAAGCTCCCCTCCCTATCAAGTCCCGACAGGAGCCTGTCCGGCTTTCGACGGAAGGGAACTTTCAATAACTTGGTTTATTAATCGAACTAAGGTTCGTTTTTTTGTAAAAAATGAAGCCTGTAGTCTTTATCTTTCGACGACTTGTTCGCGGGCATTTCTCATGAATTGAGTCAAATCCTGAACACCCATGTAACCACGCCTGCTGTTTATTACATTACCATTGTGATCCATCACTACAGTAAACGGAAATGCCGTTAAGCCAAGGCTGTTGGCAAATGCCTGCTGGGTAATTTCCTCGCCCATAAATATAATGCTCTCCTCAGAATTCCCATTGATCTTGACGGGATAGAAGTCTCTGTCGATGACGGCTCTTGTAGATGGGGCAGGGTACACATCGCGATTCATGGCCCGGCAAAACTGGCAACCCACCTCATAAATATCTATGATAATTAGGCGGCCGTCTTGTTCGGCTTTTGTCATAGCTTCGTCTATCGGAAGCCAGTCGGGAGCATTCTGAATGTCTTGAGGCGTCACTTCATTCAATGCGTTATAAAGGAAGACACCGAGAAATGCTGCGATTAGTCCTGTAATAATAAGTGGGCGTTTCATACAATTAGTTTTTTCAGAGCTATAAAATCAAGGTGATCTTTAAACGATGAAAATAAGAAATTATTTGCCCCAAATCCGATTCCAAAATAATTCAATGTTATTGCCTCTTCCCCCGAAGGAGGGGATGGACTGTTTAAACGTGTTGGCTTTTCCATCATCACTAATGATGAGTTCATTGGACCAGACATACTCAACGCTATCACCGTCAGAAAGCCAGAAGTCATTTCTGCCGAAACGCAAATCATATAAATAGATAGTGTTGGTGTCCGTCCTCTCGACGGTGTAGTAGCCGCGTGAAAACCAGAGCAGTGCAGTTGTGGCTCTGTCGTTTATATAGGGTTCAATCAGGCCGGAGTTTCGGGGGATGTCTGTGAACTCCAGATCAGATGACTCATCAAAAATAGAATAGGTAGCCTGGTAAATCGTATCCTGTTTCAATACATATCCGGACCATAGAAATGTGGTAGGACCACCGGGCACAGTTTTTAGCTCATCATAGTACCCAAACTGATGTTGGAATGATTCCTGGTATACGCCGTGTACGTGTGATTTAATGGCATGGCCCCAAAGCAGATAGATGGCTGCAATGGATAAGCCCGCAATATTTAACTTTGACCCGAGATCTGTTTTTCGTCGCAAAATCAGTGCGGCAAGCAAGCCTATAATGAGTGGTACCGTAAATAGAGGATCAATAATGAAAATGGAGTCTGTAGTGAAGGGCCTGTTTGTAAACGGTTGAAAAATCTGGGTGCCGTATGTGGTTGGCAAGTCAATCAAAACATGGGTCAAAAAGATCCAAAACGTAAACAGAGACCATGGCTTCCAGCCAACATCACGGGTCTTATAAAATGTGTGGAACGCCCAGCCAAACAGTGGTGACGCCAGTAGTATAAACGTGAAGGAGTGGGTAATACTTCGATGAAAATAAAGCTGCGATACCCCGTCAACCAGTGGATTTACGATGATGTCAAGATCAGGCAGTGTACCCAGTACTGCCCCCCATGCCGCCGCACGATACCCGATCTTTTTTCCGAGACACGCTTCGCCTACAGCGGCCCCAAGCGTGAGCTGAGTGATGGAATCCATAGAATTTATATTTATTTACAAAAGCAAGAGAACAGTAAAGAATTTAAAATCGTTAAATCGAAGTCTGTTCTTTTCAAATAAAGACGTTGTTTTAAAAGCTTTTACAGAGGGTAGTCATTCGCAAGCCATGTAACACGTTATATTGCGAAATAATTGTTGACAAAATAGACTTATGAGACATTTAAAAATAGTTACTTTTTTAGTTGCCGTATTGACGGTAAGTGCATGTTCCGGTGATGAGGAAATGCAGGGATCTGAAACGAATGCTGTCATTCCATCAGTTGAAGCAGTTCAGGCAAGATTCGGCTCGCTACCTCTTCAGCAGAGGCTGAGCGGCGTGGTACAGGCTCAAAAACAAGTTGAAATCTATCCAAGAATTACGGCCCCGGTAGAAGAAGTTTTTAAGCAAGACGGAGATCAGGTTGAGCAGGGTGAGCCGCTTGTAAAGCTGAGGGATCGGGAATTTGTTTCACGGGTGCAGCAAGCTGAAGCAAACCTCCGTATCAATCGCGCAAGAGTGAAACAGGCTGAAGCGGCGCTTAATGAGTCTGAATCGCAACTCCGGCGCCAGCAGAATTTGTTTGAGAGGAAGTTGAGCAGTGAAATTGAACTGGAAAGAGTTCAGGCAGAAAAACAATCTGCCGAAGCAAATTATGAGCTTGCCGTCGCACAAGTTGATCAATCTCAGTCTACGCTTGAAGAGCAGCAAGAGCTTCTGGAACAAACGACAATTCGATCACCCATGACGGGAACCGTCGGGCAGCGCAATGTTGAACCCGGCATGCAGGCGTCGCCAAGTGCGCCGCTGTTTACTGTAGGTGACCTGAATGATGCACGAATCACCATCAGTCTGACGGAGCAGATGCTCGGATATATTGAATCTGGCCAGCGAGCAATCATCCGATCTGAGAGCATGACCGAACAGGTGATTGAAAGCAAGGTGTCCAGAATATCACCATTTTTGGGGATGAACAGCTTTAGTACAGAGGCTGAAATTGATGTAGAAAATATCCGGGACATTCTGCTTCCAGGCATGTTTGTGACCGTAGACATTATGTATGGTGAAAGTGAACAGGCAACAATAATTCCTCTCAGTGCTATTTACCGCCACCCGAGAACGGGACAGACGGGGGTTTATGTGGCACCTGATTACGGTGCGGAGACGGAGCCGGTAGAACAAGTTGACAGCTCAAATCCACCACCCCTCAGTCAGCCGACAATGGTTGAGTTTGTAGGTATTGACGTAGTGGCACAAGGCAGGGAAACAGCTGGCGTTGTGGGCGTTCAGGGGGGCGACTGGATTGTAACGGTAGGGCAAAATTTGCTAATCAATAATGAGAGCGGGACTGCGAAAATTCGGGCAACGTCATGGAATCGTATCATCAGAATGCAGCAGATGAAGCCCGAGGACCTGCTTCGGGATATTATGAACGAGCGGATGGCTGAGCGTACGGTAACAAGCGAATCAACAGAATCATAGGATATCATCAGTGGGACTAACAAAAACATCCGTTAAACGCCCCATCGCAACTGCGATGGTATACCTGATTGTGATTGTGCTTGGAGTTACCGGCTTCCGTTTTCTGCCGGTTGATTTGCTGCCGCCAATTGAATATCCGCGGCTTAGTATTTCGGTTGACTATCCGAACGTAGGGCCGGAAGAGATCGAAACAATTATCACCGACCAGCTTGAAAATGCATTGGCAGGCGTTGCCAATCTCGAAGAAATTACATCCGAGTCTCAAGAGGGTAGAAGTCAGGTAAATCTCAACTTTTCACGCGGCGCCAATCTTGATGAGGCGGCCAATGATGTTCGCGCGGCGCTCGATCGGGTACGCCGGAGTCTCCCGGAGGAAGCAGATCCACCCCGTGTAAGAAAATTTGATCCTAACGACTCTCCGATTGTTATCATCGGCGCTCAATCAACGCGGCAGCTTGATGAGCTTACAAGAATACTTGAAAATGATATCTCAAAACGGCTGGAGCAGGTACCCGGCGTAGGTACCATTGATGTTTGGGGCGGTATTGACAGGGAGATCAGGGTAAACCTGAAACGCGACCGCCTGAATGCAAGCGGTCTGACGGCTCAGGATGTTCGCAATGCTATTGTTGCTGAAAACAGTACGCTCCCCGGCGGTAATGTGAAAAGAGGATTCAGCGATCTCTATGTGCGAACAGTAGGAGAATTTGACAATATCAGCCAGATTTCCGAAACCATAATATCAACAGTTGACGGAAAACCAATCCGGGTTCGTGATGTAGCTGAAGTTGAAGACGGATTCGAAGATGTGGGCAGGCTTGTAAGTATAAACGATGAGCCGATGATCCGGATGGGAATTCGTAAGCAGTCCGGCGCCAATACCGTGGAAGTTTCCGAGGGTATACAGCGTGAACTGGATCGTATTAATGCCGAGAGGGACGACGTTAGTTTGATGATCGTCATCGATCAAAGTGATTTTATACAAAATTCAATCGATAATGTACAGCAATCGGCTATATGGGGAGCTGTACTGGCGATATTTATTCTCTACCTGTTTCTGAGGAATGGATCCACAACGTTTATCATCTCGCTCGCTATTCCGGTTTCAATTATTGCAACCTTTGGACTTCTTTACTTTTCCGGTCTGACGCTGAATCAGATGAGTTTTGGCGGCCTGGCTCTCGGGGTGGGGCTTATTGTGGACAACGCTATTGTAGTGCTTGAAAACATCGTACGGCTCAGGAATAACGGGAGGTCGTTGAAGGAGAGTGCGCTTGTGGGAACAAGTGAAGTTTCCGGTGCCATCGTTGCATCTACGTTAACCACGTCCGTGATTTTCTTACCCGTTGTATTTATGCAAACCATTACGGGGACTCTGTTTCAGGAGCTTGCCCTTGTTGTTGTTTTTGCGCTGGTCTGCTCGCTTTTTGTTGCACTGACTCTTGTACCGATGCTGGCCAGCAAGTTTATGACCATCAAAACGAATGAGGAAATGACGGAGAAAGACAAAGGCCGGTTTCAGCGCTTTTTTGAACGTGTTGAAGACAGGTACAGCAGCTTCCTCCGACGGATGATCAGCCGCAAATTTCTGGTGTTTGGAACCACTGCTGTTTTGATGGCAGCTGCAGTTTACGGAAGCGGGTTTATTTCTACAGAGCTTGCGCCACAGACTGAGGCCGATGAAATTAGTATTGATTTCTACCTGGCGGACGGGATGAATATCGCTATCGCCAATGAATACCTCGAAGAGCTGAAGCATAAAGTGACCGCTATAGCTCCGATGGACCAGGTGAAATATATGACCACCGAGGTCAGAAATGGGAATGCGGAAGTTGAGCTTGCGATGGTTGACCAAAGTGAGCGCACCGTGAGCACCTATGAACTTGCAGATGAGCTCAGTGAAAAAATTGAGGGTACAATTCCAGGCGGATCTTTTAGAGTACGTGCGCAAACCGGGCTGTGGATTCTGCGGAGAATTTTCGGATCGGGCGGGGAGGAAGCAGTTCAGCTTGAACTCCGGGGATACGATCTGAATCAGGCCGACATCATTGCAGATGAAATCGTGAGCCGAATGGAGCGTCTCCCTATGATTCGCGGTGCGCGGTCAGGCCGGCAGGAAGGCCGGCCGGAGCAAAATGTAGTGTTTGACCGGCAGAAGATAGCCGAGCTTGGGCTAAGTGGCCGGGATATCGCCGAGGCAATTCAGGCAAATATCGGTGGAACCACGGCCGGCGTATTTCGGGAAGGGGGCGAGGAGTTTGATATTAATGTCCGCCTTCAGGAAAGCGACAGAATGAGCACGCTGGATCTGGATAATATTCCGGTTCGGACAGCATCAGGTGAAACTGTGCCCGTATCCACAGTTATCAATCAACGTTCGGCCCGAGGGCCCGTCAGCGTTAACAGAATTAACGGACAGCGTGTGACGTATATATCTGCAAATTTAGAGGGAAACTCCACGCTTGGAGAAGCGGTGGAAGCTGTGAGATCAGAGCTTTCAAGTATGTCTCTGCCGGCAGGATTCTCGATTGTGTATGGCGGTGAATATGAGGAACAGCAGGAAGCTCAGACCGATTATCTCATTTCTATTTTTATGGCCTTTATCCTGATCTATATGGTGATGGCCGCACAGTTTGAACGCTTCCTTGATCCGCTGATCGTGATGTTTTCTGTTCCCGTAGCAATTGTGGGCGTGATTCCGATAATGCTTCTAACCGGCACCACCTTCAACATGCAGAGTATAATGGGGCTTATTATGCTGATTGGTATTGTGGTAAACAATGCGATTGTGCTGGTAGACTATATCAACCTGATGCGGCGCGACAAAAATCTAAGCGTTTTCGAAGCAGTTGTCCAATCCGGTAAACTGCGGCTTCGTCCGATTCTCATGACAAGTCTGACAACCGTTCTTGGCCTTCTTCCCTTATCCTTTGGATGGGGCGCAGGCGGAGAGATACAGGCGGCGCTTGCCCGCGTTGTGATTGGCGGCCTGACCGCATCAACACTCATTACACTTGTACTTATTCCGGTTGTGTACGTTACCGCAGACAACATCAAGGTTTATGTGCAGGAGAAAAAAGAGGCTTATTTTGGATCCCGACAGGTTGCAACGGAACCCGCCACTGCTGGATGACAGGGCAAAGCCTTCTGTTATGTTAACTGTCCTGATACACAAGTTATATTGATAAACTTCAAGTGGTGTTGATAGTTCATTGGTTGTGTGAATTTTCATATTTAATCACATGAAATATGAGCCAAAATTTATTAAAAAGGATTACCAGGAAGCCAGATATTTGTCACGGCAAACCGACGATTCGCGGATTACGATATCCGGTTGACACAATGTTGGATTTATTGGCATCTGATATGAGTATTGGTGAAATACTGGTTGATTATCCGGATTTGGAGAGAGAAGATTTGTTAGCTTGCCTTGAATATGCTGCTCAATTGTCCCGAACAAAAAAATCGCAAAAAATTATTCAGTGAGAGATCTTGTTGATGCTCACCTTTCCAAACGTCTTTCTGAGTTCATGTTGGCTCATAAAATTGAGTCAATACATACTCTGGATTTGTCTAAAATAATGCGACACCTGATCCAGAAATCATTCGGTTTACAGATGGCTAAAATCGAATTGTGATTTCAAAGGACAGTAATTTTCTCGATAATTATATTTTGGATGGAAGAGCCAGGAAACTATTAATCGTTTCAACAGGAAACATCAACAATCGGAACCTGATTCAATTGTTTGAGAAAAATCTGGAAACATTTCTTTACTCGATCCAGTAATTTTTTTACTCATGACTTTTAAGTGTATGAACAAAAAAGTGCATATACATTTCAGAGAAAATAATACCTATTATCTCCCCGCTTTATTTTACCCTTTTTGTTAAACAGGGGAGATTATTATTTAACCAAACCAGACATTTGATTGCTAAATTAGATGCATTCAAATACTATATACCCTGTTTAAGGCTTCAACTTCCGGAGCATAAATACAATGATATTGATCTATTCAACATTAAAGCCCATGAGTAAAATAACTGTAAACATAATTTTGGTCGTACTATTCTGGACTGGATGTTCAAAGCAACAATCACTGGACTTGCCCGAATACCTTAAAGAACTCGAAGAATTAACGGTCTATCCCGTAAATAGTGAACCAGAAACTTCTATTGAATTGGTTCCGGAAGTAATTTTTAGTGATAATGATGAAGTTATTCCTGGCCGAATTGCGGGTATTGTTGTTGATGATGACGGAAGAGTATACATGGGCGATCAACATAACAATACAGTCCACGTATTTGACAGCGATGGCTCCTGCCTTCGCCGGATTGGCCGCCAAGGTGAGGGACCTGGTGAGTTTTTAAATTTATGGGATATTCAGATCGGAGATAAATTCTTGCATGTTCAATGTAATCTACAAGGCATAATCCATGTTTTTTCTCTTGAAAATTATGAACTTGTACATACTATCTCCTTTCTGTTTGGTCAGGATCAAATTGCCGACCTTTCGGGTTGGTCTCCTAATATTGCATTTGTTAAGGATGACGAAACATATTTAGTACAATTTTACAGACCTATTTTTGAAGTATCAGATGATAACAGATCCCAAAGATTATATACTGTTTCAAATGAGGGCGACATAAAATCCGATCTGCTCTTGGAGATGCATTGGGGCGGGGAGTATTTGACCGATATAAATATTCCGAGTGTAGTAGTTGTTCCATATGGTCGTACCACGTTGCTTGCGGTTTCAGAGGAATTGATCTACACATTATGGACAGAGGATCTGGCAGTAAAAAAATATAACAGCCAAGGAGAGTACTTGAGTGAATTTTACCATCCTGTGCAAAAAAAAGACTTAAGACGTGGTGAGGTTTTGGAGCAAATTAACATTGCAAATGATCACCAGCGTCACTTATTCAGGAATACATCCCTTCCCGAGACGTGGCCAGCAGTTCAACATTTTTTATTGGATGATGAACAACGTTTTTGGATCTCTATGATAATTGATGATCAGAATAATTACGAATGGTGGGTACTGCATGAAAACGGGAAGTTGATCGATCGTTTTATCTGGCCAAGAGAAAAAGAGATTCAATTCGTACTTAATGGCAAAATTTATGTTCTTGAAACTGACCAGGAGTCTGGCTTGGATCATATTGTGAGGTACGGAATTAACCTGTAAAGTTAATAATTTCAATAAGAAAATTACATCAACCAATAACCTGTGTTTCCTGCGGACCGGTTTTGGTTAATCGCTTGAGTTTCTGAGTTGATAGCCCGACCGCAGAAACACCAGACCGTTAGGGTGCTTTCTTAACTCAAAGGCACGTCATCAAATGAATTGCTTTCTTCTTCGTTTTTAAGGAACTTGAGTAGTTGAAATCTTAGTCGAGCTATTATGAAAGATACACTTAGCAAAGAGATCGAAAAGCTAAATAAGAGTGAGAAACTGCTTTTGGTAGAATCTCTGTGGGATTCCATTGCTTCCGAGCCCGAGGATGTTCCATTACCAGAACATCATAAAACCATTTTGGATGAGCGACTAAAAACTCTTGATGAAGATACGGAGAAGGGAAAACCCTGGAGAGAATTCAGAAAAAACTATTTGTAAGACGTCGTGGGCAAACCATTCATAATTACCCCACAAGCGCAACGTGATTTTGACAAAACGTATTGGTGGTATGAAGAGCAATATCAGGGCTTAGGGAAAGAATTTGCACTGTGCGTAGATGCAAAAATAGAAGAGATTCAACGGTTTCCAGAGCAATTTCAAATAACGTCTCGTATATGAAACGTAGCGTGTGAAAAAACACTATCGTTTCGGATTAAACACGAGCCGAATTTTTAAATTTTTCTTTTTATCTTTATTTTTCTAAAAGCCAAATTTAAAAATTTGGCGGTCATTGCAAATACTCAAAAACCTTTGGTAAAGCCTATAATAGCTATGTTTTATATACATTGTTGGCAACTGTTATTTCTCCAAATTAAACTTGTCATTGTATAATGATTTTCCAACATCCGAATTCCAAAATTCTTCTGGATTTCTCATTATTTCTTTTTCAATTTTATCTTGTTGTTCCTTATTTGGAAGAGGAAAACTATTTACTTTTCTAATTCTATTTTGTAAAAATGAAATTATCGGAAAGTACTCAAGTTTTTGAGGAACATTAAAAACCCCACCTTTTGAGTTAATGTCAACTTCTCCAAGTAAATTTTCTCCACCATAATTTTTTAGTACACTCCAAAAAATAAATCGGTTAAACTTTCCGTAAACTAATAAACAAGTATGTGGTTCATTATCAACAATTGTGGCATCCATAACTCTTGTGCAATAGAAATCCACACCTTTTAAATCAGTTGTGTTTTCTGTAACTTTGTCTGTGAAAAATAAATTGATTTTTGAAAATGTTTGTGGTTCTATTCCATTTACCAAATATTCTCTCCATTCTTTTTCCGCTTTTACTAAAATATCAAAATACCAATATTTATTTAAATCGGAATCGGTTTTAAAATTTAATGCTAAAACTCTCCAAAGAAAAGACACAGCAAAATAGTACATATTTTTGTCGTAAGGAAGTTGCAATTTCCCACCTAAATAAGGGACAAATATATTTTCTGCAAACCATTTTTCTCTTTTTGAAAATTCTTGTTCGGCATTCTCACTCAACAAGTGTAATTTTACTCCATCTTGTTCTCTCTTATTTGGACTAACTACTTTTCTGAAAAATTTGGAACCAGTTTTCTTTGTGTGATTTATAACAAATCTTGGATAAATGTGACTTTCCCTTAATTCTGATTCAATTTTGTATAGTGCACATTTTCCTTTCACTTCAGTTTTTTTTAATAGTTGCCAACGGTTTTGTATATGGCTCGTAGCGTGCAAATTAGCGATAACTTTTCGGTTAAGCACGAGCCGAATTTTTTAATTTTCTTTTTATCTTATTTTCTCAAAAAGCCA
>Ga0306912_1000859_pt1 | contig 15908 bp, 9 predicted proteins | sample AntRauFillE10628_FD_190443 | JGI IMG/M metagenome (GOLD analysis project Ga0306912, IMG submission 190443) | Saline lake microbial communities from Rauer Islands, Antarctica - Metagenome Filla E10 #628 (v2) (version 2) | ecosystem: Environmental > Aquatic > Non-marine Saline and Alkaline > Saline... | reverse complement strand
CGCCCTTGGATCAGCTCGTACAATAATGGAGTCATTAAGGGTATCGTTACACCCGAAAGCGTTGGCAGCAATCAGCTGAATATAATAGGTGGTATCACTGGTGGTGTTATTGGTATAAGTGACAGGCGCGGGAGTATTAAGAGAAGAGGATGCGCCATTACCTAGATCCCAAAGAAAGGACATGGTAGTGGTGTCCATACCACTTTGTCCAGAAGTGCTCAGGTTGGAAAAGGAAACGGTAAGCGGTCCGCAACTGTCCTGGACAGAGAGAGCAAAGTCAGCATTGGGTCTTGGGTAAATGCTGAAGTTTTGTAGGGTCGTATCGGAACAGCCTCGATCATCAGTTACGATCAAGGAGATGGAGTAAACTACAGAATCATTGTTGGAGATAGGAATCTCAAAGTCTGGACTACTAGTACTAAGGTTCGTACTAATAACCCCTGCGCTGGGGCTGATAGACCAGCTATGGCTTAGGTTGGGTCCAGTAGAAGCATCGGTAGGCAGTAGCGTAAAAGGACCACAAGCATTAGCGGGCATGGCGAAGTTAGCGGTCGGTCTACTAAAGACGGTAATGTTTTGATCTAAGGTATCGGTGCATCCATCGGAAGAATATACAATCAAGGAGATGGTGTAGATAGAGTCTACCCCCGATTGATTATCGGGAAAGTAAAGGGTAGAATTAGTAGTGGTTGCATCTTCAAAGCTTAGTGCGGAAGAAGACCCTATCCAGCGAATGCTATCAATGCTTTTTGCTTGCGAAGAATGCGTTAGAATAAGACTGTCCTTGGCGCAGAGAGCAGTAGGTATGGAGAAGAGGGCAAGAGGCTTGGGGGAAACGATAATAGTTTTACTAATAGTATCGGAGCATCCTGAGCCAGCGGTAACAATAAGAGTAATAGTAACCGTAGAGTCTAGGGTATTGCTGTTATTGATAAAAGTCGTAGTTGGGTTGGCGTTCGTTGAAAAGAAGACATCATTGATGAGCCATTGATGACTAACCCCGGCAGAGGAAGAATCACTAAACTGTACGGTAAGGGGGCTGCATCCTTGGTTGGGAACCAAGGCAAAGTCAGCGACAGGATCTTCAATGGTATAGAAGAGTTGAGTAGTGGTATCGTTTTTACAGCCGAAGGTATTAGTGGTAATCAGTTGCACTAAAATAGAGTCTCCATCATTGATTATGGAGTAGTTGATGCTATTAAGTCCTGTGAAGGTGTTCGTACCGATTAAGTTACCGTTAAGGTCAAGAATACGCCATATATAGGAGTCATTAGCTGAAAAAGTCTGTGCATTAACCACACTGGTGTCGATAACAAAAGGGGCACAGGCTACACTATTAGCAAAATTAAGTTGCGCCCTTGGATCAGCTCGTACAATAATGGAGTCATTAAGGGTATCGTTACACCCGAAAGCGTTGGCAGCAATCAGCTGAATATAATAGGTGGTATCACTGGTGGTGTTATTGGTATAAGTGACAGGCGCGGGAGTATTAAGAGAAGAGGATGCGCCATTACCTAGATCCCAAAGAAAGGACATGGTAGTGGTGTCCATACCACTTTGTCCAGAAGTGCTCAGGTTGGAAAAGGAAACGGTAAGCGGTCCGCAACTGTCCTGGACAGAGAGAGCAAAGTCAGCATTGGGTCTTGGGTAAATGCTGAAGTTTTGTAGGGTCGTATCGGAACAGCCTCGATCATCAGTTACGATCAAGGAGATGGAGTAAACTACAGAATCATTGTTGGAGATAGGAATCTCAAAGTCTGGACTACTAGTACTAAGGTTCGTACTAATAACCCCTGCGCTGGGGCTGATAGACCAGCTATGGCTTAGGTTGGGTCCAGTAGAAGCATCGGTAGGCAGTAGCGTAAAAGGACCACAAGCATTAGCGGGCATGGCGAAGTTAGCGGTCGGTCTACTAAAGACGGTAATGTTTTGATCTAAGGTATCGGTGCATCCATCGGAAGAATATACAATCAAGGAGATGGTGTAGATAGAGTCTACCCCCGATTGATTATCGGGAAAGTAAAGGGTAGAATTAGTAGTGGTTGCATCTTCAAAGCTTAGTGCGGAAGAAGACCCTATCCAGCGAATGCTATCAATGCTTTTTGCTTGCGAAGAATGCGTTAGAATAAGACTGTCCTTGGCGCAGAGAGCAGTAGGTATGGAGAAGAAGGCAAGAGGCTTGGGGAAAATAGTGATCTTTTTAATCAAGCTATCACTACAGTTTTGGCCACTTGCACTTAATACTAGTTTAAGATCAAAATTTGAATCAACTAGGTTTGAGCTATTGTCGAGAGTTAAGTTAAAGCTAGTGCTAGTTCCAATTAGAGAGTCATCTAGATACCAAGAATGCGGTATTGCTGGGTCGGAAGTAGAGTTGATTGTAAAAGTAAATGGCCCACAAACTGCAGAGTCTGTAATTGTAAATGTTGCCTGAGGAGGGTTAATTACAGTTATTTGTAGGCTATCCTGATAGGCGCAATTATTGGCGTCAGTGTAGTCGTAATATACAAGATGGCTGCCAAGCCCAGCTTGGATAGGGTTAAAAACACCATTTGGGTTAATAAAAGAACCACTCCACGTCCCTCCAATAGGACTGGCTGAATTAATGTTAAGAGAACTAACAGTATTACATGAACTTAGGTCTGGGCCTGCGTCAACGACTACTTTCGGATACTGGAAAACATCAAGCGTATCAAAGTGAACGCAATTTAAACTGTCGGTAATCTTTAAAATGTATTGGCCTGGAATACCAGTAGAATCTATTTGTGGATTCGGTACAGTGTCAGATGAAAGGAAAGTTGCACTGCTACCAATCCAAAGGTAGCTATATGGACCAATCCCTCCTGACACATTAGTTAATACACTGACGTTTTCATTATAACATACCGTGTCAAAAGCGTTTACAGTGCTTACAATTGGATTAGGTATGTGAACTCGAAAGCTTGAGGAGTCTCTACAGCCCGATATATCTTCTACATAAAGCCAAATTAATGTAGTATCTCTTAAGTCATTCAATTGAACTTGATTGCCTGAATTCAATGAATCACTATTCACTCTCCAGCTATAGCTAAGAGGGTGATTACCAAAGTTGGCTGAGAAGGTTTGAGAATAATTAGAGCTAAAACAAAGCGTCGTATCCGGTATTAGGTTAATCTGCGGCCGCTTATTTACATTAACCAACATCTGATCGCTCAGGTTAAAACAACCGTTAGAATAGTTTAAGGTGATTGAATAGTTTCCAAAAGATTGAAAATCTATAACAGGTTTTGATGAACTAGAGTCCGTGGAATTTAAATATACCCAACCAGTATCGGGAGACACTATCCAAGAGAAGGAAGATGTACCTGCACTATCTTCTACGGAGTAGTTTAGAGCAGGATTATTAAAATCTAAAGTCAACAAGCCGCATAAGGTTGTATCTGATGGAAAGCTCAGTACTGGTGAACCAACCACATTAATCGTGATACTATCTTTACTAGAACCACAGGGGTTAGTTGTAGTTAAAACAATATTGTAAGCTCCAGTATTGCTAAAGGAAATAAATCGGCTACTATCTGAGTTAGCGCTCGATTGCAATGACCATCCATTTGCAGGGCTAATGTCCCATGCAAGAGTGGTGCTGTCACAATAAGGCTTCAATGGATCTAGAAAATAAAGGTTAACTGGGTCACCCGCACAAACAGAACTATCTGAAGCGGCAAAATTGGCTTTAGGAATGGTGTCGATGCAAATGCTTCTAGTCATGCTGTCAATTCCACAGGAAGAAGAACCAGAAATTGCAAGCTTTACGTTATAGGTTCCTGGATTAATAAAATCAACTTCAAGCGTATTTGTTCCTAAGGGAGACCAGCTTAATGGATCGCTTTTGTCATTTCTAACTCCCATTGCTCCACTGACTAGTGAAAAAGTAGTGGGTGATATTTCCCAAACAATTGAGTTAGTACTATCACATAAATAATCTCCATTTTGATTTGTAATAGAATTAGGCATACCCCCGTCATAAAAAATATTGGTCCCTTTGAATGAATTATTAAACATTGATACTGTTTCCTGAGCACAACTATCATCAGTCATTTCAAAATTGGCAACAGGAGGTGAGGAGATGTTTATAGGGTCGATAGGGGGTGAGCTTTGGCCACAAGGGTTTTCTGCAGTGAATCGAACAAAAAAGGAGTTTTGATAAGCAAGCGAAGTATCGCCGCAAGATGTAGAGTTGTAGATATGAGTAATTGTATCTGGTGGTGGATGGTTAAAAGATTGAGTGGTTCCGTCATCACTGAAGAAAACTCTATAAATCGTTCCGTTTGGGTTGCCCTGAGTTTGACTAACTGGGAATTTGAGGGTAAATGTATTTGGATTCAAACAGTATAAAGTGGTATTTCCTACGCTATTAATTTGACCTCCTGGGTTAGTTCCATAAAATACCTTAATAATCTCCATACTTGTGCAACCAGAGTTATTAGTATTTGTTAGAGTAATTGAATAAAGGCCAGGGGTCGTATATTCATGATTTAATAATGTCCAAGTAGACCCTGTCAATAACGGACTGCCATCACCAAAATCAATGGTGTAGCTATGATAATTGCTAGAACTATTATTTAAATAGAAAGTTCTGTTCTGGATTGGTGTGCATATTGAATAAACTTGATCGCCATTAAAACTCTGTATAGTCCCATTGGAGCTAAAGCTTGAGTTTGGTAGAGAATTAACTGTAAAAATCACGGACTTAGATCTATTACAAAAACCGCTAGTGGTAGTGTACGTTATATTATGCGACCCTGCGCCAGCTAAAGAAGGGTTGAAAACATTACCTGTGATCCCTGGCCCGCTAAATGTCCCTCCGCTTGGGCTAAAACCATCTAGCTGAAATGCAGGGTCGTCCGCGCAAAATGTAGTTTGCGAAGGATTAAAACTTACTGGGTTTAGGTTTCTGACTCGAACTGTGAAATTAATAACAGTGTCATGAACTCCCCCAGCTGTGTAAGCTGTGGCGCTCGATGGGAAGTTTCCAACGCTTGCATAGTTCACATTAATTGGCCCTAATCCAGTGCCGATAGAAGGTGAACCACTAGGAAAGCTCCATACTACACTATCTAATCCAGGTCCAATAAATGTGCCTTGAAAGGTTATTTGATTACTATTGTAAAGGCATAAATCTACATTGCCTCCAGTTATACTGGGAGTTGAAGTAATACTTAACTGACCAATTACTAAAAGAGGCGCCAAAAATAAAATTAAAGTACAGCGATAAAGAAAATATTTCATGTAAGGTTTTACGAGCAAATCAAATATAAAAATTCCTTATTTAGCTCAAGACTGTTTTGATTAAAATTATTTTTTTTTGAGATCAATTGAAACTTAACTAAATTTACCAACTTTAATTGCAGCATGGTTTTTAGCAGTATTACCTTTTGCTTTTATTTCCTCATCTCTTTAAGCCATTATGCAAACTTTTACCTTTCGCAGCTCAGCTCTCAGGACCTTAAGTACCTTACTTTTACTAGCTCTTGCAGCCGGATGTGCGCATTTAAAGGAAAAGCCCAACTCTCTGGATACATCTCCCTATCGCTCCCAATTCGGAGATAATGTTCTCGTATTTGACGAATCAATGGATCAAGATAGTATCAAGATCACTCTTCAGGCCTTGCACGAGCAACAGAAGTATAATGAATTCGGCACTGAGCGTTATGCCTTACTATTTAAACCGGGAAGCTATGATTTAGATATTACAGTCGACTATTATGTGCAAGCTCTTGGTTTAGGAAGGTACCCAGACGATGTTAATATCAACGGAGCGGTACAATCAATTAGCTCTACCAGCAGTAATGGGGTTTCAAATAAAGTAACAACCATGTTTTGGCGTGGTGCTGAAAATCTGAAAGTGATACCTAAAAATGGTAAAATGGTCTACTGGGCGGTATCGCAAGCTGCTCCTTACCGGCGCATGCATGTAGTGGGTGATATTAATTTTGATAAAGGCAGTTGGGCTAGCGGTGGAGTTCTTGCCAACTCGTTGGTAGAAGGCCGAGCAGGATTAACTTCTGGACAACAATGGATGACCAGAAATTCAAGCATTGGAAGCTGGGAAGGGGGAAACTGGAATAGAGTATTTATAGGCGTAGAAGGAGCCCCGCAAGATTCGTGGCCCACAGAACCGACAACAGTAATTGATAAGACACCTGTAATCAGGGAAAAACCCTTTCTAACTTATACAGAATCTAGAGGCTACGCCGTATTTGTGCCTGCGCTAAAAAGAGAAACTTCTGGCCCTTCTTGGTTAAACCGGGAGGAAGAAGGGGCGCTAATATCAATTGATTCTTTTCATATTGCTTATCCTGAAAAAGATGATGCCAGTTCTCTAAATCAGGCTCTTGCTGCGGGTAAACATCTTCTACTTACTCCGGGTATCTACCATCTCGATGAAACAGTGACAGTACCAAATGCAAATACTATAATTTTCGGGCTGGGCTTACCCACTCTCATTCCTCAAAAAGGGCAGATTGCTCTAGCGACTCAGGATATGTCTGGAATAATATTAGCGGGCTTAATGGTGGATGCGGGACCAGAATTATCTTCAAGCCTTATCCAAATTGGACCCGAAGATTCTGATTCTGATTTTTCTGATAATCCCACCTCACTGCATGATATCTATTGCAGAGTAGGAGGCGCGGTAGTCGGTCAAGCGGAAGCAACAATCACAATCAACAGCAATTATGTGATTGGTGATCATTTTTGGTTATGGCGAGCCGATCACGGTATAGGCACAGAATGGAGGGAGGGTCAAAATAAACACGGATTAGTAGTGAATGGAGATAATGTAAAGATTTACGGATTGTTTAATGAACACTTTCAGGGCTACCAAACGCTTTGGAATGGAGAGCAGGGCAGAACCTATTTTTATCAATCGGAAATTCCCTACCATCCGCCTAGTAATGAAGTATGGAATGATCAGGGCAAGCCTGGTTATGCCTCTTATAAGGTTGCAGATAGTGTGCAAAACCACGAGGCTTATGGACTGGGCATTTATAGCTTTTTTAGCGGGGAGCAAACGGTCTCCAATAATGTTAGACTCGAAAGTGTAATGGAAGTGCCAGATAACTCGGGAATCGTAATCAAACATATTTCAACATTCTGTGGACAGCACGGCGGGATTAATCATGTAATTAATGGTTTGGGGCCCGCAACGGAGCCAAAAGAACTAAAGCATTTCGATGGTTTTAAGGGCGGCGAATAAGCTTGCTAAATCATTTTCGGATATCGAGAAAGACCAAACAGCTTGTCTCAGTGCTTGCTCATGCTGCTATATTTTGGCTTATGACCTCATTTTACTAGCGAAAGAGGCCGCTCTAATATCGGTAAAAAGCTAAAGTGCTGGTTCATTCAAAATTTATAAATATTTTTAGCCCATCATGTTTCAAAAAGTAATTTTCACCCTACTAATAGGTACTACATTTTTTTCTGGGGCTCTTCAGGCACAAGCAGAAAAACGCGAGTTTGAAAAGTCTGTAAAGGCCGATAAATTACCAGATTCCTTAATCATTTTGGTGAATGAGGTTTTTCCTACAGCCAAAAATATACGCTACTACCTAGAATCGGATGGCGCACGACAGTCTTATGAAATTAAACTGCGTGACGAAGGTCGCAAGCTTAGTATTGAATTTTATGCTGACGGCCAACTGATGGACGTAGAGGAGTTAGTCAGTTTTAAAGATTTACCGGAAGATTTAAATGAAAAGATAGAAGACTATTTTGACGAGCAATTTGAAAAGTTTATTTTAACGAGAGTACAAAAGCAATTTCGCGGACCTAACACCAAACAAGTTTTAGAAGCGATTAAGCGGAGTCAAACCGATCATCTTAAGATACGCTACGAAATTGAAGCCGTAGTTGCGGGGGAAGATGAACAGCTCTTAGGATCTTATGAGTTCCTTTTTAGTGCAGAGGGAACACTTATTTCTACCGCCCAAATTCTGAAGAGAAGCAGCGACAATGTCACCTACTAAAATACTTTTAGCGATATGCCTCATTACCGCCTCGAATCTATGGGCACAAAGTGGTTCTAGCCTTGATTTGAAATGGGAGCCTAAGCTATCCTTTACCGCCAAACTAAGCCCCCGGTGGACTTATAACATTCAAATGATGGGATTGCAGTTTTTTGAAAACACCGACCCGCTGGAAGAAACCCCTACACTGGAGCGAATAGATTTTCGCGGCTACCTTAGCTATCGGTTTTTAAGGGGCGCAAAACTTACAGGAGGTTATATGTATCGTAAAACCAACCCTTTACATCTAGAAAGTGGCTTTGAACACCGGCTTAGTGCTTTCTATAGTTTTCAAGGTTATGCGCAGGCATGGCGCTTGGCACATCGCTTTATAACTGAGATGCGCTTTCGTCCTACTAATAATGAAGGTAGGTTGCGTTACCGATTTAGTGGCGATATTCCCTTGCAAGGTGAAAAGCTTGATGTAGGGGAGCTTTATTTTTTAAGTGCAGATGAATTGGTATTATCAATAGGGGATGACTACCTCTTATTAGAAAACCGGTTTTCTGCCAGTTTGGGCTGGCAAATATCTAAAATCTTTAAAGCGGAGATTGGGGGAGAATTTCGGCTGCGCAATCCCCAAACTCCCAATGCCTTGCATATTGTGACTAACTGCTACATTAACCTTTAATAGCAGCGCCACTCTTATGGGAGCTCAGGTTTTCAATTCATCTGAGTAGTTTTGGCTTATTCCGAAGGATCAGAGTGATATTTTAGGCAGGATTTGAGTCATCATTTGAAAAATATTCGCTTTAGGTTCATAAAGCTCAAGTCCGCGATTATAAGCACAACTTGACCATTCTGCGAGTCACACTCAGCGTTGATGGTTGGTAAAAATGAGATTTTAAAAGGGCTTAATGAAAAGCCGGATATGTGCTTATGGCAGCCAATGCTTCAATGGAAAAAAGAAATGAACCAATACTGAGAATTTGCTAAAAACAAAAAAGCCTGCTAATCTTGCGATTAACAGGCTTTTGCTGTAATTTGAACAATTGTATGTCGGGATGACAAGACTTGAACTTGCGGCCTCGCGCCCCCCAGACGCGCACTCTACCAACTGAGCTACATCCCGATTTGAGGGCTGCAAATCTAATAAAGCTTTGCTAATCTTTTAGCAATTTGGTTCATTATTAGAAGCCCTCAAAAGCAATTATTTAATTTCAACTAATTCTAAGTCGAAAACTAAATCTTTACCTGCTAAAGGAGAATTTGCATCAACCTTAATGGTATCGGCGTTTACTTCTGTAACAACTAAAGGAATTTGCTGACCGTCAGGTGCTTGCGATACTAGCTGCATGCCAACTTCGGGCTTAATTTCTTCGGGTAGCTCACTTACTGGAACGTCTTGGATTAGTTCTGGACGGTGATCACCGTAAGCATCCGCAGATGGAATGTTTACTGTTTTGGTATCACTTACTGCCATTTCTAATACTGCTTTTTCAAAACCTGGAATTACCTGACCTGCGCCTAGGGTAAATTCGATAGGTTCGCGACCGCGTGAGTCATCAAAAACTTCGCCGTCTGCTAATTTTCCGGTATAATGTACACGTACCGTATCGTTTGCTTTTACTGTACTCATAATAATATATTTGCCCCATCAATCCGCAAAGGCGAGGCCTATTCTGTTTTTGTGCCTCATTGTCAGGTTAATCCCTAATTAAGGCACCATTACTTATAAACCCTGCCCTAAACTGATCTTTTAGCTGTCCGAACCTGTCATAAATATAAATTGCGCTGGGAGCCACAAATGCTTCTGGGTCCATTATATAAAACTCTCCGTTTATACTATCGCAGCTAAAACCGTATACATTATTGGCCACATGACTAAACTGCCGTTTGTACTGAAGGCTATCAAGTCCGAGCGAATACACCAAAATTTCAGAGCCAGAAAGACTGTAAAGCTCTTGTTCCTTATAGTCTAGCACATACTTTTCACCCTCTTCATTAAGTTCTCCTAAAAGTTCTAGGCTGTCAAGCGGCTCTCTCCAAAGAAAGACCTGATCTTGATTGTCTACCAAAACCATTTGACTACGCCCGTTTTTCATAATTGACTTTATTGCCATATCAAGCGAAAGCTGATAGACTAAACTGTCCGCCTGTAAAGGATCATAAATCTCTAGTTCTTTGCCCGCAGCCACTATCACTTTGCCCTGCCATTCTTTAACTGCCAAAGCAGCTTGCTTAAGGTTAATGACCTTTTCTAAGCTTAAAGTGGTAGTACTATAGACGCCAATTTCGCTTTTAAATAAATCGCTTAGGTAGATCTTATCTGCCGCAAGGGCCATAAAGCGCGGCGCCCCTAAAGCTGCGAAGCTGGCTTCAAATTGCCAGCTGCTGTCGCAGATTAATACCCGATTGGATCCATTAAGCACAGCGTAAAACTTATCGTTTTCATAGTATACACTCTCCAAAACATCGCCCATGGGGCTGGCATTTTGACGCTGATAGTGCTCGCCTGCGTAGGAGTTGGTCTGCGGGTTATAATAACCAATGCTGGCATTGCCGCGCTGAAAATTACCTTCATTAATAATCAGTACTCTTCTACTGTCGCTAATCTGACTAGGATTGCTTGCTTGCGGACCAATAATATCGCGGTCGCAGCTGCAAAAGCCTAGACATAGCAGGCATAGGAGACTGATGATTTTCCATCCTTTTACCATTTCAGTGCTAAGTTTAGGAGAAAGTTCATTCCTGGCTCGGGACGATAGGGCAGGATTTGATAAGGATAATTGCCAATATTCTGTAGTTTTAATCCGAGGGAATAAGACAGTTTTTTATGCGCAAAGCGATAGGCTGCCTGCAAGTCTGAAATAGCATAAGTAGGCATATAAAAATCACCGGCTTCATCGGTGAAATAGCGATCGGTATAATTTAAGAGATAACGGAATAGCCAATTTTTAGTTTCTGCTGCCAGTTGCAAGTTCCCACTCATGTTGGGACTGTAAGGCACCTTTGTATTGGTAGCGCTGCCAGGGTTTTGTTGGCTTATAAAGACTTGCGCGCTACTGCTAATTTGCCAATCTTTCACCTTACGGGAGATGTCTAATTTAAGCTCTTGTCCCAGTATATTTCTAAATTTCACGTTAATAGGCGACCAAATAGAATTGCGCGGTAACCACTGAATTAATTCATCAATTTCCGAATAGTAAAGGGTAGCATCAACTTTAATTTTAAAAGCTTTCCAATTGAAACGGCGCTGGGCTCGTAAGTCGATGGAAAAGCTGTTTTCTACTTTTAAATCTGGATTACCTCCCGGTACCCAGTATAAATCATTAAGACTAGGCAGGCGGTAATTACTAGAATAAGCCAAGCTGTATTCTCCTTTACTTTGGTCTTTATAAAACAAACCAAATGACCCCATTAGCGGTAAAGCAAAACCGGGGCTAAACTCTTTACGAACAATCAAATAACTGCCTAAATTTTTAGTGAAACGCTTTTCTACATTAGTGAAAACTGCCGCCAGTTGCCGCTCCGCCGGATTGCCATAAGAAGGGGAACTAGCATTTTGAAACTTACCTTGCAGGCCATTTTCCATTTTCAACTTATAAGCGCTGAACTCTTTTTTCCAGCGCCCGTTCACTTCCTGACTAGTAAAGCGATTGTCGTTTTCTGTGCCCGCGGTATTCAGAAAAAACAGGTTACTATTGTAAACCTGCCCCCAGTTGAGCATAAAATCGCCCACTTGCGTAGAAGTGCTGGCCTCTAAAACAGCGACTAAATTGCGATCGAGCATATTATCATTAGCGCTCAAATCACCCGTTATGGGTGGGGCTAGTTGACGATCTACTTCATTATACCAGAGGTTTAGGCGCAGTAGACTTTTGGGAGCAATACGATAGGACAGATTGGCTTTTATTCCGCTTTGCGAGAAATTGGAATTGCTCATTTCTCTTTCGGGCCTATCTACCGCAGTGATATCAATGAAGGGAAAATTATTCTCGGCGGTTTTCTGATATAGATTGAGGTTAAATAATAACTTCTCCTTACCATAGCTCAGGTTGAGATTGGTTCCCTGACGGCTAAAACTACCTAGTTCCTGACTGAGACTACCGTGAAAACCTCGCTGCCAGTTTTGGCCACTTTTAATTTGAAAGCTACCCCCAAAAGCACCGCTACCTTCGGTTATAGAGCCCAAGCCAAATAAGAGATTAACCTCTTCATCAGCACTTAAGTTAAGAGTAGAATAATCTACCAAACCTAAATTAGGCGAGCTGATATCAATATTGTTCCAAGTTACGCGCGTGTGATTGGAGCTGGTGCCCCGCAGAGATAAAGTGGCAATACCATTGCTGCCATAGGAGCGTACAAAAATAGGACTGAGTTCGCGTAGCGCTTCGCCCAAGTTTTGATTGCTATTCAAATCATCTCTAATTTTCAGCTGCTCCTGCTTAAAACCTTCTGCTGATTCGAGCTGATAATCAACCACCTCTATTTCTGCTAGACTATCATGCTTCTGTGCCCAAGCCGAACTTAGGGCAGCTAAAAAGAAACAGACTATTCTAGCCCAGCTTTTCATTGCACAAGAATTTTTTGGCGATAGATTTTGTTGACTACAGTAGCTTCTAAAATATAAATGCCGGCACTTAAAGTAAAGTTAATTCGCGATCCTGCGCTGCTGCAGATGAGCTGACCGCCTAAGCTGTGAATTTTCAAACTAGAGGCACCTTCTACTCTCAAATAATCCTGCGCCGGTTGCGGATAAGCGAGACTTTTATTTAAACCTACTTCTTTTTGTCCAATGCTATTGACTTTTAAAAAGGCCAAGGCATCTAGATCAAAACCACCCGAGGCAAAAGCCGTAGGGTAGGGATCGTTAATAATGCGGCCGGCACTTTCGTAAGATGCGTAGGCCGAATCGATTGTCCCGATTACGTCCACCAGTCTAATATGACTAATGGCTTGGATATTTACCGCTGCAGAATCTTTTAAATCATCCAGATCAAAAGCTTGTCCATAGTCCGCACGGTATTTCCCCGCGAGATTGTAAATATTACCTGGATCGGTAGTACCAAAGCTGCCTGTTTGCACAGCAGTGGGACTGAGAGAAATAGCGGGGAAGCGCACAAAGCGCTGCCCATCACTACTTACTTCTACAAAAGCTAATTCTAAATAAGAATCGCTAAATGAATTTTCAAAAATGGCGAAGTCAGCTCCCGGTAAATCGGCACGGGGACTGCTCAAAATAAAAGTTGCCATGCCGCTATCGCCTAGACTCACTACTTGCCCATCTGCGTAAGCTATCGCCGCCGAACTATCGCCAAAAGTGGCTCGGCCTAAAGACTTTTGGGCAATGTCTAAATAACCACGGTCGATGCGGCAGAGGCTGGCCCAACTATCAATTAAGCTAGTGTCTTTATGCAAAGCCAAAGATCCTGCTTGTCCTGCCGCCGGAGCATGAGGCTGACTGTGCAAGAAGCTGCTTATAAAGAGCAGAAGGAATAAAAAGCGCATCCCTATTTCTTTATAAAGCTCAGCTGAGATTCGGCTACTTGTAAAAAGTAAAAACCGGGTTCTAAGCCTGCGATGGCAATATTATTCTTCATCGTACTCAGCTTACCAGTCTGCACATCTTGCCCCCGAGCATTAGTAATTTTAAAAGGAGTTTCAGTTTCTACACCGTCAATAATCAAGCGATCGGAGGCAGGGTTAGGATAAAGCTCTAAGCTAATTAAATTAAGCTTTTCTAGGCTTAAGCCAGTATTGTTCTTAGGAGTATTAGGCCTAAGAGCGGGACTGAAATCGGTATAAGAGGCACCAAATAAGTCGCCTGCTGTTACCTGAGTGCTGATACCCGCATTCATATACCAGTTACCGACATTTGTGGCTGACCAGGTGCCCCAATAATTAGGTTGAGCGCCTATGCCGCTATCACTTAGGTAGATAATATCGTTGAGAAAACCACTGGCATTAATAGTCAAATTTGCATTTTGGCTGGCAATGTCGCTTAGCATTTGACTAGCCGCAATGGAGTCATTAAAAAGGTAACCCCATGCATAAGAATTGCCATTCAGGAAATCTACAATAAAGGCGGCGCTATCGCTACCGCTACCATACCAGTTTTGTACTTGCGCCAGGGCGAAGTCATTAGGATTAAAGGCAGGGATAGGTAGGCCAGGTTTTAAGGCCGGGGCGAAGTCGGTGTAGGAAATACCGAACCATTCGCCGTTTGCCAAGGCGGTGCCAATGCCCATATTACTGATTAAAGAAGCCGTATCGGCGCCACTCCAGGTACTCCAATAATCAGGTTGACCGCCAATACCTTCGTGTCGGTGATAAATCACATCGTTGAGGAAGCCACCGGCTACATCAATACTGAGATTTAGATCGGCTGCGGCGATAGCGACGAGCATGTCTTCTCCGGTTTTGTTGCCGCTATAACGGTAGCCCCAAGCATAGGATGAGTCGAAGTCGGCCCCACCAAAGTCTACTACTAGCAAGGCGGAATCACTGCCGCTCCCTACCCAGAAATCGATGTTTTGCCAATTGAATTGTGCCGAAGCCGGCTTGATGAGCATTAAACTTAATAATGCTCCTAAAAATAGTCTCTTGTTCATGTTTATACATTTTAGGTTATCGAACAAAAAACTTTCAGGAGGAATAAAAATTAGAATGAAAGGCATGCTAAAGCAAGCCTATACATTATAACAGCTTTTATCCTGAAAGCTAAATTATCTATGTGCTTGCGGCAGGTCTTCTGGCTCATCTCAGTTTTTAGCGCCTTCCCATCTTCCCTTTGAAGACAGTGGCATAAGAGGCTAAAAATTTATTAAGATTTACAGCTTCAGGAAAAGCTCAGGATTTACACCTGATTCCCTTTTAATCTCCTCTAAAAAGAGGAAAACCATAAGCATTGCAAAGCTATAAATATTTTGGCTGTAATAGTGAAATATAATTTCGAGACCCTGAAATGAATTCAGGGTGACGGTTGAGTAATGCTTTGGTCAATATAATCAGAGAGATAACACTGGGTCATGCTGAGAACCGAGTTTTCCGCTGGTAAACCAAGAAGATTTGATAACATTTATAGCACGCAAAATGCATACGAAGGGTATTCATAAGTCTTTTGCTAAATTGATGTTAGTAGGTTTATCGGCCTCAATTGTGAAACAAAGAAATAAAAGTCTTGGCCCTAGAGAGTTGGGAAGCGACGGAGGAGCTCGCTCACCGAACTGGGCTAAGGCAAATATTTTTTTGTTGAGGAATTGGAGCCTTGACTTTTTTAGGCATGCACTATCTCTTTTATTTGAATGCCTGAGCTCACTTCGTTCGGTTGGTCCTTTTTTGGTCAAGCAAAAAACTGACGTACCAATATCTTGGGATGCTTTACTCCATCGCGAAACACCCCTTGAAAACCAACACATTAAAAAAGATGCCATGGGAAAATGTTTCAGGATCCATGTGAGTTAGACCGCTTTACTTAAAGATAGGCCGCTGCGATTGAAGGTATTAGATTAATGAATGCTAAGGAGGGATATTTTTTCTTCGAAGGGAATAGGCTTTTATAGCCTTTATCTTACTAAAATTCTTCTGCAACTAAGCAAGCCCTTGTTATTCAAATAATAATGAATAATTTAACGGCTGGAAAAAAATCATTTGGGTGGCTTCGCTGGAGACATTCGAATTTAAGTTTTTCCGCCCGCCTACCTTAGCTGATTGAAAGTGAAAATTGACCGATGCGATTGAAGACTCTGCTTTTAAGTTTTACGCTACTTTTCTCCGGCTTTCTTTCTGGGCAGGCTCACTTTTGGCCTTTTGGGCAAGGCCTAGGTTTGGACTTTAATCAAAACCCGCCACAGGTAAGGTCTGTGCCCTGGCAAAGAACCAGCAATGCTCAGTTTCAAAGTGATCTGAATCAATGTTCTGTAT
>Ga0306912_1000858_pt1 | contig 15921 bp, 15 predicted proteins | sample AntRauFillE10628_FD_190443 | JGI IMG/M metagenome (GOLD analysis project Ga0306912, IMG submission 190443) | Saline lake microbial communities from Rauer Islands, Antarctica - Metagenome Filla E10 #628 (v2) (version 2) | ecosystem: Environmental > Aquatic > Non-marine Saline and Alkaline >... | reverse complement strand
GATGAATCTAACGGAACAGCCGACAATCGCCTAGAGAGTATTAATCTAGAAGGTGGTGAAGAAAATCGCCGTAGATATCGCGAACTATTTTTATGTATGGATGGTTTAGGAGATTACGTCAGCGGTGTAATTATGCATGACGAAACATTTTGGCAAAAGGATTGCAGCGGTCTACATACTTTTGTTCAGAAACTAGAAAAAAGTGGAGTTGTTCCAGGTATCAAAGTTGATCTAGGGGCCAAAGATTTTCCAGGGTTTCCAGAAGAGAGGCTAACTATCGGTTTAGATGATCTGCCAGAGCGCGCTAGAGAATATTCAAAACATGGAGCTCGCTTTACTAAATGGCGTGCTGTTATAAAAATTGACGAAGCAAAAGGTTTACCTACAGAAGAAGCTGTTGAAGCAAACGCAGATGCACTTGGAAGATATGCGAGAATTGTTCAAGAGGCAGGACTTGTGCCAATTGTTGAACCAGAAGTTCTACTAACTGGTCCGCATTCACTAGAGACGTCAGAAAAAGTCACAAAATATGTTGTTAAAAAAGTTTTTGAAAAGATGGATGAATATCGTGTTTATATTCCAGGTGTTATTTTAAAAACATCAATGGTTATAAATGGAAACACTAATTCAGATGAGGCTTCTGCTGATGAGGTAGCAAACGGAACAATTAGAATGCTACTAGAATCAGTTCCAAAAGAAGTTGGAGGTGTTGTATTTTTATCAGGTGGTCAGACTGCAGTCGAAGCTACAGCCCATCTAGATGCAATCGCAGAAAAAGAACCTCTACCATTTGAAATTGCATTTTCATATGCGCGCGCACTTCAGCAACCAGCACTACGTGTCTGGAAAGGGAAAGATGAAAATTCAGAACAAGCACGTGCAGAATTCAAAAAACGCCTTGAACTAAACCAGTTAGCTGATAGTGGGGATTACGAAATAGATATGGAGTACTAATAGTTGTATAATGAGTGAAAGCATAAAAGTTAATTTAAAATATAAATATGGAGGAAAATAAAAATGATAAAATAAAGTTAATAGGTTCAATAATAGTTGTAATTGCTGTGGCAGTAGTTGGTCTTCTTTTTTTTAGTGGAGGAAATAAAGCTGAAGTAGTTGTAGAAGAGGTTGTAGTAGAAGAACAAAATAAGGTTTATGATTTTATAAATGTTATCTATACAGATAATGGTTTTGTGCCACCTGTAGTTATATCTAATGAATCAAGAATTAATTTTAAAAACCGAACTTCTGAGGATGTTCAAATAGTATTGAGTGAAAATGGTAGTAATTCCGAGGAAACAATAAATGTAGTTTCAAGAGGTGAAAATATATATGAATTTACAACTGGTGGACATACAGCAACTGTGGTTAGTACTCAAGACCAAATAAATATTCAAATTAAAAACTAATTTTAGCTCTATAAAAATATGAAAACAAAAATCTCAAAATACCTTTTTTTAACAATAGTTGTTTTCGTATCTTTTTTAACTTTAAATAATACTGTTTTTGCTGATCATGGCGTGCCTGCAGCAACTTATGCTCAATGTGATACAAATTCTACACTTAATCTGTGTGATTCAGACCTTGATTGTCCGCCAGATGTTGATAGTGGTGGTAATCAGGCATACACATGTGAGTATGTAAGGGACATTTCACTTGGTGGTGGCGATTATTGTAGTGCTCGTCAATGTTACTCTGATGGTGGGGGAGGATCATCATGGCTGGGACTGGTTGATAATTTAGACTGTAATACAGGTAATTTAACACTTACTTGGGATAATAATCAGGACCTTTGGGAATATAGTTTTGCATATCCAATATTTGTACAAAATACTGATACTGGATGGAATATGACCCATCAGTATTCTACTTCTCATAGTAATGGTCTTGATGTCATTACAGACGCAACCATATCAGTTACTTATAATCTTTCTAATGAAGATGCTGCTGGCTTTGATTCTAGTAATTCAGAATACTATGTTGATATAGACCCATTTAAGTTTTATGTTTGGACAATAGGTGTAACGGCTGGTCATGTATATCCTCCTGAGCCCGATGAGATATCTGCTACAGAAACATATTCTGAAGCTAATTGGGAGGATTTTAGATATTACCAATGTGGTCCTGGATCTGTAGATTGTCCTGCAGGCTATGACCAGTGTGGAGTTTGTGGAGGTGACGGCTCATCTTGTATTACAGATTGTCCTGCAGGCTATGACCAGTGTGGAGTTTGTGGAGGTGACGGCTCATCTTGTATTACAGACTGTGCTGGTGTTGTAGGTGGTACCTCAGAAGTAGATGTTTGTGGTGAATGTACAACTCCTCCTATTGAAACAGATACTCTTCAGTGTAATCCAAGCTGGGTAATAACAGCGACACCTGGTACATGTGATGCAACAACAATAACTTTATCTTGGAGCGATCCCGCTGGGGAGCAAACAGAATTTAAAATTGATAGGACTGGTGGATCAACTGCATTTACTACCGCAACTACTATGGCTATTTCAACTTCATATATTGATGACTTGAGTATTTCAGATCCTGTCTTCGACGGAACAGAGACATATACTTATACAGTTACTCCGGTTTATCTTGGTGGTGATGGTACTTCAGCTTCTGCTACTTCTAGTGCCCCCTTACAAAAAGATGTTTGTGGTACATGTGGAGGAACTGAAACTGATTCTTTGCAGTGTAATAATGATCCAGGTAACCCGTTTACATTAACAACAACACCAGGTAGTTGTGAGTCTGGCTTGATTGATTTAAGTTGGGATGAGGCTAGTGGCGATCAACAAGGTTATGTTGTTGAGAGACTAAAGGGTTCATCTACAACTACAACAACATTAGCAAGTCCTCTTTCGGCAACTTCAACTTCTTATCAGGATGATTTAAATGTTTCAGATTCAGGATTTACTGGAGGTCAAACCTATACTTATATTGTAACTCCTACATATATTGGTGGAAATGGAACTTCTGCTACTTCTAGCGCTAGTGCTCCTTCATCATGTTTAGTTATTACTAGTTTAGATCCTGGTGCATGTGACTCACAAACCATTGATATAGCTTGGGGTGATATTGTCGGGGAGGATGGTTACAACGTTAAAAGAGATGGAACTACAATAGAAGGACCTACTTCACCAGATGTCACTTCACATATAGATGATTTTTCTGTAGGATCTTTTTCACCAGGTACTTCTTATTCATATACAGTTGAATATTTTGATTCTGAAGGTGTAACATCTACGTCACTAGCAACAAGTACTGTTAGTGCTCTAGCTTGTTCATCGGTAAACAATTGTGACACTACAACACATGGAACTACTCAATTATCTAAACCAACTGCAAATCTCTGTTCTGTCGGAACTGATTCAGGTGTAACAGCAAATGCTACTACCAAGAATTGGGAATGGTCATGTGCCGACGCAACCACTTCTTCAGATTGTAGCGCTAGTGTGACATTAGGCTGTGGTACTGCAATAGGTACTCCAACTGATACAGAACCAACAACTAATTTGTGTATTACTGGAAATAGTACATCAACAGCTGTTACTGATACAGGGGATCAATGGTTGTGGACTTGTAGAAATGATAGCGCTTACTCACTTGATACTGTTGAGGTTGAAAGACAATGTGATGTTGAGAATACTAACGGGGTATTTATCTCAGGTTTTAATTTAGATCCTAGGATTGTCGCAGACTCTGCAGACGATTGTACAGCCAACTATACAATTACAAGTTCAAATGTAGCTAGTACAACCTGTGCAATAGAAAATAATTTAGGTACATCAATATTAGACCCAGTTACTTTCACAAGTGGTGTCGCTACTTCCACCTCAACAGATATAGACCCTGGCTTTAGCTATAGAATATCATGTGTATATGATGATGGGGTGGAACCAGCAATTCTAAAGGAGACTGAATACCAATCTTGTAACTTAAATCCACAATTCTTCGGATTCTAGTATATATTCTTGATATTTTTTTAATAAAATGTATACTTTGTGCCTATGACAACTATAAAAGCAGAAATCCGTAAAGGAAAAAATGAAAATCAATACCTAAGAGATAATGGAATGGTTCCAGCTGTCTTTTATGGTCCTAAACAAGAAAACACTTCAATTAAGATATCTGAAAAGGATTTCTTAAAAGTTTATGATGAAGCTGGAGAATCTTCTATTATTACACTTAATGACGGTACAGAAGAGCATGATGTTTTGATTCATGATGTACAAGTCCATGCTGTAACAGGGAAAACTTTACATGTAGACTTTTATGTAATTGAAAAAGGTAAGAAAGTTGAAGTTGAAGTACCAATTGAATTTGATGGAACTTCACCAGCAGAAAAGAACCTTGGTGGTACATTGGTAAAAGTTATGCACGTTCTTCCAATTAGTGCTATGCCAAAAAATCTTCCACAAGAAATTATAATTTCTGTTGAATCACTTGTTGATTTTGATTCACAAATTAAAGTTTCAGATATAAAACTTCCAGAAGGAGTAGAACTTAATATTGAAGATGAAGAAGCAGTCGTTGCTCTTATCCAGGCACCTAAGGAAGAAGAGGAAGAACCAGTAGAAGAGTTCGATCCAGAAGCAGTTCAAGTTGAAGAAAAAGGTAAGAAAGAAAAAACTGATGAAGATGAAGCAGGAGATAAAGGAGAAGGAAAATCAGAATAATCTAACTAAACTTACACTAAACTCTAAAGAAAAGTCGATAGCATAACTATCGATTTTTTTGTTATAATTACCGAATCAATGAATTACACAATTAATTTTTTCAAAAGAAATTTGTTAAGGATTTTATTTCTAGCAATCGTGATTGCTACTATTTTTGTTTTCGCTAATTCTACTTCTGCTGAAACTGCATTGGAAAAAAGAGAGAAACAACTTCGAGAAGAATTGGAAAGATTAGAAGAACAACAGACAGCAGTTCAAAATTCTCTAGATACGCAAAAAGGTAAGTCAGCAACAATACAAAGAGATTTAAATATTCTAGGAGATCAAATTTATAGCGCCGAACTATCTATTCAGAAAAAAAACATTGAAATACAGGAGTTAGAACAAACTATTGATCTTAAAAAACAAACAATTACTGAACTGAATGCAAAAATGGAACGTAGTCGCGATGCACTGTCTGAGTTAATTAAACAAGCTAATGAAATTGATAAAACTTCCTTACCAGAGATTATTTTGTCGAATAGAAGCCTAACAGACTTTTTTGCTGATTTAGACTCATACAACTCAATTCAAAGGCAATTAGAGGACTTATTTGATCAAATACGTGAAATTAAATCAGAGACTGAGGAAGAGACACAGGAACTTTCTCAAAAGCAAAATGATGAGCTAGACGTTAAAAAAGAAATCGAAGCTGAAAAGAGAACTATTGCTGTTAAGAAAAATGAGAAGGATGGACTACTAAGTTTATCGAAGAAATCAGAAGCAACTTATGAAAGTATTTTAGAACAAAAAAGAGCGGAGGCAGCTAGAATTCGTACTGCACTTTTCCAGTTGCGTGATACTGACGGTATTCCTTTTGGAGAAGCATTAGAGTATGCACAAAAAGCATCTCGTGCTACAGGAGTTAGGGCTGCGTTTATTCTAGCCATTCTTACTCAAGAGTCTAACTTAGGTAAGAATGTTGGGACTTGTAACTTGGCAGGTCAACCTGCAGAAAAGTTGTGGACAAGTATTATGCCTGGTCCAACCGATGGTTCATGGCGTGATGACCAAACTATTTTCGAAAGAATCACAAAAGATCTTGGCTTAGATCCTAACAATGTTCCGTTGTCATGTCCTTGGCAAGGCGGATGGGGAGGAGCTATGGGTCCTTCACAATTTATTCCTGTAACATGGCAATCTTACGAATCTCGTCTAGCTAGTACACTCGGAGTTAAGACTCCGGACCCATGGAATCCAGAGCATGCAATTATGGCTACTTCACTTTACGTTAAGGATTTAGGTGCCGGAGCTGGTGGTTGGACTGCCGAAAGAACTGCAGCTTTGAAGTATTATGCTGGTTCTAACTGGTCACTACCACAGAATTCTTTCTATGGTAACTCTGTAATGGTTCACGCTGACGAAATCCAACAACAAGTAGATTTCTTGAGTGATGTTGATTAAAATAAAAATTTAGTTGATTTTTAATAATTAATCTGTTAAATTAACTCTCAATGAGAAAAGATATACATCCAGAAGGATATGGAAAAGTTATTTACGTCGATAATACATCAGGCGAAAAATTTCTAATTCCTTCTATTACAAAATCAGAAGAAACAGAAAAATGGGAAGACGGTAAAGAATATCCAGTTGTTCACGTGGAAATTTCTAGTGCCTCACATCCATTTTATACTGGTAAAGAAAGTGTTATCGACACTGCCGGTCGTGTAGAAAAATTCAAAGCTCGTCAAGCCCAAGCTGGCAAATAGCTAATGGATATTCAATACTACAAAGACAATCAAAAAACTCGTTTTTTTGCAGAGCAATACGAACAGCTTTTAAATAGAAAAGCTGATTCTTTGAAGATGTCGGAAACAGAAGAAGACCCTAGTATGAAAGAAATGGCCTTACAGGAATCTGTAGAATTACAGGATCAGGCCGATCAAATGAAGAAACAGATGGATGAAATCCTCGAAGAAGAAAAAGCAGAGGATGATTTTCCTAATGAAATAATTTTAGAAGTTCGCGCTGGTGCAGGTGGTGACGAAGCTTCAATTTTTGCTTATCAATTAGCAGAAATGTATACACGCTATTCAGAAAAGAAAGGATGGCAAGTTAGTAAAGTTTCTGAATCTACTAGTGAAGCTGGTGGATACAAAGAAGCTACTTTTGAAATACATGGTAAAGGAGTTTATAAAGCACTTCGTTTTGAAACAGGGGTCCATCGTGTTCAACGTGTTCCTGCAACAGAGAAACAAGGAAGAATTCACACTTCAACCGCGTCAGTTGCTATCTTGCCACTTCGTAAGAAGATTAATATTGTAATCAAAGATGATGAACTAGAGGTTGAATTTTCACGTTCAGGTGGAGCTGGTGGTCAAAATGTTAACAAGGTTGAAACAGCAGTTCGTTTGATTCACATACCTACCGGCATCGACGTACGTTCAACAGCACAACGAAGCCAACAAAAGAACCGCGAACGTGCTATGTCTATTTTGCTTTCAAAACTTGAACAAAAGAGACGTGAAGAAGAGAACGCAAAATATGATGCTAATCGTAAAGATCAAGTTGGAACTGGCGCTAGATCAGAAAAAATTAGAACTTATAACTATCCTCAAAACAGAATTACTGATCACCGTATCTCAAAATCATGGCACACAATCGAAGCAACAATGGTAGGGGAATTGGATGATATTTTAAGTGCCGTTGAGGATTTCTTTGAACAAGAGAAAGAAACCAAGTAAAACACTTGCCATAATAACCCTTATTTGCTAGACTCTGAGCTACATGAAAACAGAAGAAAATACAAAAACAAACCTAATCGACAAGATGTTCCAAGCTGGAGCTCATTTTGGTTTTGCTAAGTCACGTAGACACCCATCTGCATTACCATTTATCTTTGGTAAAAAGAACAATGTAGAGATTTTTGACTTGGAAAAAGTTGAAGAAAAACTAAAAGAAGCAAAAGAGTTTGTGTCAAAAGTTGCTTCACAAAAAAAGCAAATACTATTTGTTGGAGGTAAAAGAGAATCACAAGGAATTATCAAAGATGTAGCTGATAGAATCGAAATGCCATATGTTGCAGGTCGTTGGATCGGTGGAACTATAACTAACTTTGAAGAAATTAGAAAAAGAGTTAAAAAATTACAAGAACTTTCTTCTCAAAAGGAAAAAGGGGAACTTGGAAAATATACTAAAAAAGAACGTTTAATGATTGACCGTGAGATTACTAAACTAGAAGAACGTTTTGGTGGAATCGTCACTATGGATAGAAAACCAGCAGCTATCTTCATTATTGATGCTGACAAAGAAAGTATTGCTCGCGACGAGGCAGATTTAAATAAAATACCTGTTATCAGTCTTATGTCATCTGATTGTGACATGAAGAAAGTAAAATATCCTATTCCAGCAAACGATACTTCTGTTAAAAGTATTAGACTATTTGCAGAAGAAATTGCTGATGCGTACGAAGAAGGTTTAACTCAAGCTAAATAATTATTTAATTTGTGCTAAAATATTCTTTGTATCGATTTTAATTTATTAATTTAATTTTTTATTATGGGAATTTCAACTGAACAAATTAAAGAGTTAAGAGACATCACTGGTGTTTCTATTATGCAATGTAAAAAAGCTCTTGAAGAAGCAGAAGGAGATATGGATAAAGCTAAAGTTATCTTGAGTAAAGCTAGCGCAAAATCAGCATCTAAAAAGGCTGATAGAGATCTAGGAGCTGGAGTTGTGTCCTCATATATCCACGCTGGTGGTTCAGTTGGTTCTATGGTTGAACTTCTTTGTGAAACAGACTTTGTTTCAAAGAATGAAGAATTTATAGCGCTTGCACGCGAAATCGCTATGCAAGTTGCTGCTACTGATCCAGAATACATTACTGGTGAAGAAATCAACGAAGAAATAAAAGCAAAAGCTACAGAAATTTTCGCTGAAGAAGCAGAAGGAAAACCAGAAGAAATAAAAACAAAAATTATCGAAGGTAAATTAGAATCATATTTTGGTGAAAAGACACTTTTGAAGCAGGCTTATATTAAAGATACTGAAAAAACAATCAATACATTGATTGAAGAAGGTGTTCAAAAATTTGGTGAAAAAATTCAAGTAGGTAGAATTTCAAGATTCGCTATATTACAATAGTAGTATGACCTTATCAATTTGGTTAATAATAATTTCATTAGTTGTTATTGTTGGAATGATTTCATATCGTTCTTACGAGTTATCTTATGACAAAAAATTAATTTCTGATGAAAAAAGATTGTCTTGTGATAAAAAAGTTTTGACTTTTTTAGATAAAAATATTAAGTTATTCAACAGACTTTCTGATAGACTCAAGATGATTCCGGAATTATTTTTCCATAAGATTCATGATTTTTGGAAAGTTGTATCAAAGAAAATAGATTTTCATTTTGATAAAGCCAAGAAAAAGAAGTCAGAAAATAATAAGAAAGGCTCAATTTCAATTCATTGGCAGAAATTTAGTGAAAATAAAGACAAAGAAGATTTAAAATAAAATATTGCCACCTTAGCTCAGTTGGCTAGAGCAACCGCCTTGTAAGCGGTAGGTCATCAGTTCGAATCTGATAGGTGGCTCCATTAGAAAACCTAGGAATTTGTCCTAGGTTTTTTGCTTGAAATAAAGCTGTAAAAAAGGTAATCTTTTATCTATTAATGGACTATAAAGACAGACCTTACTTTCATGTAGCACATGCTCGTGATTTAACAGGTTGGGACAAAATTTTATATAGAATACTAGAAATTATTCCAGGTTTATTGGCTTGGTCTACTCTTATTGGTGTTGTAGTTTTATCCTTCCTAAAACCTGTCTGGGCGGCAATATTTATTATAATATTTGATTTATTCTGGCTTTTGAAAACAGCTCATCTTAGTATGCACCATTTCCATAATTGGCGCCGAATGAAGCATAATATAAAAGTAGACTGGTCTAAACAGCTTTCAAAATTGAAGCATGAGGATATTTATCATTTAGTTCTATTACCGTTTTATAATGAAGGGGAAGAAGTGATTACTAACACAATTGATGCTTTAATTGCGTCTGAATACAATAAGAAAAAAATTCTTATTGTATTGGCGACAGAAGAAAGAGCAGGACAAGAAGCACAAGATCTAGCGAATAAATTAAAAAGCAAATACGGAGATACTTTTGGTGACTTTTTAATTACTACTCATCCTTCAGGTATTCCAGGTGAGATTATGGGTAAAGGTCCAAATATTACACATGCAGCTGAAGAGGCTCGTAAGAAAATATTAGATTTCCGTAATATTGATTATAAAAATGTTTTAGTTTCAGCTTTCGATATAGACACCGTTGTTTGGCCTAAATATTTTGCATGTTTAACTTGGAATTTTCTGACTGTTGAAGATCCACAAAAATCATCATTCCAACCGGTGCCACTTTATAATAATAACTTATGGCAAACACACGCTGTTTCCCGGGTCGCTGCACTTACTAGTTCATTCTGGCAAATGATTCAACAAGAAAGACCGGAAAAGCTTGTAACTTTTTCTTCTCATGCAATTCCTTTTAAGGCACTTTATGAGGTGGGTTATTGGCAAAAAAATATGGTTTCTGATGACTCTCGTATTTTCTGGAATTTATTTATGGCAAATGATGGTAACTATAAAGCCGTTCCTATTTCATATCCGGTTTCTATGGATGCTAATCTTGCTCCGACTACTTTTCAAACTTTTAGAAATATTTTTAGACAACATGCACGTTGGATGTGGGGAGTTGAAAACTTGCCATACATGATTTTTGGTTTTATCAAAAACAAAAAAATTCAGACAAAGAAAAAGATTCAACATACAATTGTTCAGCTAGAAGGTTTTTGGTCTTTGACAACAAACCCAATTATGATTATGATTTTAGGTTGGTTACCAATAGTAATCGGTGGAGAAGCTTTTAGACAAACTATCCTTTCGTATAATCTACCTATTATTACTAGGACTCTTATGACTGTCGCTATGACTGGTCTAATTTTATCAGCAATCATTGCTACAACCTTGGTTCCTAAAATGCCACAGGATTACAAGAGAAGAAAATTCCGTTGGGTTATTATGTTTTTGCAATGGGGGCTAGTTCCGTTTACAATTATTATATTCGGTTCACTACCAGGATTACTTTCACAAACAAGACTTATGTTAGGTCGCTATGTTGGAAAGTTCTGGGTAACACCTAAACACAGAAAATAAATTATGAAACCACTTTCAAAAAAAGCTAGATTAGGTTCAGGTATAGCATTAGGAATAATATTTCTTATCCTTGCTCCTATTTTGCTTGCTAACTCATTTGGTTATCATTGGGAGAAAGTTGAAGATGTTTTTACTTTTGTTAAGGCAGGGGGAATCTACGTTGGTTCAGAGATTTCGGGTGTAGAAATATACGTAGACGGTGAGTACTTCAAAGACAGTGGGCTTTTTATAAGGAATACTTTGGTTCAGGATTTAAAGCCAGACACTACTCATACTATTGTTGTACAAAAAGAAGGAAGACATGACTGGAGAAAAACTTTGCCAGTTTATGAATCATTAGTTACAGAATCTAAAGTTTTAATGCTTCCAATTGAAATTGAGAAAAGAGAAATTTTCCCTTTTATGATTGGTGAAGTGGGGACAACTACTCCTGATAAAGATTCTGTTATCGGTAAAGGAATTTCAGAAGAGTTTCTTGTTGAAGGATATATACCAACCAACCCTCTTTATAAAGAGTTAGTTAATTCTTTTAGCGAGGAGGTTCTCAACGTCTATTCTACTTCAACAATTGTTTCTAGTAGTGAGATACCAACACTAGGAGAAGAACCATTAGCTACTTCAACTGAAGAGATTATTCCTCAATACTTCACTGATTTAGGGATAGATGACCCTAGTGCTTTAGAAAATCTTATTATTACATCTGATCAGATGGCTTGGATTGAAAATGGGAATATTAAATTAACTTGGATAGATGATGAAAAACCTCCATTCTATTATTGTTTTGAGATTGATGTTTGTGATAATGAAATTATTATTGATTGGCAAGATGAAATATTAAAGTTTGATTTCTTGCCTGGTCGATCTGATGTTTTTGTTGTTATGGTTGAAGAGGGGGTTTATGCAATTGAAGCAGATGGTAGATCAGATAGAAATATTCAGCCAATTTATACTGGTACAGATTTAGATTTTAATAAAAGTATAAGAGATCAAATTGTCGTAAAAGATGGTTTAGTGTTTTACGAAATGAGAATTTAAATAATATGTCAGGAAAAGACCAAAAACAAAATACTGATATGGGTTCTATTCATCCTCTGAATAGGGTTGTTTCTGATATTGTAAAAATATTTTCTGATATGGGTTTTGAAGTTGCAACAGGAACAGAGATAGAAGATGAACAACATAATTTTGATGACTTAAATGTTCCAAAGGATCATCCAGCTCGTGACATGCAAGATACTTTTTGGCTTAAGGATTTTCCTGGGCACCTTATGAGAACTCAAACTTCTGGAGTTCAAATTCACTACATGAAGGAAAATCAAGCACCGCTCAAAATTGTGGCTCCTGGAAAAGTTTATAGATATGAAGCAACAGATAAAACTCACGAAGTTCAATTTCACCAAATTGAAGGACTTGTAGTAGGTAAGGGAATTAACCTAGGACACCTTAAAAAGGCTTTAAATACTTTTGTTGAAAAATTTTATGGCGAAGGAGTAGAGACTCGTCTTCGTCCTGGTTTTTTTCCATTCGTTGAACCTGGTGTTGAATTGGATATGAAAAAAGGGGACGGCGACTGGATTGAAATGTTAGGCGCAGGTATGGTTCATCCAAATGTTTTAAAAAACTGCGGTTTAGATCCTGATGAATATACAGGTTTTGCTTTTGGGATCGGACTTGATCGTGTTGCAATGCTTAAATACGGAATCGATGATGTTAGAAAATTTTATGATGGAGATTTAAGGATGATTAATCAATTTTAATTATGGTATTTTCATATAATTGGATAAAAGAATATTTGATAGGGGATGTTCCAGATGCCCAGGAATTAGTTGATTTGTTAACTGTGCATTCTTTTGAAATTGAAGGATTAGAAGAAAAAGAATTATCTACAGGCACAAAAGATTGGTTAATTGATATTGATGTTCTACCAAACCGCGCTCACGATGCACTTTGTCACTATGGTATGGCTCGTGAAGTATCTACAATTACAGGACTTGAGCTTAAGGAAATTAAGACTGAAATTCCCAACGAATTGAAACCAGCTTTAATTAAAATAAATGTAAAAGAAGATTTTTGCAGAAGATACATTGGTAGAGAAATTAAGGGAGTTAAAGTAGGGGAAAGCCCGAAGGAGATAAAAGAAAAATTAGAAGCAATTGGTCAAAGGTCAATTAATAATATTGTTGATATTACTAACATTGTTATGTTTGAACTTAATCAGCCAATGCATGCTTTTGATACTGATAAGTTTGATGGAGATATTAATGTAAGATTTGCAAAAGATGGTGAGAAGATTATCACTCTTGATAATAATGAAGTCGATTTAGATGCTAGTATCCCATTAATTGCCGGTAACTCAGATCCTCTAGCGATTGCTGGTGTTAAAGGGGGAAAGAAAGCAGAAGTTAATTCAGAGACAGTAAACATTATTTTAGAATCAGCAAATTTTGATCCGGTGTTGGTAAGAAAAACTTCAAATAAAACTGGAATTAAAACTGATTCATCAAAAAGATTTGAAAATGAAATCACTTCAGAGCTAGCGATCAAGGCGATCGAACGAGCAACAGAGCTTATTATTAAATATGCCTCAGGTGATGAGACAGAAATATATGAATCTGTTGATGTTTATTCAAACCCAACTGAAAAAGAAGTAATTGATTTGTCAGTTTCAAAAACCAACCAATTACTTGGTTCAGAATTATCTATTGATGAAGTTTCAGATATTTTAAATAAATTATATTTTAGTAATGAAGTTGTAGATGATGATTTGATTAAGGTGGAAATTCCAGATGAAAGATTAGACCTTAAGCTACAAGCTGACTTGATTGAGGAGGTCGGTAGGATTTATGGCTATGACAAAATTGAGGATCAAGAAATTCCAGATTTTGAATTTGAAGCAAAATTAAATACAGAGTATGGTGTTAATGCTTTGGTTAGAAAAACACTTCTTGAAATTGGTTTTTCAGAAGTCGTCACTTATTCGTTTGTTGAAGAAGGTGATTTAAGGCCAGAAAAACCTATCGCAGAAGATAAAAAATATTTAAGGAAAAGTCTCGTGAGCGGAATGCAAAAATCTCTTGAGATGAACCAAAAAAATGCAGACTGGCTGGGTGTAGATCATATTAAAATTTTTGAAATTGGAAAAGTTTTCTCTGGTGAAAAAGGTGACTATTCAGAGAAGATGATTCTAGGGATTGGTTCAGTTAATAAAAATGGTATTAAAAAACCAAGCGCTGCAACTTTTAAGAAAGTAGCAATTGAAAAATTAAATGAAGTCTTTGGAAATAATTTTGCTACAAAAGACAATTTGGAAAATTCTGAAGTTATTGAAATTGATTTAGAAGAAATTTATAAAAATGTTGATATAAAAGAATTATTTGAAAAAAATAATTTAAACGAAGGTTATCCAGAACCACCCACTATCAAAAACAATAGTTATACAAATGTTTCGCAGTATCCTTTTGTTTTACGTGATATCGCTGTTTGGCTACCCAGTGAAACATCTTCAGATGATTTGGTTAATATAATAAAAAATAATGCTGGAAATCTTTTAGTAAAAGAACCTAGATTATTCGATGAATATCAAAAAGAAGATAAGACTTCTTTTGCTTATCGATTGGTCTTTCAATCGTATGAAAAGACTTTGACTGATGATGAGGTAAATAAAATAATGGATTCAATAAATTATGAGATCGATTCTAAAGGATGGGAGATTAGATAATCTTTTTATATATAATTTAATTTGCTATAATAACCCCATGAAAACAAACAAAGCCTTCACTCTAATAGAAGCCTAGTGGTAACAGCAGTAATCTCTTTAATGGCATCTATTGTTAGTGCTAGCGTATCTGAATCAAGACAAAAAGCAGAAGATGCTCATATGAAAACTGAAGTACAACAAGTACGTAATGCAGTTGAGCAATACAGACAAGATTTTGGTAGTGTACCAACAACAGCAGGAACTTACTCATCAGGTAATATGGTTGCAGAGGGTACACCCGCATATAATGATGTAATGGAACAATTAGTGCCTAAATACATGCCAGAGGTACCAACATCACCTAGTGGCTTATCGTATAGTTATCTTGCAACAACTGATGGTGAAGACGCTGTCTTTGCTGCAGCTTTGAATAATGATGATACTAGTGATGGTTCTAATAATAGTTGTGATAGTGTTGAGGTTAGTAATATATCTGATTCGTGTATTTTTATAGATCCGTCAATAGAAGGTTGGAATCCAGAAAATTACGATTGTGATTTTAGATCATATGATTCTGAAACACAAATATGTATTGATGGTGAATTCGCTAGTAGTTATTGTTCCTCAAACCAAACGACATGTGCTTGGGATTTAACAGATTCTTCTCTGGTTAGTTCTGAAATGTGTGATAATTTGTGGATAAATTCCGGTTGTGGTTTCAATATAACTGACGGTGAAAATGGTATATATATGTGTGAATTAGCAGTAGACTCTGTCTGCTCAGGAACGTCTGATTCAGACTACTGCTCTTGTATTTAAGAAGTAGTAAAACCTTTCTCTTCCGATTTTTTAATGACTAAATTTCTAACAACTTCTGTTTCTTTTGTATAAATTCGAACTTTTTGATTATTACTATTATCTGTAACAGCAAGGAGAATTCCTGAATCATCATCTGTAATTTTTACATGTTTACGTCCTCCATTTTTTCCTCTATAACTAGAAATAATCCCGGATGAGATATTAGTAACTAATTCACATTTTGCTAAAATATTTACAATAGTTTCTGCAGTAGGGATAAAACTAGTATGTTTACCACCAAATTTTTTACTTGGTATGTTTTTAGTTTTTGCCATCTTAATTATTTAAAACTATTTTTTAACCACCTTCTTTTTCTTTTTTGGAGCTGCTTTTTTCTTTCCACCACGAGCTTTCTTTGGAATAGCTAAAAGCTCTAGTGCACGCTCTAAAGTAACATCATAAACAGAATCTTCTTTGAGTGATCTGAAATCTTTTTCATGAACAATGAAGGGTCCAAACCTACCAATTCCAGCTGTAATATCTTCTTCAGTTTTA
>Ga0306912_1000856_pt1 | contig 15953 bp, 11 predicted proteins | sample AntRauFillE10628_FD_190443 | JGI IMG/M metagenome (GOLD analysis project Ga0306912, IMG submission 190443) | Saline lake microbial communities from Rauer Islands, Antarctica - Metagenome Filla E10 #628 (v2) (version 2) | ecosystem: Environmental > Aquatic > Non-marine Saline and Alkaline >... | reverse complement strand
GAATCTGCAGCCTCCTGAACGTCGTGAACTCTGAGAATCGAGGCGCCCTGAATGAGGCAATGATAGTGCAGAGCGATTGTTCCCGCTAAACGTCCCTCCACAGGTCGATCATTCAAGAGTTTCCCGACGAGAGATTTACGGGAGGCTCCCACTAATATAGGGCAATTGAGCTGCAAAAGGCGCGGAAGATTTACGATCAACCGAAGATTATGTTCCCTTGTTTTGCCAAACCCAATGCCGGGATCCATAATGATATTATCGACTCCATGCTGATTTAACTCAAGCCTGGTTTCCATCAGCTCATTGTAAACATCCTCAACCACATTATCGTAGGTAGGGTTGTTCTGCATGGACTTGGGGTTTCCCTGAGAGTGCATGCATACGTAAGCAGCGCCGGTGTCGGCACAAAGCCCGGCAAAACGGGGTTCTTCTTTGAGCCCACTCACATCGTTAATGATATGCGCTCCAGCCGCCAGCGCTTGTTGTGCGACCTCGAATTTTGTTGTATCAATCGAAAAAAGAAGGCCTGGATTGGCATCAACCGCACGTTCCAGAACCGGAATGGTTCGTGAAATCTCCTCATCGATGGAAACCGGATCAGATCCGGGGCGTGTAGACTCTCCACCAATATCAATGATGGCCGCCCCCTGAGCTGCCATTTCTGAAATCCTGTTCAATGCAGCATCTTCGCTGTTAAACTGACCACCATCAGAAAAAGAATCCGGTGTCGTATTCAGAATTCCCATTACAACTGGCACACTTAAATCCAGTGTTTTACCTCTGCATGATAGCTTGTGCTCCGGTCTGTTCCGGGGATTCGTGTCAGTCATGATAATGATCGTGCAGACTTTTCTTTAATCCCACTCGTCCTGCAACTGATCCAGTTTATCTTTTTTCTCGGCCCAGTCATCGGCATCAGGAAGAGCATCTTGCGTTTCATTAATAATTTTATCTTCCCAGTTTTCAGCCAGTCGTTCATTAAGATCTATATAGTGTTCCCACTCTTCGGGCACTTCATCATCCGGATAGATCGCTTCAACGGGACATTCAGATACGCAGGCATCACAGTCGATACATTCCAGCGGATCAATCGTCAAAAAGTTTGGGCCTTCCCGAAACGCATCAACGGGGCAGACAGCTGCGCAATTAGTATATTTACAGTTTATACAAGGTTCGGTTACAATGTATGCCATGAAAAGATGATGTTAGAGGTTGAGGTAGTTTTTTTTATTCAACTAACCATTTTATCTGATTTAATATTTAGATGCAAACCAAATGACCCTCCCTTCCGACTTCCCTCCCTGTATTCTATAGGGATGGAAGGCAGATGGGTAGGTCATCTCAAAATCTGCCTGACCTGCTCCAAATCCCCGTCATTCGCCGCGGGCTCAATTTCAAGTATGTGTGCCATCAGTTCATAAAGGTACAACGCGCTGAACGGCGGTGATAATTCCCCTTTTTTAAACGCCGGTCCGCTGGCAATAAAGATTGCGGCCATTTCGGGGGCTTTGTTATCATAGCCATGCATTCCCGCGGGCAGACTGCCTGTTTCAAAATACTCTCGGCTGGAAATCGAATAGGGGACATCCGCAATTACAATAATCTCCGGAATGCGGTAGTGATCCGTAAATCCATATTCCGCCGGAAGATCTTCCTTTAGAAATACCCGATAGTTCTCCTCATTCTCTTTAAGTGTTTGATATATTTCATCTCTCATGCCTTCATCAGGTTTCAGCATGGCAACAGGACTCCAATCGATCGCTTCAAAATTCTCCAGATCAATCATGTCATCCAGAAAAATGACTTTCTCTTCTGAAAGCTCCGCCATGCCGTGGTCTGATACAATGATGACATTCAGGCGATTACGCAGCCCGACCTCATCAATTTTATCCCACAGGTATCCGAGAAGACTGTCGGTTTCCATCACGGCACGATCTACTTCCGGTGAATCTGGCCCAAATGAATGACCCCGGCTATCTACGTGACTAAAGTACAGGGTGGACAGATCTGCGTCTATGCCTCCGGCCGGATCAAGCCAGCTCATGACCGAATCAATCCTTGAATAGTTGTCTACAGAGCCGTCATAAGCTTTCCATTTTGTTGGACGCACACCATTGATCGACGCTTCAGACCCGGGCCAAAACATCGTCGCGGATGTTTTCCCCTGGAGCTCTGCTGTAGTCCAAATCGGTTCGCCTCCCCACCATCGCTCATCATTAGGGCTATCTTCCGGCGGCCCGTAGCTAAATCGTTCGCCCAGGCTGTCATCCGGAAAACTGTTGGTTATGATTCCGTGATGTTCCGCCAGCAGGCCGGTTACCTGCGAATAATGATTCGGGAATGTTTTCGTGGGAAATACCGGGATAAGATGCTCTGCCTTCACGCCGTTTTCGATCATGCGATCAAAGTTGGGCGTTGGATTTCTGTCAATGTATTTGTTCATAAACCCATCAACTGAAATGAGCAGAACTTTTTGATTTAATTTCTCATCAACTGAAGATTCCGGTCCGCAGCCTGATAAAATGACGAGCAATAGAACAAGCAGGTTGAATACAACTTTCATAGACATATAGAGTGTGTTGAAAAATGAATATCGCGCAATATGCTATAATAAAAAAGGGACGACCAGCAAGCTAATCGTCCCTTGTAAATAAATTAAGATAAGTTTCGTCTGTTAGTTGAACTTATACCGGACTCCAAACTGCATCCTCCAGCGTGAGGATGTTCCCGTAATATTGTATCGGTCCGTGCCTATTTCACCTTCATCCCGATAGGTGAACTGTGGTGTTGTGCCGTCACTTTCATAGCCTTCAAACTGGTAAAGGTCGTAATAATTATTGAAACCTCTCACAATGTAGTTGGTTCCCCAATTCTTGTTAATCAGGTTTCCAATATTGAAGATATCTGCAGAGAGTTCAAACCTGTGAATGCTACCGCCAATTTTAATCCCAAAATCCTGTTTTACTGAAAGATCAAAAATTGCAGTATAAGGTAACCAAGAACCATTTTTTTCAGCGTAATTTCCTCGCCTGTCGCTAAGGTGATCATCATCACTGATAATAGTGTTCAGCTGTTCCCACTGTTCCTGTGCGCTTACAGTGTTTCCATTGGAATCTGTATATGGAATCAGGTTTATCTCGTCACTTGAAGCAGGAACATATACCAAACTCCTATTTCTGCTGGTGCTTCCGGTCTCATTATTCAGGTTACGGGCGTCTCGTCCTGCAATAACATAGGAGAAAGGTCCTCCTGACTGGATATTAGTAAACAAAGAAACCGTGGTTGCAGAGCTGCCCCTGTCGTTCCATGGAATACGCTGCGTGAGTGCAAGAAGGGCTCGGTGACCAACTGCAAAATCGGATCGCCCGAACTCTGGATTATTTCGCCCATTGATGTTCATCTGGCCTCTCCACTGAGAAGAGTTTTGAGATGATGTTCCTTCTGTCACTGAATAGGAATCATTATAGGAGTACGCTGTAGTAGCGCTCAGACCGAAATCGAAGTTTTTCGCAAACTGTGCTGAGAGATTGTACGTATAGCCTTTAGATGTGTTTGACGCTACATATACCGCACTGTATGTGTCGTCGATACTTTCGCCCGTAAAGATCTGCCTGTTATCCGGAGATCCCGTCCAGGTAAAGTCGACATCCGGCACTGAATTCACATTAGTGTATGTGATGTTATTGACCGTTTTTGAAAACATCGCTTCTATAGTGGTTGAGATGCCACCCGGAAGCATAAAATCAGTTGCAAGATTTGTTCTGAAGATCTGTGGGTATTTGAAATCTTTCGTGAACAGATCCACCTGACCACTTGGTATCACCGCATTCGGGTTAGTAGGCTGCTGACCGGGATCAGGCTCGAAACGGAAATCTTGTGACAAGTCTTCCAGATCTACCCCGCCGGCTGTCAGGCCGTTGTTGACAAACATTGCGCCGGGCCATACGAATGGTATGCGACTGGTGAATATTCCCGCACCACCTCGAACCGTTACATTCGACATGTTCGGCAGGTCGTAGTTAAACCCAAAACGAGGTGAAAACATGAGCTGTCCGTCCGGAGTTTCTCCAACGTTGGCATTTTGTGCTACGCTGTATTCCTGTCGCATTTGTGGGAGTGCCGTATCGCGAAGATAGGTGTCTGTTTCCGGACTTGAGGTTACAAATGGAAGATCGAGTCGAAGACCGAGAGTAAGCGTAAGGTCATTATTAACCCTCCACTCATCCTGAGCATACAGACCCAGCTGCATAGCGTTAAAATCGGCAGCACCATCTCCCTGTATGGCGTAGGTTCTGGTATAATCTGATGGTCGTGCGTTGTTCAAAAAGGCATCAATACTGTCAAACTCGTAAGAACCAAAGTTCTGACGCAGAAACAGATTATAGATGCTATAAAATTCGTTGTGAGTACCAAACGTCAGGGTGTGATCTCCCATGAACCATTCGAAGTTATTGGTAATGGAGAAGATATCCTGGTCCAGCTGGTTCGCTGTTGAAAATTCTTCTGAACCAAATTGAATCCGCCCACTTCCATCGTCAATCTGTACAAATGGAAATCGCTGTCCAAGTGTACCTCTGTTATCCCGAACTCGCACATAACTCAGGATAAGATTGTTGGACATGTTGTTGCCAAGATTCGAGTTCAGCTCAATTGCAGAGGAGTTTGTTGTAGTAGGAAAGAATACACCGGTATTTTCAAAAGCTATGGTGTTTGAACTTCCGGTTGCCCGGCTAAACTGCTCACCTGTTGTATACTGATGCCGGAGCGTCAGCTTATTGTCTCGATTGATGTTCCAGTTAAGCTTCGCAAAAATCTTTTCACCTTCAAGATTTTCTGTTGTACTTCCAAACCCACCGGGATTGTATCCATATGTGTTTTGCAGATAACTTCTCAGATTTGTGAGGTCGGCCTCACCAGCTCTATTATCGGCAGATGTATATTGCTCAACATTAAAAGGCCTGGGTGACTCTTCACGCTGAATTTCTACGTTTGTAAAGAAAAACAGTTTGTCCTTAATCACAGGACCCCCTACTGAGAATCCATACTGTCTTTCGGTGAAATCAGCTACTTTAGTCCGATCAATATCGAGACGATCGGCAAGGTTTCCGTTTGTTTTACCCACAAGATCCTGATTCTGAACGTACTGGTACACGGTTGCCGTGTACTGATTCGTTCCTGATTTCGTCACAGCGTTTATTCCTCCACCGGCAAACCCGCCGTAGGTAACGTCATATGGAGATAATACCACCTGTAGCTGATCTACAATATCAAGGCTAAAAGGTGAGATTCCGGTTTGACCGCCGTTGGTTCCTGAACTGGCAAGGCCAAATACATCATTGTTCACGGCTCCATCTATGTAGAGCGCATTGAATCGGTTGTTGATACCTGCAAATGTAGTCCCGCCACCAAACGTGCCTGACTGCGGTGTTAATCGGACAAAGTCGTTGATACTCCGATCAAGCGTTGGCAAATCTTCAAGATCTTGACTAGAGATTTGTGTACTGGTTCCAGATCGTTCACCTGCTGTTCCGGCCCTTGCAAGTATGACTACATCGTCTAGCTCAATTGCCGTTTCAGAAAGTATAAATGTACGGCGCTCAACTTCTCCAAGACGAAGGGTAATATTTTCAACAACGGTTGGGCTAAAACCTGCAAAGCTTACAGTAACCGTATAAGGGCCACCCACTCGCATGTTTGCGATTCTGAATTTACCCGATGCATCTGTTGCCGCACCATAAGTTGTCCCTGAAGGTTCATGCTCTGCCACTACGTTAGCACCTGGAAGAGGTTTGTCAAGATCGTCGAAAACAGTGCCTGACATAGATGATGTTGTAACTCCCTGAGAATAGGAAAGCACGGGAAATAGTGCCATCGCAAGCAGGATTAATAAGTATCGTCGTATCATGATTTGATAGTTTTTGGGTGGGGATTTGAATTGAACAGGCCTAAACCTAAGGGTTCAATGTTAACTTAGTTTTACCTCTGAAATCTTTTTTTGAGGTGTGGATCTCATTCATTTGCTCTACTATACACAGTTAGTTTGAAGAGGATGGTCAATTTGCTAAGCATCTGATGATCTCTCCAAAACAAATTGTTCAAAACTAAATTACGTCTTTACGAAGAGATAAGCATAAATCCTTATCCACAAGTTGCCCACAATTTTGAGAAACATATGAGTCGCAGGCAGTTCACCCTATCTAAGCCACGGCTAATCTCTGTTCATGAAGACTGACGGGGCACAGTATACCAGGAAATAAGAATTATAGAAGGCTTTGCCCCTCGATGCCTTTCAATAATTATGAGCGTTCCAGCATTCGATTAAGGGCAAGAACCGCGTGCTTCCGTATGTCGGCAGGTACTTTAATATGATTCACAACTTCACCTTTCTCCAGCATTTCGAGCGACCACAGGAGGTGCGGCAGATCGATGCGGTTCATAGTGAGGCAAGGACAAAGAAACGGATTCAGTGACACAATTTCTTTATCAGGATTCTCTTTGATGAGACGGTTCACCAGATTCATCTCCGTGCCGATCGCCCATCTACTGCCGGCGGGGGCGGTCTCAATTGTATCAATAATAAGAGAGGTTGAGCCATCCATATCGGACGCCTGAACCACATCGTATGTGCATTCCGGATGAACAAGTACCGTAATGTCAGGATCCTTCTTTTTTAGGTTCTCAATATGCTTGATGTTAAACTTCTCATGAACTGAGCAGTGCCCCTTCCATAAAATCACTTTAACTTCTTTGAGATTCTTGCCTGTAAACTCAAACCGGTGGCCTATAGGATCCCATACCGCCATTTCATCAAGTGAGACGCCCATATCAAACGCCGTGTTACGACCAAGGTGCTGATCAGGCAGAAACAGAATGCGCTCTTTTTGAGTGAAGGCCCATTCAAGCATCTTTTTCGCATTTGAGGATGTAACTGTAGCGCCACCGTTTTTACCCACAAACGATTTGATCGCGGCCGTTGAGTTCACGTAGGTCAGCGGTAAAATTGTATCGCCAAAAATGGCCTGCATTTCCTGCCAGCCCTGTTCGGTTTGATCAATATTGGCCATATCCGCCATGGAGCATCCTGCACGCATATCGGGGAGAATCACTTTTTGATAATCATCCGTGAGCATATCCGCCGTTTCTGCCATAAAGTGAACACCACAAAACACGATAAACTCTGCTGCATCCATCGTGGTGCATATCTGCGCAAGTTTCAGGGAGTCACCACGGGCATCGGCAAAATCAATCACCTCGTCTTTTTGATAGTGATGGCCGGGCATAAACAAACGATCGCCAAATTCAGCTTTTATCTCCAGTATACGAGCTCTCATCTCTTCTACTGAAAGAGTGCTGTAGCGTTCAGGCAGTGTGAATGTTTGTTCTTTTTCTAAGAAGTCAAGAGCTTCCATATCGGTTTGAGTAGAGTTAATAAGTAAGTATTTTTTGGACTGATATCTATCTTTGATTAGGAGACTCCCCCTTAGAAAAGGGGGATTGAGGGGGATGTTTACACTGAGTTATGCTCCAGTACAATGAACATCCCTCTCAGTCTCCCCTTGTTAGGGGAGAGTAGCTCATTTACATTACGTAAATTTATACATCTGTATAAATATCATCCATCTATATTCTTTATCGTTCCGCTCAGTACAAAACTAATATCCAGAGCAATAACCGAATGTGTAACAGATCCCGTAGAGATATAGTGCGCGCCACAATTTTTAAATGTGCCGATTGTTTCCGCGGTAATTCCTCCGCTAAGTTCCACTGTCACATGACCGGGAATCATGTCGCATAATTTCTTTGCTGATTCAGGCGTCTGATTGTCAAGCATTATGATATCCACTCCTGCGCTAACTGCTTCCTTAACCTGAGCTTCAGTTTCACATTCTACTTCCACCTTTACCATCAGACCGATCTGTTGTCGTGCCAGTTCAACAGCTTTTGTGATGGACCCCGCTGCCGTAATATGATTGTCTTTAATCATGACGCCATCATCCAGGCGCATCCGGTGATTATACCCACCACCACAACGTACAGCATATTTTTGAAGAGCACGTAAACCTGGAAGTGTTTTTCTTGTATCGCAAAGACGTGTTCCGCTACCCTCAAGCTTTTTCACCATTGCAGCCGTTTTAGTGGCGATCCCGCTCATATGCTGGAGAATATTTAATATCACCCGTTCACCTGTAAGCAGTGACTGCACCGACCCTTCAACCTCTGCCAGCCGGTCACCTTTTTCAACCCTGTCCCCGTCTTTCACGTGCAGAGCCACCTCTACAGCGGAATCGAGAAGCCTATACCCCAGAGGAATGGAATCAATTCCGGAAACAACGCCCTCAGCTTTGGCTATAAAATCTCCGCCTGTGTTGGCAGCCGGTAACACTGAATAGCTGGTAATGTCCCCGAAACCAAAATCTTCTTCAAACCCTTTTTCCAGAATTTTACGAAGCGGCGTTGCAATGGGCAGTGAAGAATAATTGTTAGCAGTAGACAAGAATTTGATGTCTTTTTATGTGAAATGATAGTTGTTTCAAAGTTACGTAAATTTTATCACAGTTAAATAGCCTTTGAAATTGTATGAACCGCTGTTTTCCTGAATAACATGCCATTTTCAGCCTCAATCAATACGTATGATATATCTTGATTACGCCGCTACAACACCCATGAGTGAAACAGCACTTGAAGCCTACCGCCAGGCTGCGGGCCGCTTTTTTGGCAACTCCAACAGTCTGCATGATGAGGGTTCGAATGCTTCCGCCGCGCTGGAAAGTTCACGCAAGTTACTGGCGTCCATTCTTGACGTACAGCACACCGGGCTCCATTTCGCGGGCAGTGGCAGTGAAGCCGTCTTTCTAACACTCTACGGCCTTGCAATGGCAAACAATACATCCGGAAACCATATCATAACCTCTCAGGCGGAACATAGCTGCGTCAGAAATGCATGCCACTGGCTTGCACGGCATCATGGATTTGAAGTCACTGAAATTCCGGCCACCCCGAACGGCACAGTCGATTGCGAAAAGCTAAAAGAGTCGATCCGGGCCACTACCGCACTCGTTTCTATACAGCACGTTAACTCAGAAACGGGTGCCGTAAATCCGCTTAAGGAGATCGGTAATCTATTGGAAAGTCACCCCGCAAAATTTCACAGCGACTGCGTTCAAAGTTTTTGCAAGCTCGATATACAACCAGACGAGTGGCATCTCGACAGCATCAGCCTCTCCGCACACAAGGTTCACGGTCCTAAAGGACTCGGAGCCTCATATATTCATCCAAGGGTACGATGGGAACCATTTATTCCCGAAACCAACCAGGAACGTGGATTTCGGGCCGGGACCGTAGATGTACCGGGTATTGTAGCGTTTGCATCGGCCGCCCGCGAATTGTCAACTGAACGAGAGACCAATTTCAAAAAGGTTCGTGTAATCAAAGAAACCTTTATTCAAAAGCTGCAAGAGCTGGCTGGTGACTCAATTCACATAGAAGGCGATCACGAGCACGACTCCCCGTACATCTGCGGCATCAGGGTTAAAGGAATGGAAGGGCAGTTTGCCATGCTTCAGTGCAGCCAAAAAGGCTTGGCAATTTCGACCGGAAGTGCCTGCCAGATAAACGAACAAACGCCATCGGCTACGATGCTCGCCTTGGGGTATGAGGAAGAGCTAGCTAAACAGTTTATACGATTCTCGTTTGATCCGGCCACGAGTGAAGATGAGATTCTTCAGTCCGCGGACGTCCTGTCCAGCATTTTGAAAACACATCTCGAACATGTTAAAATGTAATTTCAATCTCCCATTCAGGGGAGATCGTGTGAGCGTTCAGCGAAACACGTGAGGGGTGTCCTGAGCCTGGTCGCGGGCCAGTTCACCGGATGTCGAAGCCGCTTCTGAGCTACCAAACACCCCACGCATCTCCGCCAGCTGGCGGAGAGATTTTAAAGCTCTCCCATTCAGGGGAGACCGTGTGAGCGTTCAGCGAAACACGTGAGGGGTGTCCTGAGCCTGGATTCCAGTCCCGTTGCTAAAACACTGTCACATACCTTACCCACAAATTTCCGTTCATCAATAGAGTTTATTGACATCTACAAGATCAATAACGATTATGGGTGTAAAACTCTAATATCAAGAGTATGCAAAATACATTCTATCCTTACAACCCAAAGCTAAAAGAGTTAGCCAGAGAGCTTCGCAAAAATCTGACTTTGGGAGAGGTTATACTATGGCAAAAAATCAGGCGGAGACAACTGGGTTACCAATTTCACCGACAAATTCCAATCAGCGAATTTATCGTAGACTTCTACTGTCATGAACTGCATTTGGCAATTGAAGTGGATGGTGGCTCACACGATCACCCGGAGGTCGCTGTGAATGATTTACAACGACAAAACGAAATTGAGGATTTCGGTATACGATTTCTTCGGTTTGAAGAAAAAGAAATTCGAAGAGATATAGATGCAGTGGTTGAAGTGATAGAGCACTGGATAGAATTGAAGTCATAATGGTCACGATTCAGAGCCATGGAAGAAGCCAATCGTTGGATCTTATACAAATTTAAAGCCACAACCATACTCAGAACACCCCACGCGTGTCAGCGTTCAGCGACACACGTGAGGAGTGTCCTGAGTCTGGTCGCGGGCCAGTTCACCGGATGTCGAAGCCGCTTCTGAGCTACCAAACACCCCTCCCGTCTGACGACGGCGCTCCCCTGAAGGGGAGATATTCTTTATATCACACCAAATCAATATTAAAAAAGGTACCCCGATTCTCTTTCTGCTCCATCGACTGGTGGATAATAAGCCAGGAGACGTTGATCATATTTCGCAGCTCGCCCAGCTGGGGTGATAACGTGGTAGCTTTGTAAAGCTGCTCCGTCTCTTCATGTATGACCTTCAGGCGCTTTTCTGATCGCTTCAGCCGTTCATTCGAGCGGACTATACCGATGTAGTTGTTCATCAACCGCTTGACCTCTTTACGGTTGTGGTTAATCAATACCCACTCTTTCGGATCGGTTGTACCTTCAGTTTTCCAGTCCGGCAGGTCATCCGGCACATCAAACGAGTCGATAGATTTTTTAATATCCCGGAAACAGCGATCGGCAAACACAAGCGCCTCAAGCAGTGAGTTAGACGCCAGACGATTTGCTCCATGCAGGCCTGTTTGCGCCACCTCTCCACAGCAGTAAAGCTGTTTGATGGTGCTTCGTCCCCATTCGTCCGATTTCACTCCACCGCACATGTAGTGAGCAGCCGGAGCCACCGGTATCATATTCTCTGCCACATCAATGCCATACTCTTTGCAGGTTTTATTAATAGTCGGAAAGTGCTGTTTAAACTCTGTCATGTCCAGCTCCCGGCAATCAAGATAAACATGCTCAGTTCCGCGGGCTTTCATCTCTGTATCAATCGCACGCGCCACAATATCACGTGATGCAAGCGAACCCCGCTCATCATATTTCTTCATAAAGGGCTTACCGTCCCCGGTTTTCAGAATAGCGCCGAATCCGCGAACCGCTTCCGAAATCAGAAACGCCCGGTCGCCTTTACTCCCGTAGAGCGCCGTGGGGTGAAACTGGATAAACTGCATATCGCTAACCTCTGCTTTCGCCCGGTAAGCCATCGCCACGCCATCCCCGGTTGCCACCGGTGGATTGGTCGTTAGGTCGTATACCTGACCCGCCCCGCCGGATGCAAGAATTGTTGCGCCTGCAGAAATTTTTAACACTTTGTTATTTTTCAGGTTCATCACATACGAACCAAAACAGCGGGTGCCTTTTCGAGTTCTCGTAACTTCCTCGCCAAAATGGTGTTGGGTAATCAGGTCCACCGCAAAATGATGCTCCAGGATCTTAACATTTTCGAGGGTCCGGATTTTCTTCACCAGCGACCGCTGTATCTCGTATCCCGTCATATCCTGATGGTGCAGGATTCGTTTTGCTGAGTGTGCGCCTTCCACGCCCAGCTGATATTCTCCGTCCGGATCTTTATCAAACCGAACCCCCATATCTACAATTTCCCGAAGACGTTCCGGTCCCTCTTCCACCACAATTTTCACAATCTCCTCGTCGCAAAGGCCATCACCGGCAATAAGTGTATCCTTCCTGTGCTTTTCAAAATCATCATTCAGAAAATCGGTAACAACCGCAATGCCGCCCTGAGCATATTTGGTATTGCTTTCGATCAAGACGTCTTTCGTAATGATGGTGATTGACTTTTCAGGCGAGGAGAGTGCCATCTTAACTGCAAAGCTCAATCCGGCAATACCGGACCCGATGACGAGAATATCTGTTTTAAGCAAAATAGTCTGTATTGATTTTCATCCAAATGCACACGATGCGCATCGCGTTTCAACACCGAAATATACACTTTCATTTCGGATGTTGTAGAGATTCTCCCTGGTCGAAAGATTTCCTTTAGGTTGGAAAGAACAGCAGATCAAGAATCTTAAATCAGAAATCTCATACGTCTTTAAATCAATTCAGCCTTCAGTGTATCCGATGTATGATTTTTGATATAACGATTAATCCATTCTTTAAGATTTAACAATCTGGTAAATTTAGACCTCTCCTTTCGGGAGGAGACAGAGCTCAGAGGTGGGTTCGCTGTGGCAGGAATTGCTCTATATTCTCGGCCGTTATCCCGAAACTCTTCGAACCCACCCCGAGCTTGTTTTGATCGGCTTTGTCATCAAACCTGCACAATCCCCTCTCAAAAAGGGAGTAAAGAATCTGAGCCTGTCCAATAAAAAGGGTCCCATCCCGCGTTTGATGCGCTCGTTTTTTATCAGTCAGCTGACGGAAAATCTCTCATTTTTGAAACAGTTAGGAGATGCCACACCGGGGCTTAACATGACGGTACTGATTTCTAGTACCGTTACCAGTAAATTAGTAACGTTAGATTTGCAAAGAATTCCAATACAATAGCTGATAATGATCACTATGTATACTTGCTATATTTAATGGTAGCGGCACTAGATTCTTATTCTACGCCCTTCCTGGGTATCCTCAATACACATCGGTAAACCGCAGAGGCAAACCCGTTGATGATTCGTATTCCTCGTTATTAACGATCTGAAATTCCAACATACTTACAATACCCCTGTCTTTCGCTATTTCATTGAACAGCGCACCCGTTAGTCCGAAGCCTACAACTAATCCCGTACTCCTGTCCGGGCGTGAAAGCTCTTTCATCGGGTATACTATTCGCTCAGCTTCAACTCTGTCCTCAATATGGTTCACGTAAAGATTCCCAAGGTAATTTGCTGTGTTCTTCTCTATGATAAAAGAATTGGAAAACTCCACGTTGTCAGCCGTTATATCGGAGTCCCCATTGTTTCTTTCCCAAATGATCGACTAAAGCTGATATTCACCGGGATCGGCACAGTAACTGAATGGTTCGCCTGGTTCGAGTACAATACCGCCAATTTTTCCTTCACTGTCAATCTCCTGAATGAGAAATAAAAAGTGGCTTGTTCCATATTCCTCATCAGGATATTCACCTGCCAAAATATTTCCATCCTCACCTATCAGACTGAATATTCTGTCGTTTGAATAAAATTTCGGGTCAGGGTTATTGGCTAAACTTCTTCTATTTTCGTTGAACAGAACACCCTCCTCATCATGTTCCAGAATTTCCCCTTGCCGATACTCAAAGTTTCTCCCTACTCCCCTGGTCACCAGCAATGGTGCATCACCCACCCACTTTCTCGTTTCTGTTACCTCGCCCTCAATTGTGGTTTTGCATGATTCACCACTGTCCTCGTAGGTTTGAAAAAAATTATATGTTGAACAACCGGAAATAAGCAGAGAAATCCCGAAAAACAGAATGGGTATTAATAATTTCATAACTCAATTAAGTATGTTGACAAATAGCCCAGGCAGACATGTGTTAGCCCTGTTATATTTGTCGAACATAGTAAACTGACACAAAACAAACCATTCTTTCTACTGATCAGATAAAAATGAAAGGTCCCTCATGGATAGACTCAATCAGACTGTAAAATGCCTCACCTTTCCTTTGACCTGCTTCCATACGTAGGGAGACATGGGGCCAAGATCCGCAATGTCTTTTTGAGACATTGCGGATCTGCCTTAATTGATAACTGCAGCTGCTCACTCGAAATCAGTTGTAAGCTTATAACGTGCAATTCTATTATTGCCGGTGTCGGCCACGTAAACGATCTCATCAAAGTAGGCCACGCCGCTCGGAGAGTTGAACTGACGGGGGCCGTTGCCTTGTTCTCCAAATGATACAATCAGGTTCCGGGTCCTGTCTACAGCTGCTGGCGGCGGATCGATTCCCTCCTCACCATTTGGCTTGAACTGATAGAGCTTGTGTTGGGCTCTGTCGATTACAAAAATATAGTTGGTCTGATCGCCTGCTATTGCCAGCCCTGCCGGATCCTCAAACTTTCCTTCTTCATATAAAAATCCACTTGTACTTGAGGTATCGCGTTCCAGAAAAGCCTGATTGGGCTGAAATTCGGTTCCACTCGGCGTTTCTACGACGTTGACCTGCAGCACACGAAATGCAATATTTTGATTGGATGCACCCTGTGACATCAGAAAGTTACGATTCTCGGGAAAAACATCACGTTGTGGCGGATTAGCAAATGTGGTGATATCGCTCAGATTTATCGCACTGGTGAGAGATGGGGTACCAGGGTTCAGAGCCTGAAACTGGTTGCTGTTGTCCATTTTACTTGTAGGCTCACCATTTTCCAACTCCTGAACGAATTCAAGCACGGTATTGTCCGGTGCTTCAATCACGTTTAAGTTATTACGCGGGCCTCGTCTGGAAACGTAAATATTGTTGTCTCTGAGAACGCCAACTCCTGTAAATTCAACCAGCTCGTCATTGTCTGGCCTCGACCTGTCAAGTCTAAACTGTTCGAGTGCCGTTGTTCCCCGGCTGTTATCAGAAAATGGGTGAATGAGTGTATCTACATATGTAATTTCTCCGGCTCCATTCAGATTCTTAATTTTATATATAGCAGGCAGATTCCATGTCTGCTCACCACGCTCGCCAGGCAGTTCAGAAACAACCGTATCATATCGTGCGGTTACGTAAACATTAAGCAGCCGGTCTTGAGTCACTCCAACAGCTCCCGGTAGCTCTATCGTACGCCGCGGCGACAGATCGGCCCGGTCGAGCACATGAACGCCTTCAGCATCTGTTACATAAACAAATCCATCAAAGCCAACGTACACATCCGTCGGCGCATCAAAATCTCCCCAGAATGGTGTAAGAGCAGCATATCCATCGGTCTGCTCAAGCGTGGGATCAATCCTGCCCTCTTCAAAAATTTCTTCCGTGGTAGAGTTGTCTTTTGTCCCGAAAATGTTGTCACACCCGTAAAACCCAAGTGCAGCCAACAGGATCAAACAATAAATCGTGGTTTTCCTTTGTATCATATTCAAGCTGTTCTATAACAAAATTCGTAGTGCAATACGGTGCAGATTCCCCAACCTGTCGTAAGGGCTGAAGGCATAATCGGCGGCAATTTGTCGACCGGCAAGCGGTACTTTCACACCTGCGCCGGCACTCGGCAGCTGAATCTCTTCAAACCCAAACTGGTAGCCTCCCCTGATAAAAAACTGATCCATATATCCAAGTTCTCCACCTACACTCAGCTGTTCGGCGTTGTCGCTGGGATTGGTTATTTGCCCTGTAATAACTGCTTTCAGATTGTCCGACTCATACACATCGTAGGCCGCACCTAAAATAAATCGTGTAGGCAGTGAGACGTCTTCAAATTCTTCTTCCGTCTCCTCACCTTCCAGTGTCAGACGACGGGTTGACCCGAACGGTGTACCGTCGAATCCAAAGTTGTTCAGTCCGACTGAGAATCTGAGGCCTGTCTCCCCAACGCGGTAGAAAAATCCAAAGTCTATCGAACCGGTGTTTACTTCTACTTCTTCAATCCGTTCTGTTAAATAGCGCAGTGTAAGCCCGTAGC
>Ga0306912_1000853_pt1 | contig 15970 bp, 6 predicted proteins | sample AntRauFillE10628_FD_190443 | JGI IMG/M metagenome (GOLD analysis project Ga0306912, IMG submission 190443) | Saline lake microbial communities from Rauer Islands, Antarctica - Metagenome Filla E10 #628 (v2) (version 2) | ecosystem: Environmental > Aquatic > Non-marine Saline and Alkaline > Saline... | reverse complement strand
CGGACGTCCGCCTGAATACCCAGGAGGCGGGCTTTTTGGGTTCGTTTTTGGCCTACAAAAAGGAACGATGACAGAAGTGGGCGTGCCCAGCGCGCTTGGCCTACAAAAAGCGCCGCCCTGAGCGCAGCCGAAGGGTAACGATGACAGAAGTGAGTGTGCCTCGCGCGCTAGCAAATCGATGATGGCATTGCCAGCATGCACCGGGCCTTGAATGGTGAAACGCCATTGATAACTACCTGCATATTTTGCATCTAAGCCATTTTAAAAAAATGGCTGTTCGCCCAAAAGGATTGTTACCGGAGGTACCCTTATATAAAAAACAAAGACAAGAGAATCTCGGCAATCAAAGAAAACAGAACTAAAAAGAAATATAAGCCCATTAAAAATAAGAACGTAAGGCTCGTCTTTATAATAGATCGCCCGTAAACTTTGCGAAGGGACTGCCACCAATACACAATGAATCCTACAATTGCTAAAATCAGCACAATGTTTTCAAATAGTGAGGGAAGAAATGGAACCCAATACATAATCACCAACAAAATGCCCAGCGAATACAATAAGGAGTGCAAATGTAGACTGTGAATTACATGGTGCAAAAAGCGCCAGTTTTTTCTATTGAAGTAAGCCAGCTTAAGTAGCAAAGCAAAGAGTGGCACCAAAACAAACATCATAAAAGGAATATTTCCAATGATGAGCTGATAAATATCATCGGCGTTGGAGCGGTAGATCCGTATCAGGCGGATGAATAGTTCTCTCTCAAACGGCCTGAGATCAGATTCGGATATTTTTACTTGGTCCACTATTTCTTCTTCCGTAAGTTCCAGGTCATTAGCCAATTGGAGAATACTATCGAACGAAGTCGACTGTTTTCCATCTAATGAAATATCAATATTGGAAGAAGATAGACTGTCAAATCGCGATTCAACCAGCACCGTGGGTTTTTGGGTGGACCATGCGGGCTTTAGGTTTTGAAGGCCTGGTAGCTGGCTCAACAGGGAGTCGCGCCTCTCTTGTGTGTCCACGGCATAGGCGTCCTGAGAATTATTGAAAAAATTAAAGTCCGGACGATCAATTGATTTAACCATCATGGCTAATAGAAAGAAAAACACAATACTACTGAATAGATAAAGTCGAATGGGGCGAACGTAATGGGCTCGTCTTCCGGAAATGTATTCCAGCGTTAATTGGCCTGGATTAAATAAAAACGGCTTTAATGTATGTGCAATTTTGCTGTCAAGAGCCAAATAATGCTCGAAAACATCAGCAATAAAACCTCGAATACTCCATACCATTACTTTATTTCGCTGTCCACATTCCTGACAGTAATTCGCATCCGCAGGCAAGGGTGCTTTGCAATTCGTGCAGTGCTGCGGTTGGGTCGTACTTTGGTCTGTTGAATCCATGTCGAAAACTCCTACTAAAATAAGGTCAGTAAGTTACTGAATTTATCTAATCACATGATAAAAGAACCGGCGTAAAATCAATTGATAGATAAATAATATGCATCGTCTCCGATGACTGATCGTTTCAACAACCTAAGCTTATTGAAAAGTTCGCTAAGAATAAAAAAGGTCATCTCGAAATGAGATTCCCAATACATGAAGGTACCTAGCATATTATTCTGCTGTAGGCCTTGTATTTATTTAGGATACTACATTTTATTTGACTGTATTGCTTAGGTGGAAATAAATACATCAAGCAATATCAAATATAGAGAAAAAGAGCAGATTTCGCCTTCACCTTCAGGCAGATGAATCGTTAGCCCTTTACCTGGGTTTATTTTTGTAAATTTAAGAGATACAACACGATCAATCATGAATATAAAACGCTCTACTTTTCTTCCCGGGATATTTATTTTGTTCATATTTATTGGCGGTTGCAGCAAGGCTTATGTCAGTCCACATTTTGAAACGGTGCTGAATAAAAATCCCACAGTCGCTGTGTTACCCTATCAAATTGTTTTTCAGGGAAAGCCCCCCAAGGGAATGACTTCAGAAGACATGCAAAGAATGGATACTCGAGAGCAAACAGCTTTTCAAAAGTCCTTTTTTCGGTGGATGGGCTCTCGATGGAGAGATCAGCCCGTACGTCTTCAAAGCACCACTGTTACCAATGCGCGGCTGAAAGGGGCGGGGATAGATTTGGATCAAATTTCGGACTACTCGCCCGATGAACTCGCTCGAAAAATAGATGTGGATTTAGTTTTTTCCTGTGTGTTGGTTAAACACCGATACCGCAGTGATTGGGCGTCATTCGGTCTCGATGCCGCCAATGTTCTTTTACAGGGTGAGGGGGTCTGGCTCAATAGTCAAACCAATGATGTGAACATCAGCGCAAACCTCGTTCGAGCAGAAGATGGCGCCACCTTGTGGAGCCACACTCGAGAGGGCGAAGTGCATTGGGATTATCCAGTTCAGGAAGTTATGGATCAAGTTCATCGCCGCCTCATGCGACAATTGCCGCGGGATTAGTCTTTAATTTATTTTCTGGCCGCATCCGCCCCCAAAAATGTGGGCGGTCGGGCCATCCGGGGCTATCGGTCACCCCCAGTTCTGGTGGCGACCCACCGCCTATCTGCGATGGCCCCTACTACCCCTTGCGGGGCCGAGCCGCCAGCCTTGCGGATTTTTTCGGCAGAATTTTGTTTGGGTATTATAGGCTAACTCACCCCAAAAGAAATTTAATTTTGTTGCCATAAAATAGTGCACACACATTTTAATAATTGTTCGACGGTCAAGACTTGACTTTCGTATATTAGTTGAACTATTTAAACGCCCACTTTATGTTTATCAAGACTGTAACTCGATTCTTTGGGATCATTCTATTTTTGTGTTCTGCCCCTTGGATTGCCCAGGCTCAACAGCCTGTATCTGCAAAGCAGCAAGCAAAACTCTCTAATACTATTCAAACCTTGCAAGCAGATGAGCAAGCCCAGGCCGTAGCTGTCAATACTTTTATCCGCCAAACAGGAGCACCTCGTCGGCTAGTAAATGACGAGGGAATAACCTATGAATTGCGCCGGATTGTAAATGGACGGCCCATATACGATATGACCTTTAATCGGCAAGCAGCAATTTCCACGGGAACCAATCACGTACAAGAAGGAGGACGCAGTGGGTTCCAGCTGATGGGTTCAGATATGATCGTTGGCGAATGGGACGGTGGAGGAGTATTGACCTCTCATATCGAATTTGAGGGTCGGGCGATTCAGCGGGATGATCCTTTTGATCCGTCCAATCATGCCACGCACGTGGCCGGCACGCTAATAGGTGGTGGCGTCAATCCCGAAGCCATTGGCATGGCGCCGAAAGCGACCCTTTGGGCGCACGACTGGAACTCCGATGGCAGTGAAATGGCTCAGGCCGCTGCTGAAGGGCTCCTAATTTCTAATCACTCCTACGGGACCATTGCCGGTTGGGCTCGCGGAGACTGGTCTGAAGAAGGGAATACCCGCTGGCATTGGTGGGGTGATGTCAGCATCGATAGTGTTGAGGACTTCAGATTTGGGTATTACGATCAGCGCAGCGCTCAATGGGATCAGATCGCACATGACGCCCCGCACTACCTTATCGTGAAGTCAGCAGGCAACAACCGTAATGACAATTACAGTGGTTCGCATATGGTGCAAATCGATGGGGAATGGGTAGAGTCTGATGCATTTCGACGAGTGGGCGATCCCAATGGATTTGATTGCCTGCCTACTTATTCAACAGCAAAAAATATACTTACGATAGGTGCAGTAAGCAATGTGAACGGGGGATACTCTGGACCGTCATCCGTAAATATTTTAGGATTTAGTAGTTATGGACCTACCGACGATGGACGAATCAAGCCCGATATCGTGGGAGATGGCGCCGGGCTACTTTCAGCCAACAACTCCGGCGATGACGCTTACGGTCGAAGCAGCGGGACTTCTATGTCAGGCCCCAATGTGGCTGGATCATTGGTCTTATTGCAAGAGCTCCATCGGCAAATGACCGGAGAGTTTATGTTATCGAGTAGTCTCAAAGGCTTGGCGATTCACACCGCAGACGATGCGGGTAATCCAGGTCCTGATTATAGTTATGGCTGGGGACTACTGAATACAGAGTCTGCTGCCGAAGTCTTAGCGCAGCCGTTGCGACATCCTTTCCATGAAGAAGAATTACATCCGGCAGACACCTTGAGATATAGCATACGCAGCGATGGTAGCACGCCCATCCGAGCCACACTTTGTTGGACCGACCCGGCGGCACAGGTGCTTCCTCCGGCTTTCAACGACCGAACACCGCGCTTAGTTAATGATCTCGACCTTAGACTGATTGCACAAAATGGTGCTGACTCAGGTACCGTATATCTTCCTTTCGCGATGGATCCTGAAAACCCGTCCGCAGCGGCAACCCTCGGTGACAATATTTTGGATAATGTGGAAATGATCGATGCGGGTATACTACCAGCCGGTGATTATGTCATTGAGGTTCATCATAAAAACAACTTGCAGGACAATGAATCGCAAAAGTTCTCCCTGTGGATCTCTGCACCGGTTTCAGACTGCAGTTTTACACTCGCGTTGGATAGTTTGTCCGCGCCCTTATGTGTGGGCGACGAGGCATCTGTGACCCTGCGCACAAGTGGAGCAAGCGGCCCCGTAACCTATTATGTGGATGATGAAAACCGAGGATTAGATTCCCTACTATCCCCTATTCGAACGGGACGTGTATTTATTTCTGCACTAGATAGTGCAGGTTGTTTTGCAACTACAGATGTAACTATAAATTCACCGGATGGCTTGAGCTTTGGCGACTTCAATCGGGTGCTTGCCCGGATTCATGAGCCTCGAGCTCAGCGAACAGAATTCGTTTTTTCGACTTCATTTAGCAGTGGTTGGGGATCAGATCCAAATGCGAATTGGTGGCGGGCACCCATCGTGGTTGCAAACGACGGATCTGCTAATCCTAACTTCGGGTGTGATTCCTATATCAATGACAGTCTGGTGGAGGGCAAGATTGCTCTCGTTCGGCGTGGCGATTGCCAATTTGGTACTAAGGCCCTACGGGCAGAAGAAGCTGGTGCGATAGCCTGTATTATCATAAATGATGTTCCTGGTGTCATCACTATGGCGCCGGGAGAGGACGGAGATGATGTTACGATTCCCGTATTTATGATCTCTCAGTCTCAAGGAAATGACTTATTAGCACTTATGACCGACACAACAGTAACTCTCAGTCTGGGCACCGTGCCGGAGTTGGAATCCCCAAATTGTGCCGGACTTGATAATGGTTTTATTCATGTTTACAGCCTACCGGGCGATGAGATATTAGATTTTAACTGGAGTACGGGAGATCAAACGGAGTCCTTAACCGATCTGGCTCCGGGAACCTATGCGCTGACTATCACAGATCAGCAAGGATGCACCTACGATCGGGAATATGTATTGACCGCCCCAGATACGCTTGCATTAGCATTTGATCGCATCGAACGCGTGAGTTGCCCAGATACTTTAGACGGGCAAGCGGTTGCGGTTGCCACTGGCGGGCAACTGCCCTATCAGTTTGCCTGGTCTTCAGGTGAGCAGTCGGCGGCAGCGACTTCCTTAGCCTCGGGCTGGAATCAGGTGAGTATCACCGATGCGAAAGGATGTTTGAAAATCGATTCTGTCGAAGTACCTTCGGCTACACCACTTTCCGTTAATTTTTCAGAACTTCTGCCCTCTTGTGTAGATACGAGCTTAGGCAGGGTCAGTCTGCAGCCTCTTGGCACTGAACCGTTTTCCGTTCATTGGGAAGACAGTCTTACAGCGTTTCAGCGGTCCGACCTTGCCATTGGACCCCATACTTTTACCTTGTCGGATGCCTGTAACCGGGTGCTGACAGATTCGGTAATCGTGGCGCCAGCCAGTGACTCTTTAGGCATAGAATCCAATATCACCGCTGCGGACTGTGCCGACGAAGAAGGACGCATCGGGTTTGGCATTTCTGGAGGTCGCGGACCCTACCAGATCAGTTGGTCGAATGGCGATCAAACGAGCTCTATGGGTATTGGTGGAAATGTATTAGCTGAAGGATGGCACTCGGCTGAAGTAACGGATATATGTGGTACGACAGCTTCGATCGATAGTTTTCTTATTACAGCTCCGGACCCCATCGTTGCCCATTGGACCGACATTGAAGGCGAGAGCTGCCCGGGGGCAGGAGATGGGTCTATTGACCTTCAGGTAAGTGGAGGTACGGGCAACTTAACTACTGAAATTAATCCGGGGGATTCTTTAGCTGCTTTATCCGGAGGAACCTACACCCTGCGCGTGCAAGATGATAATCAGTGTACGCTGGATACGAGTTTCACCATTCCATCGCCCGACACACTGCGGGCTGACTTTGATGTAGAAACCGATGGTTATCGTGTGATGTTTTTTGACAAGTCGGAATCCGCCACAGAATACTTGTGGGAATTTGGTGACGGAAATACCTCTAATGAACCTTCACCTACCCATACTTATGATGATGTTGGCCTGTTCGAAGCCTGTTTGACAGTTCAAAATGCCTGTGGAGAAAGGCAGGCCTGTCAAGAGATAAATGTTATGCTTCTTTCTGCACCATCACCTAACGGGCTGTCAATTCAGTTTTTCCCCAATCCTGTTCAGGATCGGCTGACGGTAAGATTGCCAGCGGCAGAAGGTCAGCTTGAGATTTGGTCGGCCTTTGGGCAACCCATTTGGGAAGCCGCCGCCCAGCAAAGTCAGCAGATTAATGTGGCTCAATGGGTTCCGGGTCTGTATATTTTACGATGGCAGGGACAAAGCCATCGTTTGATCGTGCAATAAAGGAGTATCCGAAGAATAGAGGCATAATCTGGCCCATTTTCACTTCCGTGCTTTTGATGGCGTTCACTGCGCTGCAGTTCCGCCTGTTGCTCATTGGCCAGTATTATTTCACCTCCCACCGTTTTTTCGTACTTGATCAGTTTTCGATTTTCACATCTCGAAAACGTGGGACTAAAACGTCTTTACATCGGTGGATATAATCCCTGATCAGAGTCGAAAGCGTCTGCTGTATTATGACCACTATGGCTTCAGATCTTAGACCAATGCATGCGGCATATTCCCAACTTCATTTCATGTTTCAAAACATCATTGGGGAAAGCGGCCGGAGGCCGCAAGCGTGAGGGGTCCGAAGGGCTAGGTGCCGCCGCAGGCGGTACGGAGCGAATAGCGAACCCCGGAGGGGCCCGACCCTCCACCAACTCGTTGTGGAGGGGCACGCCCTAAAATATTATATGTGAAAAAAGTGTTAAGACCTCGTTAAAGGTGTGAAATGTGGGCACCAAGAAGGGAGTTTTGAAGTTATAGTACCGAAATCAAAAGATTAATTATGAAAAAGCAATGGTTAGGTACGGCAGTAATTGCCATCTTATGTTCTGTATTTACCTTTTATGGGATGACGTATTGGCAAGGGGGCGAAGCGGGGCCTCAGGTGGAAATCCGTCAAATGGATCAGGTGCCTGGGCATCAAGCGCTCTATCAGGCAAATGCTGATGGGGATTTCGTTCCGGTCGATTTTGAAGGAACGGCTGAAAAGGTGATGCCGGCTACGGTATTTATACAATCGAAAATAAGACAGGAGCGGCGTCATCAGAATATGTCGGATCCCTTTCGACGGTTTTTCGATCGAGATATGTCGCCATTTTTTGAACGAGAACGTCAGCAACCTCAAGAGCCGCAGTATGGCATGGGATCTGGTTCGGGTGTGATTATTAATGAAAAGGGATATATCATAACGAACCATCACGTGGTCAATCAAGCGGAGGAAATAGAGGTGACGTTGAGTGATAATCGCTCTTACACGGCTAGTCTGATTGGCTCGGATGAGACGACGGATCTAGCCTTGCTGCAAATCGATGCGGAAAACCTGACCGCACTCCCTCTGGTCAATTCAGATCAGGTGAAAGTGGGGCAGTGGGTAATGGCCGTGGGGAATCCCTTTAATCTGACGGCTACGGTGACGGCAGGTATTGTGAGTGCCACGGCGCGCAATATTAATATTAATAAAAACAAATTTGCCATAGAGTCTTTCATTCAAACGGATGCTGCGATTAATCGCGGAAATAGTGGAGGTGCCCTGGTGAATCTGCAAGGGGGACTGGTTGGCATCAATACGGCGCTGATGAGTCCGACGGGTACTTATTCGGGCTATGGCTTTGCAATTCCGTCGAATATCGTCAGCAAAGTGGTGGAAGATATTTTGGAGTACGGTTCTGTGCAGAGAGGCTATCTCGGTGTGATGATCCGCGACTTGAATGAAGAACTGGCGGAAGAGCTCTCAATGGAGCGCATCAATGGTGTGTATATCGACAGTGTAATGGCGGAAAGTGCAGCTATGGAGGCTGGTTTACAATCGCGCGATGTGGTGGTTGCTGTCAATGGGACGGAGATTAGTACTAGCCCGGAATTGCAGGAGCGCATTGCTCGCTATCGACCTGGGGATGAGATCACCTTGAGTATCCTAAGAGCGGGTGATCGTCGAGAAATCAATGTGGTTTTGAAAGAAGCGTATGACGGCACATTGGCGGCGGTACAGTCTCCACAACTCTCTAAGTTGGGTATCCAGCTGCGCGATTTGTCGGAAGAAGAAATGGAAGACCTCGGAATTTCCGGAGGTGTGAAAATTGAGCGTATTGAGTCTGGAGTCGTGCGGCAATCGACGCAAATGCAGGAAGGATTTATCATTACGGGCATGAATCAGCGTCCGGTTGCTTCTGCAGAAGATTTTATAGAACAATTGACAGCGGTCCGAGGCGGTGTATTGGTAGAAGGGATCTACGATGATCGTCCGGGCGTATATTATTATGGTTTTGGTTTGGATAGCTAAGCTGCAATTTTGCGCTCCTATACAAGGGACGCAAAGTTGTAGTGCGGCTATTTTTTAAAATAGAATGCGTCGCATATAGAAATATCTCTTTCGCTGAGGGATCATGGCGTTATCGGGTAATGCGCCGGATAGCGCCATGTTTTTTTATTGGAGGGACAAAAAGATGCATGTGGGCTGGCCCTTGTTGAGACCCGATGCATAAACGACCGAGAGCAATACAACTTCAACTGTTATCCTCAATAACACCGCTTCTAATCCGCGTAATCCTAATACTAGCGCTCAAGCGGCACTGAAGTTTGCGGTGATTGTTCTTGTATCTTATAACCTAGGATTCAGAAAAAAATAGAACAAACTCACCACCACAGCACAAGCAATGTACGCTGTCTTATTGCGGCTTCCACTTGATACCACATCCAGCACTGGGTCGCTGTTGATCTTCGGGAATAGAGCGGCCTTCGAGGAGCTTGTCCAGAGCATTTTTGAGAGCTTCACCGGTCACCGGCACATCATTGCCCGGTCGAGAACCATCAAATTGGCCGCGGTATACAAGCTGCATGTTCTCGTCAAACAGAAAAAAGTCGGGCGTGCATTCTGCCTTGTAGGCTTTTGCCACCTCTTGGGTCTCATCGTAGAGATAGGGAAAGTCCATGCCCAGCTCTTCGGCTCGTTCTTTCATCTTCTCAGGCCTATCCGCGGGGTAGTTCTCCACATCATTTGAAGAAATGGCCACTGTAGAAATGCCCACCTCATCGTATTGATGCACCAATTCGACCCATTTTTCCTGAATATGAATCACGTAGGGGCAGTGATTGCAAATAAATACGACCAAGGTGCCCTTGGGTCCTTTGACATCTTGGAGACCTTTCTTCTTGCCCGAGACCACATCGATCAGCTCAAATTCGGGAGCGGGAGTTCCCAGTTCTAACATTGTACTTTCCTGTAAAGACATAATTCTATCGTTTTTTAGCTCTATCACAAACATAAGAAATTTGCATAGACTTCGCGGGGAATCGCCTGGGCTGCCAAGGAGAACGGTTCTGCATTACGGCATCAGTTGAACGGGATAGATTTTCTCCTCGCCGTTCTTATATTCTATATGGAAAAAATACTGCCCGGCGACATAAGGAGTCGCGGAGATCTGCTGAGGAATCCATTCCGTCCAGCTTTGCACCCACTGACCCTGTGCATTGAGCAGGCGCAGTGTTTTGATCTCTGTAGAAGACTCGATCGTCCACTGCGTGGTTGCCGGATTGGGATAAATTCGAAGATCTTTCGTCGTCGGAGCCTGGTAGAGCACGATCAGCGGCGAGTAGCCGATAGAGCCATCGGAATCAGTGGACCGAATGCGATAAATAAAAGGATTGCTGCCCGTCGGATTAGGGTGCAGGAACTCATAGTCTTGCGGTCCCTTTTGATTGCGAGCCGGCAATTGTCCCACGGTTTCGAAGGTAGAAGTGTTCCACCATTGTACCTCCATAGATTCAACGCCACGGCTTTCGGCCGTCCATTGTATTCGATGCCCTTCTGCATCCGTCCAGCCCTCCACAGTGAGCCATTCAGTAGGTAGTAGTTGAAGGTCAAAACCCGAAGTAATCATACTAAAATCCTGGTCGGACGATAGAGTTCCTTTGTGAGAAACGGTCACGACATATTCTCCCGGCATGGGGTCTTCGATGTAGATTTGTTCGACATTATTCACTGTATCGTCTCCGGTAGTAGCGGGAGTAGATGGATTTTCCACATCCAGCAGATAGGGTTCAAAAGTTGTTCCGTCCTGTTCTATACGCAAGTCGAGGTCATTGACCAGCGCCGGTTCGCGATTATTCAGCCCTGATTTCGTAGTACCCGGGGGATCTGTCCAGCAGACCGTCACTTTGATCGCCTCTGTTCCGTCGGAAACAAAAGTGTAGGATTCAGATCCGCCGTTCTGCAGGTTGAGTTCCATAAGCAGGCTATCATTGCCCGCTGCATCGGAAATGAGATCTGCCGCATCGCGGGTGCTCAAGAGTCCCCAACCATATTCGTAATCCGGAGCCGGTCCGTCGCCCGTGGCTCGAGCGGTATGAATGACCAATCCTTTCAAAGTAGCCGACAGCATGGCTGTATTGCTGAAGAGGTCCAAATGAAGTTGTTGAAGAAGGAGAAGCGAGCCCGCTACATTGGGACCGGACATTGAGGTGCCACTTAAAGATCTATAATCAGAGTTATTGCCATTATCTGAAGAAAATAATCCAATCCCATTTCCCACCACATCGGGTTTAATGCGTCCATCATCGGCCGGTCCCCAGCCGCTGAAGGAGCTCATGCTTACATCACCTGGACCATTGTAGTTTAGCACGTCACCCGCAGCACCTATGGTGAGAATGTTTTTTGAAATCCCATAGAAAGATATACAATCAAATCCATCAGTTCCTCCATCTTTTTCTCTACTAGCTGTGCTGCTCATCCAACCTGTTCCTGGCTCCCAATAATAATGAGAAGTGCCAGAATTTGGTCCGTCTCCTCTATCATTCCCGGCTGATTTAACAATAAGGTAAAAAGGTGCATCATAAGCAATTTGGTCCCAAGAATTTCTACTATAACGACCAAAATCACTATCTTCAGTAGTTGAAAAATCTACGTCTCCCCACCAATGCCAGCCAGAGTTACCTGACCAAGAACCAAAAGCCCAGCCCGTAATTAACCCATAAGAATGATTAGAAATTAGCAATCCATCGGCCGCAGCTGCGGCCATTTCAGTATTATCTGAATTCCAATCATAAGCATCCAACATAGCATCAGGTGCCATCCCCTGAGAACCATTATTCCCAGCATCAGAACCGATAAGAGTGCCCGCCACGTGGGTTGCATGGTAGTTTGTTGCTACTGGAGTATCCCTTTGCGTCACCCGTCCAGTCAGAATCTCGTGTGTTGTTAGTACACCGCCACCATCCCACTCGCCAATGGTCATATTTTCACCATTGAGATCATAGCCCGCGCCACCACCACTATGCACAAGGTCCGTCTGAGTGGAGATTGCCGCATCAGTATTCGTAGTCGTCCGATAGACCGGTCGACCTCGTTCATCCAAAAATGCAATTTCTGTCACGCCCGTGCTGTCTTCAGTCCGTATCGGCCAGCCTTTTTCTTTCGCCTTTGCTACAGCTTCAACATATCGCAATGAATCCCTTACCCGCCATTCCTGTGCTTTTTGCCGCAGTGCTTCTACATTTGTTTTCGATCGGATCCACTCCAATGCTGCATCGTTTTGTGCCTCGATATCTATCCTCCAGATCCCCCCGAACAACATGACAACACCTAGCCACACCTTCGCAGCTGCTAAATTATTACTCATAAGATTTAATTTCCCCAAAATATGAACGCCAATTATTTTTTCTCAGTTCCCCTATTATTGTTTTTTACAAATTTTTAGGGCGATCCGCCCCCTCAACGCGTTCGTGGGCGGCGCTACGTCCGGGGGTGCCGTACCCAACAAGTTGGGTACAGCCAACGCCTGCGGCGTGGCTCCCCTCCCATCGCTATCGCGAATGCAATGCGTAATTCAAGTTCCCTATGTCGGTATATCTCCGCTTCCATCCTGCTTTCTTCCCAAAAAAGCAGAGAGGGCGTCTCCCTCAGGAAACGCCCTCTCTCTTTTCACTCTACAATGATCGCCAGGCTGTCTATCGACCGCCGACTACCATCTTCTTCGTGGCTTTGAAGTCGCCACTGCGCAATTCGTAATAGTACAAGCCATTCGCAGGAATCATTCGGCTATCCACCGTCTCCTCATTATATCCTTGCTTGTACTCATTCTCTATCGTATGTACCACCTTACCCGCTGCATCGTAGAACGTTAGACTCGCCTGTCCTGCTTCCGGAAGGGTAAAGCCAATCACCGTCTTACTCTCAAATGGGTTCGGTATATTCTGATACAACGCAAACTCTAGTCCCGCTTTCGTGAAGCGCAAGGCTATATTTCGAACCTCACCACCCACATAAGCTTCCGCTCGTGTAATCTCAGAGTTGATGCTCATCACTTCACTCAAGCGAACATCGGTCTTCGCGGTGAACACAATCGTGAACAACTCTTCCTCAGAGCCAACGCTCACCGCTTTGGCCGTATTCCAACTCATCGTCATCAAACCGCGATCTGCAAAGACTCCGTAATTACCCGTCGTCATTTCCAGTGCACCGCCTTTCACATCGGTAACTTCCAGCGATTCAGCATTGTAGTCCAATGTCATCTGATAACCCAATACATCTCTGAAACCCGCACTGTTCACCACAAGCGATATCTCTTCGCCCGCTTCAACCTGCTCATCACTCGCCGTCAGTACTAAGGCGCCACTGCGACCTTCCGCTGATGGTCCGTCTAACTGGCTCGTCTGTACATTGCCATTCACATCTCCAATCTTCACAGCCACAAAGTCCTGATCCAATTGGTCGGTAGTTGCTTGTAGCATCTCGATCTCCTCGGCATAGCCGCGAGGTAATACCCCGGCATCCAATACTTCGGTCGCATCGACAAACCGCCAGCTCATATTATTCGCAAACTCCTCATCAATGCCCAAGATCGCTCGACGCAAGTCGATCATATCTGCTCCACTGATGCGTTCATCATCATTTATGTTCGCCGCAATCAAGTCATATGGATCACTGATCGGATTCAAGCCCAGGATATGCTGCTGTATCAACAAGATATCAAAGGTGCTCACTCCATTCAGTATATCATCGTTCTTGCGTGGACTCAAGCGGTAATCCGCTCCGCCGGCTACAAACATCTGATAGAACCCTTGCTCATCCGTCATTCGGGTAATCGGTGTCGGTGCGGACATATTCTCTAAGTACACCTCAACATCCTCTACGCCTTTCGACTGATTCGTCGCCGTCTGACCGTTCACTACGATACTGTTCGTATCCGGTGGACAAATGCCATTCGGATCCTGTATGTCGATATACGTCACTACAAAGTCCTGATTACCCGACGCATCCGTTACCCAGAATTCTACTTCCTTCACGCCGATCGTATCATCACAACAGTAGGTGCGTACCGTATCCGTCGTATCACTGGAGAAACTCATCAACACTTCGCCGCAGTTATCAAAGCTACCTGCATCAAACAAGTCCACTTCGATATCTATACAGCCCGTCGATGGCATCACTACTGTCGCCAGTCCGTTGATCACCACCGGTGTCGGTAGCTTGCAATCTTCTACAGTGAACAGATACTGACAGGTACCTACATTACCACACATATCTTCTACAATCCATGTGATTCTATGCGTTCCAAATGGATAGTTACCACTCGCATCCAGACCACTGCCTACGATATCATCGCTTGGGTTGTTGCCCGCATTGAAAGGCTTCACTCTCCACTCTACATTCAAGAAATCTTCCGGTGTACAGTCTTCCACTTCCTGAATCAACTCGGCATAACCCGTACAGCCTACCGCTGAGCTATCACAGAAGGTTACATCTTCGCAGACCAACAGTTCTGGTGACTCATCATCATTCACCTTAATCACTTGTGTATATGTCCAAGTTAGGTTATCGCCATTCGCATCTTCCTGGCACCAGTCTAATACCGTCCACGTTCTCAATATCTTGAAGCACGCATCTGGCACAACTTCAAAGATCTCGTCGTCGTATCTCACCGCGATTTGCGTGCATACATTATCATTACTAATCTCGGGCTCTCCCATCGCTTCAGGATCGGTGCTGTACTCGCCATTCTCATCACAAGCCAACTCCCTGTCCCGTGGCCAGTTGATGTCAGACTCGCTAAATGGCGTGCACTGCTCAATAGTGATGCGCTGGAAGGCCGTACTGGCATTCCCAAAGTCATCCACAGCTCTGAACGTCCGTACTATCACGCCAACACCGCAATCATTGCGCTGATCATTGTAATCTGCCGTTACTTCCAAACTGCAATTGTCTTCAGCAAAACCGTCAACAATCTCGTAGGTCGGTACTGTCGGATCGTACTGATTATTCCCTAAGCAGTTGCGCTCGTAATCTTCGTCGTAGATCTCCCGCGTCTGACGTACTTCACCTTCTGTCAAGTTGGCTACACGACCAAACTCATCCAGGTTCCACAAGTCAAACGGATAAGTACAACTCACCGTTACGTCCTGAGGTCCTACAATCGCCGGTGGCAACTTGTCTTCTACATTTACATTCACCATACAAGTGTTCGAATTACCCGCAGCATCTGTTACGCGGAACAATACTTGTACTGGACTTCTTTCTATATCCGCACAGCAGAAGTCTACAAACTCCTTGAATACAAATGCACCCGGCTCACAATCAAACTCCTGATCCATGCGACGCAACTCAATGCGGTCAATACCGCAATTGTCGTATGAGCCGTCATCAATCGTCGTCCAGTGCACTCGTGCTTCTCCATTGGCATCCAATGACACTTTCGTGTTTTGATCGCAGATCGCCACAGGTGGCGTTTGATCTTCCACAGTGATTCGAGTTACACAGAAGGACGTATTCTTACAGCCATCTGTCGCACGGTAGGTCACAAAGTGAGTTCCTATCTGAAGATCTGACAACAACCAATTGTTGTCTCCCAAATCCTGAAGGTTACCACTCACCGTCTCTACAGTGTACTCAATATCCGAAACATCTGCACAACCATCTGTAATCGTCGGTATCGGTAATAATAATTCCGCTGAACAATCATTCTGTCCAGTACTCACAATCAACTCATCTTCACATTCGATTTCGGGACCATTATTATCCTCAACTCGGATACGCTGCACAAACTGTCTAGGATTAACTCCCTGCTCTATTGGAGCACAGGCATCACCGATTAACCAAAATCTGTAAATCACATATCCACTTCCACAATTCGCTATCTGAGCCACTTCGTCTCTATAGGTCACTGATATATCACAATGGTGGTTTCCAAATATTTCTTGACCATTTAAGGTAGGATATCCGGTAAACTCAGGCTCTGTCAATTCAGGCTCTGCTGCAACATCCTCACAAGCCAATGGCGGTAATTCAAAGCCATCTACTTGTGGTGGCCATACTACCTGATCAAAGTCAAAGCCGAGAACATAAATGTTCTGGATGCACTCTGCATCATTTCCGTTGGCATCACTAATCACCCATGTTCTGATTATCTGTGCTAC
>Ga0306912_1000852_pt1 | contig 15974 bp, 12 predicted proteins | sample AntRauFillE10628_FD_190443 | JGI IMG/M metagenome (GOLD analysis project Ga0306912, IMG submission 190443) | Saline lake microbial communities from Rauer Islands, Antarctica - Metagenome Filla E10 #628 (v2) (version 2) | ecosystem: Environmental > Aquatic > Non-marine Saline and Alkaline >... | reverse complement strand
ACTCCGATATCCTCCACAGGAAGAATGAAGACGTTATTCGAAAGAGTAGCGTCTTTTTTTTGTGTTAGAGCGTCCCGCGTATCGCGGGAAGGTCATCGGTTCGACTCCGATATCCTCCACAGGAAATTGAAGACCTTATTCGAAAGAGTAGCGTCTTTTTTTGTGTTAGAGCGTCCCGCGTATCGCGGGAAGGTCATCGGTTCGACTCCGATATCCTCCACAGGAAGAATGAAGACGTTATTCGAAAGAGTAGCGTCTTTTTTTGTGTTAGAGCGTCCCGCGTAACGCGGGAAGGTCATCGGTTCGACTCCGACTCCTCCACAGGAAATTGAAGACCTTATTCGAAAGAGCAACGTCTTTTTTTATTTTGTGTTAGAGCGTCCCGCGATTGAGGAGAAGGGTGTTTCACGCAAAGTCGCAAAGACGCTAAGGCGGCAAGATGATCAGTCCCGAGGATCGCCGATGGTGACCTCGATGATGTGCCACTCGACTCCGATATCCTCCACAGGAAGAATGAAGACGTTATTCGAAAGAGTAGCGTCTTTTTTATTTTGTGTTAGAGCGTCCCGCGATTTGCGGGAAGGATATTCCCCTTTTTATCCACGGATGCTTCTCACTTTTTTGTTTTTGAGCGGTCTGTATGTGAATTACAAAAATTATAAAAAAGAGTTGGACGATAATCCGCCCCCTAAGAATTTGTAGCATTTGGTTTGATTCATTGTCTAGCAAAAACCTTTGAGCGTCCATAATTTCCTTCCACAGAAAGGAGCAGGTTTGTAACCGTCTATTGCATCTGCGGGGAAGTCACTATATTTAGCCCTAATTCACGACCGACCGCCAATTACGGGTCACCTTAGGTGATTTGGTGATATAAGTAGACTTAATACTAATGAGATGGAAATCAAGCAATGGCTAGATCAAATAGATGAAACAACGAGCAAATTCTGCCAGGCTTTTGGCGAACTGAGTAATGAGCAATTGAATTGGAAGCCAAGCTCGGACTCCTGGAGTATTGCTCAGAATATTGAGCATCTGATTCTGATCAATGCATCCTATTTCCCCATCATAGAGTCCATAAGAAAGGGCACATACAAAGCCCCATTGATATCTAAAATAGGATTTCTTGTTTCCTTCTTCGGTAATTTTTTATTAAAAGCAGTGAATCCCGACCGGAAAAATAAGGTGAATACTTTCCCCATATGGGAGCCAAAAAAAAGTGATGTGCCCGCCGGAATTTTGGACCGATTTCAAGAACATCAATCTGAGCTAAAGAAAGTGATTGCGCATTCGCAGGATCTGGTTGAACAAGGGGTTGTAATATCCTCGCCTGCCAATAAATACTTTGTCTATAAATTGGGTAAAGCCTTTGAAATCGTTGTGACCCACGAACAAAGGCATTTTAACCAGTCAAAAGAGGTGTTACAATTACTCCGAAAAAAGGGTGACGAATCATCGTGACCAAACATTTTGATTCTCTTACACTATCCTTCCCTTCCGCTAATCCACTAAGATAGAGCGTGCACACCAGAGATCACCTAGGCCTCTGTTCACAAGAATTAAGAATCGTAATTTTAAAAAATGCCCTCTTTAGATTTAATACGAATCAAGTTTTTTATTTGGGCGTATCCCCCGGCGCCTACTTCACATTTTATAGTGAGATCCATACAAAAGGTATAATCTTATAGTCTAACTCCTCCACACCGGCGCCGGCGGTCGCTATGTCCGGGGGTGCCGTCCTTCAGAGCGTCGGGGCGCTCTTCGGACCCGCTCGCTGAGCTCGCGGCCCCTACCAGCGCTTACGCAAAAGACTGGTGGGGAAATATCATTGGTCTCTGAAATTATCAGCATACATAAAAATGGGCACTCTCGCTGACCAAGACGGCAAAGAGAATAGTGTTAGTTTTTCCTTTACCCTCTAACACCCCTTGTCTTTAGGGAATCTGAAAGAAAAGAATATATTTTCTGGCAAAGTATTGCGAATTGTCAAAAAGGGTTGTATATTTGCAGCCGCTTACGAAGGAATCGTCAGTAGGACGAGACCAGTAAGGAAGTTATTTGACAAGATTGGGAAAGAGTAAAGCGAGTAAATTAGGATTTAGAAGCAAATAAGGGCGCATGGAGGATGCCTAGGCTTCTGGAGGCGACGAAGGACGTGGTAAGCTGCGAAAAGCTACGGTGAGATGCACACGATCAGTGATCCGTAGATGTCCGAATGGGGCAACCCAAAGATCTTAGCTGTGAGGTTAAGAAGCAAACCCTGGGAACTGAAACATCTCAGTACCGGGAGGAAGAGAAAACAATAGTGATTCTGCGAGTAGTGGCGAGCGAAAGCGGAAGAGCCCAAACCGTATGTTTTCGAATATACGGGGTTGTAGGACTTGCGATAATTATATAACACAGAAGTGGAAGGGTTCTGGAAAGGCCCACCAAAGGAGGTGAAAGTCCTGTACACGTACAGTGTTGTATATGCGCGATGTTCCTGAGTATCACGGGACCGGAGAAATCCTGTGTGAAACGGCCGGCACCATCCGGCAAGGCTAAATACTACCAGAAGACCGATAGTGAACGAGTACCGTGAGGGAAAGGTGAAAAGGACCCCGAGCAGGGGAGTGAAAAGACCCTGAAACCATGCGCTTACAAGCGGTCGGAGTCTCCATTTATGGGGATGACGGCGTGCCTTTTGCATAATGAGCCTACGAGTTACTCCTATATAGCAAGTTTAAGGTATTTAAATACCGGAGGCGCAGCGAAAGCGAGTCTGAATAGGGCGATGAGCTATATGGGGTAGACGCGAAACCGTGTGATCTACCCATGGGCAGGTTGAAGCTTCGATAGTATCGAAGTGGAGGACCGAACCGGTAAACGTTGAAAAGTTTTCGGATGACCTGTGGGTAGGGGTGAAAGGCCAATCAAACACGGAGATATCTCGTACTCCCCGAAATGCATTTAGGTGCAGCGTTAACGATATTGTATCATGGAGGTAGAGCTACCAATAGGGCTAGGGGGCTTCACGGCCTACCAACCCCTGATGAACTCCGAATGCCATGATATGTAGTTAACAGTGAGGCGTTGGGTGCGAAGGTCCAACGCCGAGAGGGAAACAACCCAGACCATCAGTTAAGGTCCCAAAATAAGTATTAAGTTGCAGAAACGAGGTGAGGATGCACAGACAGCTAGGATGTTGGCTTGGAAGCAGCCATTCATTTAAAGAGTGCGTAACAGCTCACTGGTCGAGCGTTCTTGCGCGGAAAATAATCGGGCATAAAATACTTTACCGAAGCTATGGATTGTCCACTTTTAGTGGATAGTGGTAGGGGAGCATTCCAATGGCGCAGAAGGTTACACGTGAGTGTAATTGGAGCGATTGGAAACGAAAATGTAGGCATGAGTAACGATAAATGCGGTAAGAAACCGCATCGCCGGAAGACTAAGGGTTCCTGTATCTATGCTAGACAGAGCAGGGTTAGTCGGGACCTAAGGCGTATCCGAGAGGAGAAGTCGATGGAAAACCGGTTAATATTCCGGTACCTTCAATAGATACGATGAGGAGACGAAGAGGCGTAAGATCCGCCACCTGACGGAATAGGTGGTTGAAGCCTGTAGGCGATGAACTGTATAGGAAAATCCGTACGGTGAGCTGAACGGCGATAGTACACTGAGTCCTACGGGATGAAGTGATAGTGATCCCAAGCGTACTTCCAAGAAAATCCTCTAAGGTATAATCTATTGATAGCCCGTACCATAAACCGACACAGGTAGTCAAGGAGAGAATCCTAAGGCGCTCGAGAGACTCGTGGCTAAGGAACTAGGCAAAATAGCCTCGTAACTTCGGGAGAAGAGGCGCTCTTATAGCGATATAAGAGCCGCAGTGAAGAGGCCCAAGCGACTGTTTACCAAAAACACAGGACTCTGCGAATTAGAAATAAGACGTATAGGGTCTGACACCTGCCCGGTGCTGGAAGGTTAAGGAAGGGAGTTATCCATTTATTTGGAGAAGCTCTTAACTGAAGCCCCAGTAAACGGCGGCCGTAACTATAACGGTCCTAAGGTAGCGAAATTCCTTGTCGGGTAAGTTCCGACCTGCACGAATGGTGTAACGATTTGGGCACTGTCTCGGCCACGAGCTTGGTGAAATTGAAGTATCGGTGAAGATGCCGATTACCCGCAACGGGACGAAAAGACCCCGTGAACCTTTACTACAGCTTCACATTGTGCTAGGGTATAAGATGTGCAGGATAGGTGGGAGACTTTGAAGCTATTGCGCCAGTGATAGTGGAGTCGACCTTGAAATACCACCCTTCTTATACTTTGGTACTAACCCCGATGCAATCGGGGGACATTGTGTGGTGGGTAGTTTGACTGGGGTGGTCGCCTCCTAAAGAGTAACGGAGGCTTGCAAAGGTACCCTCAGCATGGTTGGTAATCATGCAAAGAGCATATAAGTAAAAGGGTGCTTGACTGAGAGATTGACGGATCGATCAGGGACGAAAGTCGGCTTAAGTGACCCGGTGGTTCCGCATGGAAGGGCCATCGCTCAAAGGATAAAAGGTACTCCGGGGATAACAGGCTGATCTCCCCCAAGAGCTCATATCGACGGGGAGGTTTGGCACCTCGATGTCGGCTCGTCACATCCTGGGGCTGGAGAAGGTCCCAAGGGTTGGGCTGTTCGCCCATTAAAGTGGCACGCGAGCTGGGTTCAGAACGTCGCAAGACAGTTCGGTCTCTATCTGTTGCGGGCGCGGGAATATTGAGAGGATCTGACACTAGTACGAGAGGACCGTGTTGGACATACCACTAGTGTACCAGTTGTACTGCCAAGTGCATCGCTGGGTAGCTATGTATGGCTCGGATAAGCGCTGAAAGCATCTAAGCGCGAAGCCGTCCTCAAGATGAGTATTCCATAAGGGGCGTGGAAGATGACCACGTAGATAGGCTATAGGTGGAAGTGCAGTGATGTATGGAGCCGAGTAGTACTAATCCCCCGAACGCTTCTTTTTTTATAATTTACTCCCTTTACCCAATCCCAATCTTGTCATTTTTTAAAGTATACGGTGTACGCGTACTTAAGTGTAAGTGTACATTACAGATTGAACAGGCGGTCTGAGCGAAGGGGATCCACCTCTAACCATTCCGAACAGAGAAGTTAAGCCCTTCAGCGCCGATGGTACTGCGTCAGAGCACGTGGGAAAGTAGGTCGCCGCCGCTCTTTTTAAATCTTAAAGGCTCCATATCCATTCGGGATGTGGGGCCTTTTTTGTTTTAGCCCGGTTTTGGATCCGCTGAATCAGCTGGGGGGTGTTGGAATTTTCAAGCCGGGTTCATGTGATTGATTATATGGATTCTAGCTATTATTTTTATGATGTATGTACTAAGTTCAACAGTCTTGTATAGAGTGTACATCACCTTTCATTTTTTCTTTTATTCTTGTCATAGGTTCTTTTTCCAATCTACTTTTTAGCGTTGGTCCAATTATATTTCTTATTAATTGGTATCTTTCTAATTATTATGCCTAAGGGTTCAATTTGCAACATTGAAATCAATAAGAATTATTGTCCTCGTTGCGGACAACACTTTACCCCTCGTCGTATTACAAACAAAAGCCTATTCCTTGATATTATTGACGGCCTGTGGAAAAGTCCTTTTATGAGAACATAAAGATTGGGATCTTGCGCCCCGACAAGCTCGTGAATAATTACTGGGAGGGATATAGAGGGTATTATTTTAGTCCGGGTAAGTTTCTTACGATTGCTTTGTTTTTCCTTCTCATCAATTTTTTGATTCGTGATACCTTCTTTGTTATTAAGGTTGAGAAAGGGAATATTGCGCCTAATTTCCTCTTGCTTTTCCTATCATTATTTCTTTACAGCCTGAGCACTTGGATAGTTTACACCCTATATAGAAAAAATTTCAATGAGCATTTTGTACTGAATATATATACGCTCTCCCTATGGACGATTGTATTTGTTCCTTTCTCATTAATTTGGGACTTTATTCATTTGGAATATTTAGATCAAATCTCAACTCTCCTTTATTTTTTTCTCATTGTCGTATGGAATAATCCAGTGTTTACTATGTCCTGGTGGAAACGTATTATATACATACTTCTGAATATCATTATTCTTTCCTTATTGTTATACAGTCTCCTTATTGTTTCTGATTTTGATGGGAAGGTCTTCGGGGAGTTACTCTCCTCTGACTTTAATTAAAATGAAATACTAATGCATGTTTCTAATTTTGTTCAAATAGGAAGGGAGAAAGTAGGATTCATAGTTTATTTTTCACATTCAAATTACGTAGAAAATAGCTCCTGCTTCGAAAAAATTATCTTACATTTCACATAAAGTAACTATTCATTTTCGATACAAAACCACAAGCCTTATGGTTCGCCTCGTTTCTCTCCCGGTTCTCCTTCTCCTACTCACCAGCTGTCAAAGCATTCCCAAGGGGGCTGAAGTCGTGACGGACTTCGAAAAAGAAAAATACCTGGGTACCTGGTACGAATTAGCTCGACTCGATCATCGCTTTGAACGAAATCTCACGAACGTGACCGCGGAATATACGTTGAAAGATGATGGTAGGATCAAAGTCATCAATCGGGGCTACGATACTGAAGCCGAATCTTGGAAGCAAGCCGAAGGCAAAGCTAAGTTTCGGGAAGACGAAAATATCGGCAAACTCAAAGTCTCTTTTTTCGGCCCCTTTTACTCGGGCTATAATGTCATCGCCCTGGATGACGATTATCAATATGCGATGATCGCGGGAAAAGATTTGGATTATTTATGGCTCTTATCCCGAAAGACGACAATGCCAGAATCCATTACATCGGATTATCTCTCACAGGCGGAGAACATCGGATACGATACCTCTGAGCTCATTTGGGTTGGACACAGCCGAAAACCAGAGTTGGAATGAGCACCATCAGTGCAACTCTTGAAAATATCAATTATTTTGCGAAAGGCTTCCTTATAGCTCTTTACAGAATGTCTTTTTATACCTATAAAAAATGGCAAAATGACCCAACTGGATAAGATGGTATGTAATAGTTTAAAAATAAAGGGGACGGTATTGTTTTTTTATTCCCTGCTTTTCTCACCAATCGCTTCTCCAGATTCCTTTATAAAAAAGAGCGCCCCTTTTTGTAGTAACATTCTTATGCTCAGTTTGCCTTCATCATATATTCCTATTCCTGTGGATACGCTGCCAGATACATTAAACAGGCCACCAGAGGCTCAGCAAATTCAAGCAATCGTAGTTCGCGATTTCGATCATTCTAAATCCCTTCTGCAAAGAGATGGTCCTACTAGCCATATTCCCGAATCCATGGCTCAACGCTTTCCCGATCGATCCTTGTCCTATCGATTGAACACTAGAGCAGGGATTCAAATGGAGGAACGAGCTCCTGCCAGTTACCGACTCTCCATCCGCGGCAGTTCACTTCGCTCTCCCTTTGGGGTGCGCAATGTAAAAGTGTACTGGAATGATATACCCTTCACGAGGGCCAATGGAGTGACACCGCTGCAAATGCTTGACCCCACTCTGATAGGCCGGGCCGACGTATTGAAAGGACCTATGGGCAGTCGATTCGGAGCTAGTAACGGCGGAGTGGTATTTTTTCATCTACCGGAGAACAAAAGCTCGCAAATCTCTCTTGGGACTACCCAGGGCAGCTATGGCCTTCAGCGTTATCAGATGAGCTACAAAGACACCTTTGCAGGTGGACAGGTCACACTATTGCACGCCCGACAGCAATGGGATGGCTACAGGGAGCACTCGGCCATGAATCGAGAGAATACACTCGCCCGGATCCAATTGCAGCCATCAAAGAAGCTGGACATTGACGTATCAATCTTACACAGCCAGCTATTTTATCAATTACCGGGCGGCCTCACCCGAGAGCAAATGAAACAAAATCCGAGAGCAGCACGGATAGGCGCAGCAGCTCAAAATAGTTCCATCGATCGATCCTCTCTTTATGCGATGACTCACCTGAAATACAAAGCGTCCAGGGCATGGCAGTCGGTGGCTTCTGTTTATCTGCGAACCCATGAATTTGACCATCCCTTCATTTTGGATTATAAACAAGAAACGGGCTATGGAATGGGCGGACGATGGGGGTTCAAAGGTCAAATAGATATGAAAGGTCAGAAGTTAGAGTGGAATCTGGGTTTAGAAGCGCAATTTGAGCTCACACAGGCGAGTAATTTTGAGAATGTGGGGGGCATTAGAGATTCCTTGCGCTTTCTGGATCAACTCCAGGTTAATACGGGCTTCGTATACCAGGAGTTGCGCTGGCAGGCAGGCTCGCAGTGGGAAATTACCCTTGGTGCCAGCCAAAATTTCACTGCTTTCAATATTGATCGTACCTTGTCCACCGGCGCTCTGGCCGCAGCATCTGGCGAAAGTGCTTATCCCATTTACGTGCTTCCTCGCTTAGCCCTACTTTATTTCCCCCATCGGCAGGTGACGCTCTTTGCCAACTGGGGTCGGGGAGCATCCGTACCCTCGCTAGCAGAAGTTAGAACTAATGAGGGGAGCATCAACCGAAGCCTGCGCCCAGAGGTGGGACAAAACCATGAAATCGGTGGTCGATATAGTTCCAACCGCCTGGATCTGCAAGCCTCTGTGTATTATTTTCAGCTCTCAGAAACCATTACCAATTACACAAACGCCGATGGCGTTGTCCTTTTTCGAAATGCGGGCGCTACGGATCAATGGGGCGCAGAACTCGAAGGAAAGTGGCAGTTGTTACCGTGGACGAACTCACTATTTAAGGATGTACACATCCAGCAGGCATGGACTATTCAATCGTTTCGCTTTGATAATTATACCCGGGCTGGCCAAGACCTGAGTGGATTTTCTCTGCCTGGAGTCGCCCCACTATCCGTTTTTACCCAACTCTTTGCCGAATGCCCTTCCGGGTTTTACGCTTCTCTTTCTCATAAATGGACAGATCGATTACCCCTGAACGATGCGAATACTGAATTTCAGGATTCAAATCATTTTATGACCGCTCGCGTAGGCTATGAATTCGTATTGTTTCCAGGTCTTTGTATGAATCTATTTGGCGGCGTCGATAACATGCTGAATAGTCAATTGAGTTTTGGCAATGATGTCAATGCTTTTGGTCAACGATTTTTTCAGCCAGCACCGGGAAGAAATTATTACGGAGGATTAAAATTGAATTACGATTTGTAAGTTGCGTGGGGCCTGGCATCAGCTCAAAAAACCAATTCACATCCCGACACCGAATTTGATCTACCCTTTACTGACTGGGAAGGTCCATCGGAAAATTTTATTTTTCTGCGACAGGCCGAAAGGCTGACGCTGGATGGTGGAATCATAGCTCGACTTTTTTTACCTTTGACTTCCATGAAAAAAGAACAGTCCTACAAGATTGCTTTAGAGGTTATCAGTTGGCTAATCACTTTTGTGATTGTCGCAGCCGCTCTCGCTCCCATTTATCTCTATGGTATTGATTACCCTTTTTGGATCGGTAATGCGGCTCTCATCATCATATTTATCACCGGTTTTCGCTACACTTTCTTATTGAAGTTCAGCTGGCTCCAATCTTTTTTTTGGATCAAAGTAGGCTTCATTGCCTTCGGCTTACTTCTTGTCGTTTCCCTGGCCAATTATCTCAGCACCCTCAACCGCTACATGGATGAAGACGGCCTGAATACAATTACATATGCACTTCAGTATCGAGACCAATTGAGCATGATTCGATACATCAAAAGTCAGATTCTATTCTTTGGAGTTGGCAGCATCGTCGCTTCACTTTCTCTCGCTATTCGATTAGCGATTTCCGTTTGGCGAGATGTCAATCGCTCCTAGGCACTTTTTTTTATTTTTTTTGGGGTGTCCCCCGCCACGGCGGGGGCCGGGCTATTCGGTGCTGCGCAGAGCTTGGCCCTGGCGGGCCGCTCACCGCCTCAGCCACAGGCTGGTCAGGCGGTGGCGCACCTACTATCCCTCACCCAATAATGTGTCGTTTACCATTGGAGAAAGGCATTTCAAAAAGTACATTTGGGATCCTAATTGCCAGATGTTCTAAGGAGTATAAAAAATGAACGTTTACATCAAGCGAGCTTTTTTACAAGGAATCTGCGAAAAATATTTTTGCTGAAAGATTGAAGTCCCTGTCCTCAACTCTTTAACTGCGTAGTTCTCTATTTTTAGATGAGAGGAGCGAAGCTTCTCAAGTTAATTTTTGCCAATATAAATAGTACGTAAAGAGGATTTGATATAAAAATATAAACGCATTAGGCCCAAATAGAGATAATTTCAAACTGTAGTTATTGATTTTATTCTATATTTTGTTATTTTACGACGAATCTTTAATCCCACCATATGATAAAGTACTTTAAACATACCCCGCAGGATTTATTATCGGGACTTGTTGTTTTCCTCGTAGCCTTACCCCTCTGTTTAGGTATTGCCTTAGCTTCGGGCGCCCCATTATTTTCAGGTATCATTTCCGGCGTAGTCGCGGGTTTGGTCGTTGGATCTTTGAGTAATTCCCATTTAAGCGTAAGTGGTCCCGCCGCTGGTCTTACGGTAATTGTTCTGGATGCCATTTCTGATTTGGGATCTTTTGAAGCTTTTTTGGTGGCTGTTGTTATTGGTGGTGTAATCCAATTGATGATGGGTTTCTTTAGAGCGGGAATCATTGGCTTGTTTTTCCCGGTTTCTGTGATCAAGGGGATGCTAGCGGCCATTGGTTTGATATTGATCATGAAACAAATTCCATACTTTTTGGGATTGGATCCCACCGCCTTTAAGGATTTAAGTTTTTTACAAGTTGGAGGTAGGAAAACTTCCGACTACTTTAATATTGCATTTGATAACTTGAATACGGGCGCATTGATTGCAGGAGTGGGCGCTTTGATTATCATGGTGCTTTGGGATTATAAAATAAAGCAATACTTACCGAAGATCTCTTTTATCCCCGGAGCTTTAATAGGAGTACTGTTTGGAATGGGAATCAACTACTGGTTGCGATATGCCGGATCTGATATTATGATTACGGATGGCTATCTCGTGAACTTGCCAAATATTAAGGATCCAGAAGTATTCAAGGAGTCTTTTGTATTGCCGGATTGGTCCATTATTCTAGATCCTATCGTATGGAAGGTTGCCATTGTCATTGCCGTAATTGCGAGCTTAGAAACCCTCTTGAGTGTAGAGGCCGTAGATAATTTAGATCCACATAAAAGGAAAACCGACAAAGACCAGGAGCTAAAAGCACAAGGTGTGGGGAATATTATTGCAGGTATGATTGGAGGAATTCCTATGACAGCCGTAATCGTTCGTTCAACTGCGAATTTAGAGTCAGGCGCACGATCGAAAATGTCAGCCATCTATCACGGTATCTTTCTAGCGGGTTGTGTGGTATTAATTCCATTTGTACTCAACGACATTCCTTTGGCCGCTTTAGCAGCCATTCTACTCATGGTGGGATATAAATTGTCCAAGCCTTCATTATACATCAATATGTGGAAAGCCGGGAAATCTCAGTTTATTCCATTTATTATTACGATTGCTGCGATTCTCATTGAGGACTTATTAGTGGGTATTCTTATTGGTTTGGGTGTAGGTATTATTTTTATCCTGAAGGCGAATTACGACAACTCTCACTTTTATGATGAGATTCAAGAGCCGGAAGGAGGATACAAGAAGAAAATCACTATTCGATTGAGTGAACACGTTTCATTTCTCAACAAGTCCGGCTTGATCAATCGTTTTGAGAAAGTTCAGCCCAACACCCATGTTGTTATCGATGCGAAGGACAGTTTGTTTATCGACTATGATGTGATGGGAATTATCAATGATTTTATCATTAATGGAAAGGAAAAAGACATCCATGTGGAGGTTGTAAATTACGACGAAGAACGCGTTCAATCCTAGGAGATTCCGGAATGCTTGAGTGATTTTCAATTTCCATGGCACTGCTTTTTTAGGCATTTTGGATGAGCGATGGGAGGCCCCGGGGCGCCGGCAGGTAGTACCCGTCAGGGTCTTTGGATATATACCTCTAAGTTTTTTGATTGTCCGGCGACCCGTGGGCTTGGGCCCGAAGGCGCTTTAGGCAATATTCCTTGATATTCTGTGCTCATTTTTTTCTTTTCTCTGACGGTTAGGAGCGCCTTCGGGGTCCCCGGCAGCAGGATGGCCTTGGCGCGATGGAGCTGCCGCGGACCGAGTGAACAACGAGCCCCGGACGTAGCGACCCCGCTCGAGCGAAAGGAGAGCGGGGTCAACCCCAAAAAAATATAATATATATGAACTTAGGCGTCATAAGTGTAGGAGCATTATTGTAATATTGGGTGGGATTCTGCTACCTTTGGCGGTAAATAATTAGGAATTATGTCTGATTTTTTGAATGATTTGAATCCAGTACAAAAGCAAGCAGTCACCACCACTGAGGGACCGGTAATGGTGATAGCGGGGCCGGGATCCGGGAAAACGCGGGTGCTGACCTACCGAATCGCCTATTTGATTGATCAGGGCATTGCTCCCCACCGGATTTTATCACTGACATTTACCAATAAGGCAGCCAGGGAGATGAAAGCTAGAATTGAGAGTGTCGTTGGACAGGGGGCTCGGAAATTATGGGCAGGAACGTTTCACTCTATTTTTGCCCGGATTTTACGGATTGAAGCAGATAAAATTGGATACCCCAGATCGTTTACTATTTACGATACGGATGATTCTAAAAACGTCATCAAAGGAATCGTTAATGATATGTCACTCGATCCTAAAACCTATAAAGCCAATGCGATTCGCAATAGAATCAGTTCGGCAAAATCCAACTTGATTACGCCGAAGCGCTACAAAAACAACGATGATCTGATGATGCAGGATCAGTCCAACCGACAGCCTCATTTGCATGAGATTTATAAACGGTATGTTCAGCGATGCTATAAGGCGGGGGCTATGGATTTTGATGATTTGCTTTTGCAAATGTACCGACTGCTCTATCAAAATCCGGAGGGTGTCCGGGACAAATACAGGGATATTTTTCAGTATGTGATGGTAGATGAGTTTCAGGATACCAACTTTTTGCAATATTCAATCTTAAAGCAGTTAAAAAAATACGAAGGCAGCAATGAAAACCTGGGTATCGTCGGGGATGATGCGCAGAGTATTTATGCTTTTCGTGGAGCGACGATTCGAAATATCCTGGATTTTGAGAAGGACTTTCCGAATGCCAAAGTATTCAAACTCGAACAAAATTATAGATCTACCGGACCTATTGTGGAGGCTGCCAATCAGGTGATTGGATTCAATAGTAAGCAGATTGAGAAGAAAATCTGGACAGAGAAGAAGGATGGAGAGAAGATTCGAGTGATTAAAGCTCTGACTGACACAGAGGAGGGCCGGTTAGTGGCTGACGGTATCCTGGAGCACAAGACGCGACATCATTTATCTAATAGTGAAATTGCCGTGCTGTATCGGACGAATGCTCAGTCCAGAGTATTTGAGGAACATCTGCGCAGGCATAATATTCCATATAGGATATTTGGCGGGCTGTCTTTTTATCAGCGCAAGGAGGTAAAAGACCTGGTGGCGTATATGCGGTTAGCGGTGAACCCTATCGATGACGAGGCATTTAAGCGAGTGGTTAACTTCCCCAAGCGGGGGATAGGTAAGACGACGATGAATAAGGTCCTGCACGTAGCTGCGGAAAAGGAAATTCCAGTGATAAAAGCAGTACAACACACGTCTTTGCCTTCGGGGACTGCGACAAAATTACGTCGATTTGTAGCTACGGTGCAGGGTTTGCACGAGCGGGCACAAATGGAAAACGCCTATGATATGGTGTTGCATATTTATAAGAAAAGCGGACTACACGAAGAGTTGAAAAACGACAGTTCGATTGAAGGGCAGAGTCGAATGGAGAATGTGTCAGCGCTATTGGATGGTGTGCAAGAATTTATAGAAAATGACGAAGTCGTTGAAGGACAAGATATCGATGACAAGTCGCTGGATTCCTACTTGCAAAATATCGCATTATTAACCGACATAGATAAGGTGGATGAAGGAGAGGATCACGTGACCTTAATGAGCGTTCACGCGGCGAAGGGCTTGGAATTCCCCTCCGTATTTATTGTCGGTATGGAAGAGAATTTATTTCCCTCTTTTATGTCTTCAGACAGCCCGGAAGATGTGGCGGAGGAGCGTCGGTTATTTTATGTGGCGATAACGCGCGCAGAACAGTTTTTGACGCTGAGTTACGCCGGCAGCCGTTATCAATACGGTTCGATGCGATACAACGATCCGAGCCGATTTTTAGGAGAAATTTCAGATGAAGTACTTTCAGGGGCTGTGAGTAGTCGGCAACAAGTGCGCGGTGGACCGAGTTTGGCTCCTCGCAGCAGAGTATCCGGCGTTCAGTCGGCAAGAAAAAAAGGTGTGCAGGCTGTCTCAACACGGGATATTGATGCTTCGAAGTTTCAACCGAGTCCCATGGGGCGCATTTCGCCCGGACAGGAGGTTTTGCATCTCAAATTTGGAAAGGGCACCGTAAAGCGCATTGACGGCACAAATGACAAAAAAGTAGCAACGATTTATTTTCCCGAGATCGATCAATCAGAGCGCCGTATTATGCTCAAATTTGCCAAATTGCAAATTCTTGATCCATCCTAATAGCGAGTCTATGGCGTTGAGAACGTAGAAGAATGAAGAATTATCCCTTACAAGATTGGGCAAATACGACAAAGCGTCTAGCACGGGAAGCGGGTTTTTCATTTGTTGGAATCAGCAAGGCACAACGCCTGGATGAGGAGGCTGAGCGATTGGAGGCCTGGCTGGCACAAGGGGCACATGGCAAGATGGGATATATGGAAAACCATTTTGAGAAGCGGGTTGATCCTCGAAAATTGGTGCCGGGGGCACGCTCTGTTGTTTCATTGATGTACAATTATTCTACAGATCGCCGGCCAGCAGATCCCGATGCCCCAAAGATTTCCACTTATGCCTATGGTAAGGATTATCACTATGTGATTAAAGACAAACTGCGAACACTCGTACGGTCGATGGAGGACGAAATCGGTCGGGAGATACAAGGTCGCTGTTTTACAGATTCAGCCCCAGTAATGGAGCGCGACTGGGCACGTCGCAGTGGCATTGGTTGGATGGGAAAAAACACCCTTTTGATCCATCCTCGCGCGGGTTCTTACTTTTTTTTAGCTGAATTAATTATTGATTTGCCGCTTGCTGCTGATGGTCCAATGAAAGATTATTGTGGCACCTGCACGAAATGCATCGAAGCATGCCCAACAGATGCTATTGCTGAGGAAGGCTATCGTTTGGATGCATCGAAATGCATTTCCTACTTGACAATTGAGTTAAAGGATGAGATTCCAGAAGAATTTAAAGGTAAGATGGAGAATTGGATTTTCGGCTGTGACATCTGCCAGGAGGTCTGTCCCTGGAATCGATTTTCGGAGCCGCACTCGGAACCTGCTTTTGATCCTCACCATGAGCTACTAGCTATGACAAACTCGGACTGGAAGGAGCTTACGGAAGATGTATTTCGCAAGTTATTTCGTAAATCGGCTGTGAAGCGAACGAAGTTTCAGGGGTTGAAACGTAATATCAAATTTGTAAATAAGGGCAAATGATGAGCGGAATGTCCTGGGGCTACCGGGAAGAGTCTTGTTCTGGAGGTGTTTCTTTTGACTTCGAAGCTTTTTTTTCACTTGGAGAGGAGTTGATGCCCTCCTCTTCCTCCTCGAGGCTAATGGTTTTATCTTGATAGCGGCCTTTGAGGTCATCGATGATGGATTTTTTCCATAGCTTAGTTCCCGTGAAATAGGCTGCACGAGTAATCACGTGTGCTGCCACTGGAGCGGTGAGAAAGAGAAAGAGGATGATAGCTGTAACGCGTGATGTGACAGAAATATCATTGAAATAGGTGGCGGCACTCACCAAAACGAGGCCTACTCCAAGGGTTACAGCTTTTGTCGTTA
>Ga0306912_1000848_pt1 | contig 16081 bp, 20 predicted proteins | sample AntRauFillE10628_FD_190443 | JGI IMG/M metagenome (GOLD analysis project Ga0306912, IMG submission 190443) | Saline lake microbial communities from Rauer Islands, Antarctica - Metagenome Filla E10 #628 (v2) (version 2) | ecosystem: Environmental > Aquatic > Non-marine Saline and Alkaline >... | reverse complement strand
GGCTATTTCTAAATTTATCAAACTTTACATCTGTAGCGTGATATAGCTTGGGTTGCCCCTTCACAAACTCATCAGCCGTCTTATACTTCTTAGCTTCTGTGGTAAGATTATCAGATGATACAGATTCAAGTTTTGGTTTGGGTGTCTCTACTGGCTTTATGTCTTGTAGTCCTGCTCGGTTTGGCGTAGGTTTTGGGATTTCTTTACCAGATGAAAGAATATCCGCAAAGTCCTCACGCTTTATATCGTACTTTTCAGCGATAGTTTTTGCGTTCTCTATAAGGTCTGCGTAGTTTTGTTTGCCTGTAGACTCAAGATTAGGGTCTTTAAAGTCAATATATTGCTCCATCGTGTCTAACTCTTGGCCAGATAGCCTTTGTTTAATACCATTCTGTGTAAGGCTCTTTTTTGAAGTCTCGATTGCTTTGTTTATATCGTCAATAAACTGGGTAGCTTGCTCTGGTGTTTTAATACCTACTACTCGCGTTTCTAGGTCTAGTCCTTTAATAACTTGGTCATTCAGACCGTAGTTTTTCAATACCGTGTTAGCAGTTTTAAAGTCGTTAGCTCCGATTACAGCATCTTGTATTAGCTTCTTTTTACCTCCACCTGTTATTAGATCTGCTGCTGTAAGGGCAAATAGTAACGGCACACCGTACTTGTCGGCTGCTCTTGGTGAAGCCCCCATAGCAATCAAGGGGTCAATAGCTTCTGACTTAACAGATACACCTTCTTCTCCAAATACTTTCTTAGCCAGCCATGACTTAGGTACGTACTCTAGTTTCTTGGCTACCTCTGGGTTTACTCCTCGTACTCGGTCTAATGCATAGAATTCGGCGGCAAGTGCGCCTCTGGTTGTGCCTTGTGCAGCTGCTTTCAATACAGATGGTAGTACCAATTTACCTCCAGTCGGTCTGTCTAGCATTGTTGATTGTGTAGAGTTTTGCGTGGTACTAGATAGTTGGTTCGGAATACTCTTGTCTACATCAACTCCGAACTTTACTGGCTGTTTAGGCTTGATTGTAGATCGTAACTTAGTAAGACTAGGTGTAGCTTGAGACACGTTAAAAGGCTCAGGCTTATATTGCTTTGGCTTTACGTACGTGTATTCGTTCTTTAAAGCCTCCGGCCCTTCATTTACTATATCTTTTGCTGTTTGGAATATGTTTTTAAAGAAGCTCATGTGATTTAGACAATGTTAAAGTCTTCTTCGTCTTCTGTAGCTGTTGTGTTTGATGTCTCTTTTTTCTCTGGTTTCTTCTTACTCTCCGCTATAACTGCTCGGATTTTGTTCGCTGTCATGTTAGTTCCGTTTGTTTGAGCGTCTTGCATTACTACTCTCCGGTCTGCTGGGGAAAGAGATACAAAGTATTTCACTGCGTCTGTCCCTTGTAGGTTAGATCGTGAGACCTCTGCTTCTTGAGACTTTGTAAGACTTAGTTTATTGTAGCCTCCCATTGGGTTTAATACTCCTTTACCAGCCACGTACTGCCCTTCTACGGCGTTTGAAAGTGAATTAAGGTTCAAACCACCACCTGCTGTTTTTGCGTACTCCTTAGCGTATTTCTCGGCTTCTGCCTTTAGTGCCTTCGTGTAGCTTGTAGTTCGTTCTCGGAGCTTGCTTGCGTACTTGATAGACAATGTGTATGTCTGTTTATCTGCTGCTTGCTGTAGCTTCATCACTTCCTTTGTAATATCCTCGTAGTCTTTGGTTAAGTCTTGTTCTAGTTCGAGAATACTCTGGTCTGTATTTGTTTCTAGGGTGTTTAGAGCATCATCTAGTTGTAGGTTTATCTCCTGTTCAGCAAACTTATACTTGCTTTCTAGTGTTTGCTTAGAGATTTCATACTTAGTATCTAGTGTTTGGATAGCAAGGGGAGCTGCACCTGTAGTTTTAAGCGCACCAAGTTTAGCCAACATACCTGTCATGTAGTTTTTAGCAGCTAGTCGGTTTTCTTCAATAGTAGTTGTCTGTATTCGCATCTCTGCGTTGTTCTTACTAATAGCTAGTTTAGCTTTAGCCTTTAGGTTAGTTTCAGCATCTAATTCCTGTTGTTCAATGATTCTCTTTTCTTCAATAGCTTGTGTCTTCTTCATATCTAAGATGCCTAGCTGTTCTTCTGTACCGAAGTATAGAGACATGGCTTCTTCTGGGATTGACTGCTGACGAGCTATTTCAGCTTGTATGATGTCTTTCTCTGGGATAAGTTCGTTGATTGCTTGCTGTTGAGCCTCTTGGTTAGCTTCTGGGTTAGTTAGGTTCGATAAGTAGTCACCAGTTGTTTGTTCTGGCTTGTCTGTTACTGGAGTAGCAATCTTACTAGAAATATCCTGTGCGCTACCACCTAGCTTTTCAAAAGTGGCTAGTGTCTGTTGTAGCTGTGGGCTACTTGCTACTGCATTATTATATTCTTCTTGCGATTGAAATAGTGATGCAATCTGTTTAGCTGATGCTGCTAGAGTAGCTTGTATCTTGTCTTGCTGTGTTCCCTTGCTGTCCCATGATTGTTTTGTGATGTCATTAAGACCAATGCCTACTCTGTCTACAATCTTTTTGGTACCAGCTAGAGTCTCTGGGTTAAAGGCAAATGATACGTTAGATGTTACCTGTCCGGTACGTTTCTGCCTTTCTGCTTGTACTTTAGCTGCCGCCTCACCGTAAGAAAGACCTGCATACTTTGAAGTATCTACGATTCCTTCTAGTCCGAAAGACTTAGCTAGTCCTTTAGCTTGGGAAGATGAAATAGTGTTACCTACCTGTGACCGTGAGCCACCTGCTTCTATAGTATTTTGAGTTTGTTCTGAGATAACTGCTTGATTCTCTGGTGTTTCAAAGCCCATACCACTGGCTCCACCTAATTGAGCTGGGTTAAGTCCGGCTGGTAGTGTGCTGTTTGCACCAAGAACCTGCCCTTGGGGAGCAGATTGCATGTTTGGTTTGTAGTTACTAAGTAGACCTTTGTCGATTCCATCGAGTCCTTTTAGTTGGTCTAGTTGTTTTTTAGTAAGTCCTGCCATGTTATGTCTTGATAATATAGTTAATAACTACGAACGGTGGCATGTTGTTGTGGGGGGTGTCGCCTCCTTCGGTAAGCCCTAGACCATTTCTCGTTGTATAAGTGTCCTCCGCAGAAGTGATAGTCTGAGGAAATATAGCACTTCCTCCCCCTGAATTACTAGCTTCTCTGTGACGGTGACTTGCTAATTCCTCAGTCTGTAGGGTGTGACTTTCCTCACCACCATCAGTACCTAATACTCTGTTAGTAAGCGTAAGTGTCAGTGTGTGTGTACCACCACCAGCGGCTGCGGTGATGTTTACTGCCACATCATCATCTGCATTTCCCCTTGATGTTGCTAGTTTTATTGTGGTAGCAGTAACCCTGATAATAAAGTAGTTAGTAGCTGAAAGTCCTGCTGGAAGTACGCCAGAAGTGGTAAGTGCTACTTGTTGTCCAGTGTATAGATATTCATTCGTTGGTACGGTAATAACGTCTGTTGCCACGTTTACGTTAGCGTCTATGAAAGTGAAGGCTTTTGTTTTTTGTCCTTGTCCAACTGGGAAAGATGAACGTAAGTCTGGTACGTTAAAAGTTGTCGAACCGTCACCAACTCCGTAATTAGTACTTATTACCGCAAAAAGGTCTGCGTAGGTGGTTCGTGAAACAGCTTGACCATTACAAAGAAAGAATCCAGTAGGTGCGGTTGCGCCACCATACATTGAAATCATCCCTGTGGTGGAGTTTAGGTATAGTTTCTGTGCTGATGTGGGTAGAACAGTGGTGTCGTTAACACCAACAGCAATAGGTTCAGTAGCACTTGCTGGTGCTACGTTCAATTTAACAATTCCTTTTGTTGACGTGCTAGAGTCTTGCGCTCCTTCTGCAACAATCTGGTCTATAGCGTCTGATGTCTCTTGTTGGTGTTCGGCTGTATAGTTCATTCGTACTGTTTCACCTACAGCGTGAGCAATGTCTGTAGTGCCTCCCAGCCCTCTGTCTGCCGCATCTGCAATAGTCACATAGTCACCTGTCCCGTCTGTTCCTGTAGCTGAGTACTTAACAATCTCTCTTAGGCTTTCCGTTCCTGGAGAAATAACAAGGTAGCCTGTAGTTGGTACTGGTTTAGTTGATACATAGATATTAGTAGCACCGGCTGTACAGGCTACCGCAATCGTTTCTTTATAAAAGTTTTGTAAGGTTAAGAGTGACATAGTGGGTTAATTATAACATTTTAAATACTAATAATATTGCTTGGCGCGAAATGCTTCCTGTCTTGCTTGTGTCCGGTCAGAGCGAACTGTGCAATAGTGAAAGTTTCACCTACATTATCGTTGGATAGTTGAATAGTAAGTGATTGTGCTTTAGATAAGAATGAGATTCTACGCTTAATGAATGGTGGTGTCAGTCTAGTCTGTCCAAAAGAGTCAGCAATAAGCAATTCCCCTATTGGTACTTCGGCTATAGCGTTCTCTTCACCCTCTACATCGAGTCCTATTAGGTAGGTTTTCTCTTTAATTAGGCGTAAGTCACTAGCATCTTGTTTGATTGTAGTGGTTACTCTAGCTTTTAGGTCTTTAAACATTAAGTCTAGGTAGCGATAGACGTTAAACCTACTAAAGTCATCGTCCTCTACAGCTTTAAAAGCTACTGTAGATGGTACTCCTGCACCATTATCATTAAGAGAATCGCTCCAAGTAAGTGTTCCGTAAGGTGTAACACTCTTTGTCGTATAGATGATACCCTCATCTTCCACGTATGAGTTAACTTCTGCCTTGATTCTACTGTTGTACTTAGTCCAGCTATTGCCATGAAGCAAGTGACAGACAAAAGTAGTGTTGTTTGTTGTACTGTTTAGCGGTAGAGATAGATAAAAACGTCTATTGAAGTAGAAAGAGGTTACTTTACTGTAGTTATCCTGTGTTAAATAAGCTAGAGTCTCCTTAATAGGCTCTGATAGTACCGAGTTATTGACTCCTAGTACCCCGATTTGCTGGTCTTTGAACCCAATTGAGCGTACTTCTCTACCATTAAAGAACCACAGGTCGTTCTCTACCCATGAAATAGCCTTACGACTAACTGCTCCATAGTTTCTGTTCTGTGACTCCAGTTTAGGGATAAACAAAGTAACTACTTGGTCGTAGATAAAGGTTAGTTTCCAAATACTCTGCTCTTTAAAGATGAGTAACTGGCCAAAGTAGTTGACTAGTCCTGTAGTCTGGTCTGTCCCTAGTGGTTTCAGTAAGTCTGTGCCAGTAAAAGTCGTGAAGTCCCCAGCGTTTGAGTAGTAAGTTGTTAAAGGTTCGGTTGTTACCCCGGATATAAACAGTCTATCCTCGAAGATCTCCATGATGTTTCCTTTAGGGAGTGAGTCATATTCAGTAAAGGTAGTTCCGTCCCACTTATATAGTGATTCAACAGCGTTACCAAACCATAGCTCGTCATCGTAGACTACATAACCAAACTCTGCTTCGGCCGTAAAGGTTGGTGAGCTTGCTATATCAGTCCATACATCTGTAGCTGATTCCTCTTGTAAAGCAGTCCCCATTGCTCGTATCTTGTACTTTGTGCCGTCTTTTTTCTTATATACAAATAGAGAGTGAGAAAGTGTTGTTTCTGTATCACCATTAAGAGCGCAACCTGTGTCTTTCGATAGGTAGCCCTCTTCAATATAGTTCATGTTGATAGGTACAGACCGCCCTCGACTGTCATCTATATCAACCGCTTGAACCAGCTTGTCTTTAACTATGGTAAATGGTTGTTTCTTTAAAGGCATACTTACACTAATCTTTGGTAGTTGAACATTACTGCACCTCTTTGGTTAGTCTCTTCATAGACTGACTGTGCTGATGTCTTCTCTGCCAGTTCGTTATTGAACTTCTGGCGGTAGAAAGTAGCTAGTTCCTCGTCCTGTAGGTCTTCATGCGCTCGCCAGAGGATTCCGTAGATAATAAGTTCATGGAAGAACTCATCAATGGTTGGGTCTTGGGTAGTAGTTAGTGCAGGTGGCTTTGGCCACATGTGGATAGTTAGTGATGCAACATCAGTTGGGAACACTTTTAATTCACCACCCTCGACTGTAACCATGTTTCCTAATTGTTCTCGGTGGAAGTCTTCAATGGGTACTTCTGGGTAGAAGTTACCACTTGAATCTGTCGCATCTCCATAGAGTGTCCCAAAAGTAGTTGGAAGGGTCCCGACACCGGCTGTCATAGCTACTGTAGCAGTTGTTACGTCACCCATAGCAAATGTTCGCTTGTAAACATCTTGGTAAGCTTGGTTGGCAAAAATAAGCATGATGTCTACTGGTAGTACATCTGTGGTTACTTCTAGTAGTTTCCTACGTGCTATAGCTATGATTGAGTTTGTTGTCATGGGTATATGTAATTTATAAACCTTATAAGCCCACCCACCGAAGTGAGTAGGCCTAAAGAGTTATGCGATTGTTGCTCGCAATACAGCACCTCGTCCTCGGTCTCCTTCGCAAACTTTTCGTCCAAATACGAGAAGTCCTTTAGCGGTAGACACGAATGTGTTAGGGTCTGATTCACTTGGGATAACAGAAGTCTTTAGAATCTGTGCTGCGAAAGACATAAAGCCTTTAGTTCCAGCCCAGAACCAGAAACCTGTTGTGTTGTTTCCAGCTACTAGCTCAGAGAAGAATACTTCAAAGCCAGCAATCTTTCCGATCATTCCTTTCTTTACTACTTGGTCGTATGCAGATTCAACAGCTGGGATAAATTCTGGCGCTTGTCGCAAGATACCTTCAAATGCTGCGTTTACTACAATGAAACGTCCGTCTCTTGGTGTAAGTGATTGACTCATTACTGTACCAAGTTGTACCAAGTATTGGTATACGTTTGACTTAGTAAGAGCTACTGCTACCGCAGCGTTGATAACGTATGAAGTACCACCTGATACTGCTCCACCTGTGTACGCTACTCCATCAAGGTCTTTAACTGTGATAGATGTTGCAGATGTGTACGCTGTAACAAGGAAGTACGTTACTCCAGCGTCCGGTGTGAAGAAACCTCCTACCATTCCTGCTGTGAAAGTTGTACCTGAACCAGTTACTACTCCTGTTCCAGTTGCTACTGCTACTGTTCCTGTTGAGTAAGCTGTTCCTACTGCGTTTGCTCCTGCTACGTTCTTTCGAGCGTAATCAAGGATGTTTGTGTCGATAAGTTCTGACATTGACATCTTAGCTCCTGAAGCGTAAGTGTTGATGGTGTCAATATCGTTCTGAATCTTGTCTACATCGTCTACGATAAACTTAAAGTAGTTTAGTTGGTCGATGATTAGATCTTCGTCGGTTGGGTTTAGGTCTTGTGCTACCAAAGTCATTCCTTTAGTGTATGTACTAAGAGTGATTTTAGCTGCTGTTCGGATTCGTACTCGGTCTCCTGCGTTCTTGATTTCTCCTTCGTGACTTGTGTTAGTTACCGAAGTATAGATTGTGTCATTGTAAAGTAGTTCTACTAGTTTAAGAGAGTACTTTACTGGTGTAAATGACGCTAATGATTGTGACATTTTAAGGGTTGATTAAGCCCTGATACATTATTTCTTAGCCATATCTGCATTGAACTCCTTAGAGAGTGATGCAAACTTCGCTGGGTTTTCAGATGCCATTCTCTGCCAGTCTTCAAGTGAGCGTGATGCTGTAGGTGCAGACTTGTCTCCACCAGTTACATCTTCTAAATTGATTCGACTTGCCTTCTCGGATTCTTCTTTAGCTCCTATATCCTTTGCTTTATCAAATAGGTAGATTTTCGCTAGGTCTTTGATAATGTCCGTCATGTTCTCCGGTACATTTGCTGGGTTATAGAACTTAGTCTTGAACTCCTCGGCGTGTTCGGCTAGGTCTGGGATTTCTCTACTAGCCTCAGCGAATGATGTTTGCCACTTGTTCTCGTTGTATGAAGAACGTGCAAATGCTATTGCTGGGTCTTTATATACCTTTTCCAATGCTCGCTTCTCTACTGCGTTTGTGTATGCAAGTAGGTTAGCTTGGGCATCTTCATCTAGGTCGTTAAAGCCTTCAAAAAACTCTGTATCAGGTTCGGTGTTAAAGTTTTCACTTTCAGTTTCTATGGGTGTTTCTCTCAACTTCTTGTTCTCTTCGTAAAGCCTTTGTGCTTCTTTTGAGCTTTCTCGAAACTTTTTCTCATAGTCTACTGCCTCAGTGTTAGGGGTTTCTACAGTTTCCGTCTGCTCCGTTCCTTGTGTGTCTGTCTCAGGGTTAGCTTGTGCGTCCTGTACTTCCTCATCAAATGAGTTTGGATTGTTCATATAGTATTTGTTGACCGTCCTTTTAAGGAGGGTTTGGTCTTATAGTTAATTATAACATGTTCTACTTGCTCTTCTTCGGTGCTGGTTTCTTTATTGCTTTCTTTATCTTCTTGATCACAGAAGTCTCAGCTTTCACTTCTTCTGCTGTCAATGGTTCTACCTCTACTATCCCTAGTCTCTCCAGGGTTTCGTCTTGTAGGTAGTCGATGTTGGCTACTAATAGCTCTATATCCTCATCTCCCCACGTTGCTTTCGCTTCTATCTCCTCAAGTGTCACTACTTTGGGTCGTAGTGGGTTGCCTTGTTCATCAGTTAGTTCCATATTATTGCTTGATTAACTGCTCTACTTGGTTCTTTTCCCTTGTAGGTGCATCTAAAAATACTTTAATCTTTCTGATAAACTCGACCTTCATCTTGAGGAATATGTCTTGTCTATCCCCTAGATTCTGCCCGATTAGTGAGATAGTAGCTTCCTCTAGCTCTTCATCCAGGAACTGCATTACCTCTTCATCGGTTATTTGTCTACCATTTAAGGCTGACTCCCACTCTTGATAGGTAAGCTTCTCTTCATCGGTTAACTCACTGATAGAGTTAACGCCTAAGTTTCTAAGATATAAAGATAGTTTTTGCATTATTATATTGGTTCAGTTGGTAAAGTTTGCTCTTGTGGCATCTCTTGTCCCATTGGTATGCCCATTTGTGGGTTAGATTGCATCTCTTCTGCTTGCATAACCTCGTCTACTTCCTCTGGAGTCCAGCCAATAAGCTCTAGTTCCTTTCTCTTTGCAATCTTCTGAGCTGTTGCGTTGTTAATGAATGAGTTTTTAATGTACGCTGTCTTCTTTAGCTCTACATCATCGCTTTCATCCTTCTCTTGTTTGAGTCGCACCTTACACTCGTAGCCGGCAGGAGTGTAGAAGTCCTTTTGTCCAATTAGTTTAGATTGATACTCTCCGTCTTTGTTCTTCTTGTATAGCTTAAACTGTCCTCTAGTATTCTCGTTTAGCAAGTCATAGAAGATTTGTCCGGTCTCTTTCCAGGCTGAACGATACTGTTTAGCCACTACTTGCTGCCTTGATTGTGACTGTTGGAGTGATAGTTGTACTTCACCTAGTGTTTGGTCATTTGCTTCGTTAACACCTCTCTCTGTTGGAGTTTGAGCCACTGATGACTGTATCATGTCCTTAATGAATGAGATTGACGGCATAGTGTCTTGTAGTGGTTCGATTCTCATTTGCTGTAGCACCTCTGATGGATTTCCATTAACTCCATACATACCAAATGGTTTCGCTTCAAAGCCTCTAGGAGTAAAAGTACCATTCTTGGTGTCATAAAAGTACATACCAAAGTTCCGGTAGGCTCTATTCTCTAGGTCTTGTGAGAAGTAAGTGTTTACTACTTTGTTCATTGTCCGAACATTGTCAGCAATAGAATCGCTCCAGATGTCGTTGATGTCTGGGTCTGATGCCCATGTTGAGTATGGTAGGTAGTTGATGCCAATAGCTTCTTTTAGTTTCTTTTTATATAAGACGACTTTATCCATTGCAAATACAATCAAGTACCGTTGGAACGATTTAGTCTCATTATCCCACATAAGTTTATGAGACCTGTTAATCTCTACCATTACATCACTGGCTCGGTAGTCGTCGAAGTTCTCAGCTCCTAGATTCTGTAGTCTTTCCCTACGCATTTGAGCCTCTTGATCGTTACGTGCAGCTTCTAGTAGCCCTTGTTTACTGTCTAAATGTACTTTAAGTATTGCTTTAGCTTCGTTATTGTATGAAGGATTAGCAAGGATAGTTCGTAGCGGTACGAATATATGCTTGTGATTGAAGTATTGAGCTGTGTTTAGGTCTAAAGGATTGACTCTTGGGTCGATATCTATGTCGTAAGGGTCGATAATAGCTACCTTTACACGATTGTCTTTCATGTATAGATACTTAAACACTCGTCCCTGGAGTCCTACTACCTTCTTTTCTAGGTTATCTAAGATGTCCAGCTTGTTTGTCTCATAGAAGTTATCCCATACTTCATTAAGTACGAGTTCTTTGTCCATATCTGCGTTACCTTCTCCTCTTGATTCAAAGTATAGCTCTGGTGATTCATCAATCTTACTTATCCAGTTTTGGATGGTGTCACGAATGATAGGAATGTTTACTGCTTGTCGCTGTGTTAGCCTATTAGTAAAAACCTTGTCTCTAAACAAGTCGTTGTTCTCGTTCCACTGTGTTAGTTTACGTCTTTTAAAGTCTGCTGATTGCTCCTTTTCTCTAACGTGTTGTTGGATTAAAATATCATTGTCCATGTGTCGGTATATTATACCATGTGTCAACAGCCCTCTGTGGGTAAACTAGTCGAGTCCAAATGATTCAATACTAGTAGCCGGTTGTGACTGTTGGTTGTATCTATTTTGTCTGATTGGTTGGCTAGGTAGTTCCCATGCTGATAGTGCTGTTCCCATAACTGCATCATCATGTAAGTGGTCTGGTGCTTTCACCTTCAGTTTACCACCTGTACCTAGTTCATATTGGAAGTATGATAGCTCTTGCTTTAAAATATCATCGTCTAAGAGGACTACAGAGCGTTGCTCCATCTTCAAAGCAAGGTTATTGAGTAGATTCTTACGTGATTGCTCAGTAAACTTAAAGGCTTCGAGATTAATTCCTTTAGCGTTAAGGTCTTCTACTATCGGGTCGCCTACTCCAGTTGCATCTATAAAACCTGTTGGTCTATTAAATCTGTGATAGATAGCTTCTATTCTAGCTTTCTGTATATTCCAGTCTAACTGGTTAAAGCGTTCCAGGTACACTTGCTCGAATGTATGTAAGTTGATAACTGATATAACAGTGAAGTCTTGATACTTCGCCAGGTCCACTCCCATGTGATACATGTATAAAGGATTCTCTGTCTGTGGTTCCAGGAGGCATGAGTCGTCTATATTCCTAAAGAAGTTGGTAGCGTTCTCGATAAACTTGCAGTAATACTCTTGGTCAATCAAATCCTGTGGCATTCCTTCTGCTTTCTCTTGTTCAATATCTTCTTTAGAAAGCACGTTTGTGTCGTCTACAGTCAATATCTGAGTAAACCAAGTCTCAGGAAGCCCCTCTGCCATCTTTAAAAGTTCGTATGCGTGGTTCTGTCCACGTGGAGTACCATTGAAAACAGCCCAACCTCCGTTTACTTTAAGAATCGGTCTAACAAATCCCCATATCTCTGGCCGGTTAATAGGATATTCTGAGAATACAACACCTACTGGGTTTGTTCCTACTCCACTTTTATCAAACGTATCAGCTCCTAGTAGTTGGATTACTGAGCCATTTACTAAATCAATCTTTAGTTCTGTCTTATTGATAGACTTGATAACCTCTTTAGGTATATGGTCAAGCATCTTAAAGCCATCGTTGTCGATGTTGTCCCAAATCACCTTCTTCGCTTGGGCATATTCTGGCAAGAAATAGAAATAAGTCCCTACTCTTTCAAAGGACTTCTTTACCATGAAGTTGAAACACTCCTTATCTTTACCTGCTCTTCTGTGCCAAATTAGGAAAGCTCTTTTATAACCACTGTCCATCGCTTCTAGGAATGGTAGTTGATACGTTCTAGGTGTGAACTTATGGGGTATCGTTATCTCCGCCATAGTTTATTACATTTATACTTACTCCTGATCGTTCAGTTTCCTTACCAGACAGTAGTTGTACGTTTTTAGTTATCGTATCAAGTGATCGTACTAAGTCAGTATGACGTTCTTTGTCTAAGTCTTTAATAGATATTTCCATTAAGATTCTGTTCCGTTCCGCTTCTAGTTGCTCTAGAAAAGGATTGATAGTTTCTTTATACGATTTAGTATCTGTTACTTGTTTTGGACTATCTGCTGTGTTATCAGAGTAACCCTCAGACCTAATAATCTTACCGAGGTTGATTTTTTCGCCCTTTCCCATACTTTCCAACACTTTATGAGCTACGTTTTTAGCGTTCTCTGATGCCATTATTATTTCTTTTTAGCCTTACTACGTGTCTTACTCACTCTTTTAAGTGGCTTAGATTTGATTTCAGCGCCACAAGTTTCTAGGAAATGTGTCAAAGTGCCATTTTCCTTAGCGATCTTAATATTCTTTAAAGTTAGTGCCTCCATCATTATGCCCTGTATCACCTTCTCTAGTTCTGGGTTCGTACTTAGTGCAGTTGTGAACTGGATTGATTCAAGTGCTGGTTCAAACTCTCCGGTCTTTTCGTTTAATACCTTTTCTTCATTATCTATAAAAAGAGTTCCTAATACTACAGCTAGTTTTGCTGCGTCTTTAGTTACTATGTCTTGGAAAGTTAGCTTTAATGAGTGTATTTGCATACCTGCATTATATCACGTTATCTGTACCCCCTAATGGATATGCTCCACTATGCTTATCGTTGTGTCTATCTTGGTCGCTACTAGAGTGGAAAAATAAGAAATATGTATAGACACTAGTTCCTAAGCAACTACTACGTGGGGGTATGTGCTAGCACCCGATAAACGAGAGTATCTGCTAGCTCGTCTATTATATCACAAGTAGTTTAGATTGCATGTTAGATTTGTTTGTATTCCTCTAGTAGCTCTCTTAGAAAGATTGTAGCTTCCTTTCCAACTAATGCTCCTTCTTTTTTTATTATCCAGCCCTCTTCTGTTTTCCTGCAGGATTCTTTGAGGAAAGCTAGACCTTCTTCTTCTTGTTCTAGTTTTGCTATAAAAATGTCAGTTGCTCCGCCTAGATGAATATTGTCATTCATGCACTGGACTCTTAGGTTTCTTAGGTCGTATTTAAATTGCATTGGTAGTGCGCCTTTTGGTTTGCCATGTCCGGTTTGCTGGTTACATCCCACCAATCCTTCTGCTGGACAGGTGTAGCATTTGTCTCCGTATCGGCCTCGGATGATTCTTTTACATTCTTCCCATATCTTTGTCTCTAGCTGTTGTCTTTCCGTCCTAGACTTGCGTTTCTTAGGCCCTGTAGTCCTCTTAGCGGGCTTTTTATTAGCTTTAGGCTTAATCACTCGACTAGCCTGTTTTGCTTTCAGGCTGGCGATTCTACGAGCAGTAGTTTTATCCCGCTTTTCTTTAATCTCCTGCGGTGATTGTTTACGGAAGCCTGATGTTTTCATTGTGTGTCTATTGTATCACTTTCCTCTTTGGTATTTCTTCTTGTCGTATCAGTCGGGTAAAACAGTTCTCACACAGTACACCTGGCTTGTCGTAGTATTGGGTTCGTCCGTCTAATATTTGGTCGCACTCTTTGCAACGAGTTGTTCCGTAGTTAGAAGTCACACTCTTTTATCTTTACTATTATTCGATTACCTCTAAAGTCCGTTAGTCGAGCGTTTGGAACACCAACAAGACCTTCGCTTAGTTTTTCTCCTTCCGCAATTGGTGAGTTTGGGCGAGTCTTTACGTATTCAACAGCTTCTTGGATTGTTCCTGTTACGACTACAGGTACTATTTTTATGCCAAATGTTTGAGCAATGTTTTCTATATCTTCTCGCCTTAACCATGTCTCACCTACTTTGACATCAAATAATATAAAGTCCTGTGTCTGTTTGTAGCCTGAGCCTGACTGAATCTTTCCTCCATATCCTTCTCCGTAAAATACAACATCGCCTTCTCCAAACTTTTGTTCAAATAGTTCTTCATTTGTGTTGCCCGAAAATAACTCTTGCAACTTTTCCATTAGTGGCATTGGCATTTGTGCATTGTCTGTCCTTCCACCAAACGAAACTTTGTGCCCGTCCCAAATAACACGAACATTTGTTCCGTCTACCTTCTCTGTAAAAGTCCATTGATTATCTTTCAGAAACTCCACGCATTCATTTCTATAATCACCCTCTATCAGCTTCTTGTTCCCTTTCATGTCTCGGTTAAACAATGTTTCAATCTTGTGATATAAACTCATATTATTTCTTATTAGCTTCTAAATATAATTGCACTATGGCAAGTGTTCGCCATGCCCACGGCACATGATGTGGGCTTCCTGTTTCCTCGTCTATTGTTCCTAATGCACTTAGGTGTCGTCCCCAGCTTCCCCATTGGTCTTTTGATTGGTTTCTGTTCCAGTGTATTGGTTGTCCTGGCGAGTGCTTTTCGTTTGCTTTGATGCTGTGTCGTCCTATTGCAATAATAGCATCTCTAAAGTATGTGACTGCTACTTCTATGCACTGTTCGTCTGTGTGTTTCATATCAATTGTTTGTTACCTGTGCTTTTTGTGCTTCATCGTTCCACTCCTCAAACTGTTCTAGTGACTTGTCTGTGTTGTAGCGAACTCTAAACCCTAGTCCTAGTATTATGAAGATAAACTCGTACCCATAAGCCATTAACTCCTTCTCAAATTCTATTTGTATGAAGGTCATTGTGTACCAGTTAAAGCCTCCCTTTAGTTGCTCCCATTGATTGATGCCTTCTACTATCCAGTGTTTTGTTTCCATATTATTGCTTGTCATAAAATGATTTAAACTCTTGCTCCTCTTGGCTGGGCCACTTAGTTTGCAAGCCGTAGTTTTCTTGAAGGTGAAGTGTCACCACCTTTTCTACCTCTGTCATCTCCTTAGTAGTTAGCTGGGTTGTGCTTTCCTTGCCGTACATTGATACCATGTAGTGAAACCAGATGACTTCTTTAATAAACTTGCCGGTGATAGGGATGCTCGCGTCCCCTAGGTCTTCTACCATTGTTTTGCGGTCTACTCCCTGAGCTTCACATTCACTCGCAACTTCTTCTATCCATTTATAGAAAGATTTGTTTTGTTGGGTGCTGCGTTGTCTTTCGTTTATTATAACTGCCTTTATCCCAGCTTCTATTTCTTTTTTAGATAGTTCCATAGGGTGTTAGTCTTTACCGTGCTTAAAGTCTTTAACAGTTTTACCTAATTGTATTCTTGCTTCGTAAAGAGCATCTTTTGGAATATCTTTTTCTATACGCATTCCAAACGGGAATCCGCAGATGTGGCAGTGTAATACTATGTTTTCAAAGTCATTTTCCATACGCTATCTTATCTATTAAGGTGATGATGGGCTTTAAGGAAGACGAGAGCTGTCCTGTTCCCCAGCCTTAGACAGTAGACTCAGTGGGGTTTTAATATCTCTCTAAGTCTATATCTTCGTAACTTATCTTCCTCCTTAAAGCCCATCATCTTGTACTGTGTAAGGGGCAGGGCTTAGGGTGCTATGTCTAGCGGTTAGTTCCTGTCCTTTCCATCTCGGACTGACGCTGTGCCATCGCATATTGTAACTAGGTTACTTTTTCAGCCGTGTATGACTAACTCTCCCTAAGCTCTACCTCCTACACATTCCATACTACCAGACTATTCTTCTTTTTGTTCTGGGTTATCCACAGTCTCTAATCCCCACTTTACTTTATACTCTTCTACAGTCTCACAAGTGTCTTGGTAAAACTCTATTGCACTTCTTACTTCTTCGGTGTCACCATAGGTCTTTAATATCTTGTCGGGTGTCATTCCGATTTCCATATCACAATAGATTCTTTCTCCTATTGGTGTAACCATTTGTTTTATTGTATCACGTGAAACTGCCTGTTTTTCACAAAGTATTATTCTTTAAGAACATCTCTACGTTCAATCCATATCTTCCAGAGATTACTGCCTGGGGAGATGACCATGACTTCGATTTCTTCCGATTGCTTCTTGCCGCTTGGTACTGCTTGAATAGTTTGTTCTGTAATTGGGTGTTTGATGTTGATGTATTTTTCGTTTGCATATTTCATGTAAGTTTAAATATTGCTTCTTGGAATGTTAAATTATCTCTCTTCATGACAAAATT
>Ga0306912_1000845_pt1 | contig 16121 bp, 19 predicted proteins | sample AntRauFillE10628_FD_190443 | JGI IMG/M metagenome (GOLD analysis project Ga0306912, IMG submission 190443) | Saline lake microbial communities from Rauer Islands, Antarctica - Metagenome Filla E10 #628 (v2) (version 2) | ecosystem: Environmental > Aquatic > Non-marine Saline and Alkaline >... | reverse complement strand
TGAATTGCCTGACGCTAACACTGTAATCAACAGTTTAGGAAAATGGTTTGATGATTACAATGAGCATGCCCCACATAAAGGACTAAAAATGTTGTCACCAAGACAATTTTTACGTAAAGTCAGCTAGGAAGAGTGGATCTGTTTTAAGGGGCAACTCCACATCGTGACCTTGGCCAGCTTCTTTTTTAAGCGCTTGAGTTCTGCTTCGCTGTCAGTGGTAGATGGACTTAAACTTACGCTCTGATTACAATTTGGGTAGTACTTTTTCACCCAGCCATGCAATGTTGTTACATGAATGCCTAGTTCTCGTGCTGTTTGAGATATAGACTGCTCTGAGTCAGCGACTAATTTTGCTGATGACTGTTTGAATTCAGTCGTGTAACTCTTAACTTTTCGTTGGTTGCTCATGGCGTACTCCTCGGCTCATAATATTATAATTTAATTGTCCGGGTTAGTGTAGCCACTTCAAACCTTCGGCACGAATGATTGAGAACCAAAATTTAGCCGCCAAAATAAAAAAGATTTTTATAGAGAGTCGCGCCACCTACGGCACTCGCAGAATAAGGCGTTTGCTGCTTAATTCAGGGGTGGCAATCAGTCGTCGGCGGGTTAAAAAAATAATGAGGCAAGGAAATTTATCCTGCAAAACACAGAGAAAATTCAAGGTAACCACCAACTCTCATCACAAGCTATCTATTTCGCCCAATATTTTGGAACGAAATTTTATTGCAGATAAACCAAACCAAAAATATGTTGGTGATATAACCTATATTTGGACTCAGGAAGGCTGGTTATATTTAGCAACAGTAATTGATTTATTTTCTAGACGGGTTATTGGCTGGTCTATAAGCACTCACATGAAGGCTTCACTGGTTAATAATGCCTTGCTGATGGCGTTATGGAGACGAAAGCCCGAACGAGGCTTAATATGGCACACAGATAGAGGAAGCCAATATGCTGCGGATAGTCACCGAAAAATACTTAAGGAACATGGCGTAATTCAAAGCATGAGTCGTAAAGGAGATTGCTGGGATAATAGCGTCGCAGAAAGTTTTTTCCATACGCTAAAAACTGAGCTAACCCATCATATGAACTACAAAACTAGAAATGAGGCTAAAAATTCAATATTTGAGTATATTGAGATTTTTTATAATCGAAAAAGAATACATTCAGCAAATGATTACCGCTCACCTGAAGAATATGAGAAATACGCAAAAATTAATTAAAAATCTGTTCGGAAAAGTGTTGCCAGATCAGTTATCTTGATTCCAGGAGATGAATGTGGGCGTCGAATCTTATCTTCTAGGCCTTTTAAACCATTGTCTTCATATCGCTTAACCCATTTACGTAGAGTAGGTCTAGATATACCACAACGGCGACATACATAGCCTGCATCATTTGATTCAAGAAAAAGTTTGACCCAATTTAGTCGAGATTTGGTTACTGCATCCATAGCAAGTTAGGTTAACAAATCATTGAAACCATGTCTATGAATCACACATTTTACGTAAAGTCAGCTAGAAAGAGTGGATCTGTTTTAAGGGGCAACTCCATATCGTTCTTATCAACTAAGGGAATTAAAAGCAGGTTGCCTTGTAAAGCTATTGTATTGTGGTTTTTATTTGTCGAGTAGAATTTAATACTACATTCTTCAGCATCAATACTATACGTGCGACAGGGGGCACAATGTTTAACCTGTAAATATTTGTGTTCTCCTTCATACTTCGCTTTCTCTAAAACTTTCTGTGCCAAATAAATTGGTTCGGATTCGGCGCCATTCACTTGAATTATCTCGTTATTAAATTTTTCATTCATTGTTTTAGTTCCGTCTAAAACCATTACATTTGGCCTCATAAAAAATTGTGCCAATGCTAAGACGACCATTCACTTTAAATGACCGCCACGCTGCTTGAGCAGCTCGAAAATTATAAGAACTGCCCGTTTTGCTCCATTCATTCCATAAGTCAAAACCTGGCTCACCAAAATAAGTCTTAAGCGCCATACCAATCTTGATCCAAAGCACCCTATCTTCTGCTGAAATATAAGGCAAAGCTGCTCTAATATTTGTTTCAGTTCTATCTTCCATATTTACCTCTCAAAATGACTTATGATTGTTTCCGTTGATGAAATTACATGCCGCCTTTTTCTATAAAGGCTTTAATGTCCTCAACACGCCAAACGGCCATTCGAGCACCAAATTTGATAGGTTTAGGGAATCGCCCTGTTCGGACGCCTTCCCACCAAGTTGATTTGCTAACAGGAATTAAAGGAGGAATCGGAGGAGTGGCTTTTGGTTTGCCAATGATTTGAGGAAGCCTTAAAAAACCGGTTTCAGGAAGACTTTCAAGAAGTTTTAGATCAAGGTTATAGGAGAGTTTGTCCACTTTTGATTTCCTTATAGTTATGAAACACAAGGAAATCCTATATGGATTGCTTTATTAATACACCGCAGATTAAAAAACCTAATTATTGATATTTAATTGCGGTCAGAATCGTATTTGCTGCGGTAAACCGCAATAAAATTTGAAAATTTAATGCGGTTTGTAACCAATAAAAAATAAACTTTTTTTAAATGCTTTGTTTGCATCACTAAACTGGCTTTCTAAAGTCCTTTTTTTTGCTAGCTTTCTATCTTTAAAATGCTTTTCTAAGTGAAGAATTAAGTCTTCTTGGGTTGAAAACTGGCTACTACAAAAGATAAAGTTCATTAATAAGTATATTTGCAACAAGTATTGATCTTTAATGTCCATTTTTTGCAAATCATGCAATTTCAAATTTTTTAAATAGTCTTGATAAAATTTTGGTTATTGCTCTAATATAGTCAGTAACGCTTGCACGGTTTTTTCATAAGAAGCCTTTAACGCGCCATGTATTTTAGTTTTCTTTGATTTTCCAATGTTTTCATTCAGCCTGTACTCTCTGGTAATCGGTTTTTCTTTATTTTGCTTTTGATACTCAGTTACGTGTTGCTCATTTTGATTATAAGCATCTTTAAAAAAAAGTATGTTTAAATCAATTTTGCTTGAATCAATCACTTTGGCACGTGACTCAGTCATTTGATTAGCCACAACGTTTAATGAAGAATCAAAATAATTTTCCAATTTTAGAGGTGCTTGGGCTCTTTTTATGAATCTATTTAACTCGGCTTGTTTAGACTCTAAATGTCGAGACAGTGAGTGGGTTGTAGCCATAGTTCAAACTCCTTTTATTAATAATTACTTAACTTCTTCCAATTCAGGAACAGGAACTTTACATTCTCGTAAACCATCCAAATAATCCGCCCAAGCCTGCATCATCTTCCTACGCTCTTCTAAATGCTTAGTGCGGTTGTAAGCTCGACCATGTGGATCACGCACAGCATGTGCAAGCTGGTGTTCAATAAAATCAGCGCGAAAACCTAGAACCTCATCAAGCAAGGTTCGAGCAACCGCTCTAAAGCCATGGCCTGACATTTCATCTTTTGGTATACCTAATGAGCGCATCGCTGATAGAATGGCGTTATCACTCATCGGGCGCTCTATGCTTCGAGCACTGCGAAATAAATACCGGCCTTGACCTGTAATGGTCTTTAACTCATTTATAATTTCTAAAGCTTGGCGTGATAGCGGAACGATGTGTTGAGTATCAGTCTTGGTAACTAAAAAACGCCATTCAGCGTTTTCTAAATCTATATCGCACCATTGCGCTTGCCTTAACTCGCCAGGGCGAACAAACACCAATGGCATAAGCTTGAGCGCACACTGTACGGTAAACATGCCTTCATAGTTGTGTAATAATCGTAGGATTTGGCCTAAACGTTTAGGCTCTACTACAGCAGCAAAATGATTCTTTTTATAAGCTTTTAGCGCCCCCTTTAGATCGCGGGTTGGATCGCTTGCTGCTCTACCAGTTGCCACTGCATCTCTAAAAACTTGGCTACAGTGGCCTAATGCTCGATGGGCTGTTTCAACCACACGAGATTCAATTCTTCTTAATACGCTTAATATCTGAGAGGATGTCAGATCTGCTATAGGTTCGTTACCTAGATAGGGAAACAAATCGCGCTCAAAGAGGCGGCTTACTTTTTTATGGTGATTTTCGCTACGTTCAGCTTTTTGTTTGAGTAACCATTCTTTTGCTACATATGCAAATGTGTTTTCTGCATTAGCTTTTGAAGCATCAGTTATGGCTTTCTTATGTAAAACAGGATCAATGCCATTTGATGCTTGTTTACGTATCTCATCTCGCTTCTCTCTGGCTTCTTTTAAAGAAACATCAGGATAGATGCCAAGAGAAATCCGTTTTTCCTTTTTATGCAAATAGTACTTTAAACGCCAACGCTTACTACCTTTAGGTGTGATTTCTAAATACATACCTCGCTCATCAAAGAGATAGAACGTTTTCTCTGCGGGCTTTGCATTTTCAATTTGTTTAGCTGTTAGAGCCATAGGTACAACCACTAAACTACATTACTTAGTTGTACCCAAAGTTATACCTAAAAGTGCCGGATGTCAATGGCCTACCTTACTACAACTTGGAGTAACTATTTATGCTATCTATATGATTTTTCAGGAAATGTGTTCTAAGCTGGATTATGTCGGAGTGTGATTTGGTAGGCGCGAGTGGGATCGAACCACCGACCACCACCATGTCAAGGTGGTGCTCTACCACTGAGCTACGCGCCTAATTCAGTGCAGGTTAAGATAGCATTAATCAGTGAAATGATGCAAGTTTCTATAGCAGTACGTCACCATTTTTTATTTTAATACCTTTCAATAAGCATTATGACTTAGGTTTTAAGCATTTTTTGCTTAAACTTATTCATTTCATCCCGAATTTGGCTTGCTTCTTCAAATTTAAGTTGGCGAGCATACTCTTTCATGGTTTGTTCCCATGACTTTAATTTTTTAGACAGCTCTTTTGGGGATGGCATAGGTGCATTTTGATAGTCTACAATTTCTGCCACGACTGGCAATAGCTTTTGCTTGCGCCGTTGCTTTTCTTGCTTATCTTTTTGTTTTTGCTTAGCACTAGAACGAGCCCCTTCCATAACATCACTGATGGCTTTAGTAATTGAAACCGGCGTAATGCCATGTACTTGATTATAGGCATGCTGCTTTTCACGCCGCCGTGCAGTTTCATCCAGCGCGCGTTGCATAGAATTGGTAATGCGGTCTGCATATAAAATGGCGATCCCATTAAGGTTTCTTGCCGCCCGGCCAATGGTTTGGATCAAAGAGCGCGTCGAGCGTAAAAAACCCTCTTTATCTGCATCTAAAATAGCCACTAACGAGACTTCAGGAATATCTAGCCCTTCACGTAATAAGTTAATTCCCACTAAAACATCAAATACGCCTAAACGTAGATCGCGAATAATTTCAACTCGCTCAACCGTATCAATGTCCGAATGCAAATAACGCACTTTCACTTGATGCTCACTTAAATACGCAGAAAGATCTTCTGCCATACGCTTGGTTAAAGTGGTAATTAATACCCGCTCACCAATTACGGTACGTTTATGAATTTCGGACAAGACATCATCGACTTGGCTGGCAACCGGACGAATTTCTACTGGTGGATCGATTAAACCTGTGGGCCGCACAATTTGCTCTACTAATTGCCCTGAATGTTGTAGCTCATAATCGCCTGGCGTGGCAGAAATATACATAGTTTGCGGCATCATGGCCATAAACTCTTCAAATTGTAACGGCCGATTATCTAAAGCCGAGGGCAAACGAAATCCATAGCCCACTAAGTTCTCTTTTCTAGCCCTGTCGCCGCGATACATCGCGCCAAGTTGTGGCACCATAACATGCGATTCATCTAAAAATAATAATGCCTGTTTAGGTAAATAATCCATTAACGTCGGGGGGGATTGACCTGGATTGCGATTGGTCAGGTGACGCGAATAATTTTCAATGCCGGTACAATAGCCCAACTCTAGTAACATTTCCAAATCAAATCGGGTTCGTTGCTCAAGCCGTTGGGCCTCTACTAATTTATTATTATCACGTAGATCTTGTAAACGAAGCTTTAGTTCCTGTTTAATTTCCTCTACTGCTTTTAATACCTGTGCTCTGGGGGTGACATAATGCGATTTGGGATAAATGGTTAACCTGGGCATTTCTTGAATGATTTCCCCAGTCAATGGGTCAAAATAGCTTAAACGTTCTACTTCGTCATCAAATAATTCAATACGTACTGCTTCTTTTTCTGATTCAGCGGGAAAGACATCAATTACATCTCCGCGAACTCGGTAAGTGGCACGCTGTAAATCAATATCATTGCGAGTATATTGCAGCTCAGCCAGTCGGCGTACAATTCGACGCTGGTCAATAATATCTCCGCGCGAAATATGTAACATCATTGATAAATAAGATTGTGGATCGCCTAACCCATAAATAGCGGAAACTGTGGCCACAATAATGGTATCGGCCCGCTCTAAGATGGCCTTAGTTGCAGATAGGCGCATTTGTTCAATATGTTCGTTTACTGCAGCATCTTTTTCAATATAGGTATCTGAAGCAGGTACATAGGCTTCAGGCTGATAGTAATCATAATAAGACACAAAATATTCCACCGCATTGTGCGGGAAAAAACTGCGCATTTCTCCATATAATTGAGCAGCTAGGGTTTTATTAGGCGCCATAATCAACGCTGGGCGCTGCAGCTGAGCAATAATATGTGCCATGGTAAAAGTTTTACCTGAGCCGGTCACCCCAAGCAAAGTTTGTTGGGTCAAACCATCTTCTAAGCCTTGAGCCAACTTGGCAATGGCTTGTACCTGATCTCCAGCTGGCTGAAAACTTGATTCTAATAAAAATTTTTTTGTCATCAGTGAACCATTCTTATTTTAAGCCATAGGCAATGAAGGTCAATGGGCTTTTTCCTTAGGCTATGGCATCATAGGTGATATGCCGTTATCTTTTCAAATACAGTAAGGAATTATTTTTGGACAATCAACTTTCAAGTAGAGTACAGCGCATTAAACCCTCACCTACCTTAGCAGTAACTCAAAAGGCCGCGGAACTAAAAGCGCAAGGCAAAGACATTATTGGCCTAGGTGCCGGTGAACCTGATTTTGATACCCCAGAGTACATTAAAGAGGCGGCCATTCAAGCCATCTTGGCCGGTAAAACCAAATATACTGCAGTAGATGGTACCCCGTCGCTTAAAGACGCCATTATAGCAAAATTTAAGCGATTTAATCACTTAAGCTATGAACCGCAACAAATTATTGTGTCCAATGGAGGCAAACAAGGGTTAATTAACTTATTTTTAGCAGTGTTAGAACAAGACGATGAAGTTATTATTCCAGCTCCTTATTGGGTTTCTTATCCAGATATGGCCTTATTGGCTGATGCCAAGCCAGTCATCATTGAAACCACTATTGCACAACGCTTTAAAATTACCCCTGCCCAACTTGAAGCAGCAATTACTCCGCGGAGCAAACTGTTTGTATTAAATAGCCCTTCTAACCCCAGCGGGATCAGCTACAGTGAACAAGAGTTAGCCGCCTTAGGCGAAGTGTTACTCCGTTATCCTGAAATCTGCATTGTTACGGACGATATTTACGAACATGTCATTTGGGATAAACAACCCTTTTATAATATCTTAATGGTCTGTCCAGAGCTTTATTCACGTACCATTGTGTGTACCGGGGTCTCTAAAGCGTATGCCATGACCGGTTGGCGTATTGGTTATAGCGCAGGACCGGTACAATATATTCAAGCTATGAAAAAAATCCAAAGCCAAACCACTTCTAATCCTTGTTCGATTTCTCAAGCGGCGGCTGAAGCAGCATTGCTGGGCGAACAAAGTGCCATCGCTACCATGGTTAGCGCATTTAAAGCACGACATGATTTTGTAGTGCAACGTTTAAATGCGTTACCTGGCGTAGAATGTCTGGCTGGAGATGGCACATTTTATGCTTTTCCTTGTGTTCAAGGCTTAATTGAGCAAATGCCTAATATTAATTCCGATAGCGAACTTGCTACCTACTTACTAGAGCATGCGCAAGTTGCAGTGGTACCAGGCATTGCCTTTGGCGCACCGGGGCATCTACGCTTGTCGTTTGCCACCAGTATGCAAAACCTAGAAAAGGCCTTAGATAGGATTGCACTAAGCCTAAAAAGTTAAGCTATACCTCTTGGTTACAATATTGTAACCAAGAGGTCAGAGTTTTTTTTACTGCAATATTGACATCCATAATCAAAATACGTAGTATCAACGCTTGTTGTTCCCCGATAGCTCAGTTGGTAGAGCAGGTGACTGTTAATCACCGGGTCGGCGGTTCGAGTCCGTCTCGGGGAGCCAATTAAAATCAAGAAAACTGACAAATATAAGTATCCATGTCATTTTTTTGATTGAGCCTGAATTTTGTCAGCTAAATTGTGTGGCGATCTAAAAATAAAACCTTTTCCTTTAGTTTCTTTATTTAAAAAATTAAATTTATCAGATAGATCTAGTAAATCTGTACGTGCTGTTTGGTATGCAATGCCATGACTATTTTGATGTTCAGCTATTTTATATATAAATCCAGGATGCTTCATAGCATGCTTAATTAAAGCTAACTGACGATAATTAAGTCTATCTCGTAATTGCGCAGAGCTTAAAAATAATTCCTCTGCTGAAGCAATTTCTTTTGATTTTTTATCAATATATATGTACAAATCATTAATCGCTTCTTTGATTATTTCAAGTTGATATATGATGAAATAAGTTAAATCATTTTCATCACTTTCTGTATAAAGATAAGCTTTTCCGTATTTCAGAGGAGCCTTTTTTATAATTCTTGAAATTGAAATAAATTCCATTAGCCAATAATTTTGCTGGGCCGCACTCCAGTAAAATAAGGCTCTAGCTGTTCTTCCGTTTCCATCAACAAAAGGGTGCTCATAGCCTAATAAAAAATGTAATATGATGGATTTTATAATTGGATGAATAAAAGGTTGTGAGGTAATTTCATTTGCAAAATGACATACATTATTTATTCGTTGGGTAAGCAAATTGGCGGCTGGTGGAATATGAAGCGTATCACCTCGATCACTTACAACGCTTACATCGTCTTTCATTGTTCTAAAGCAACCAGCATGATGTTCTTCTTCCAATGTATCTTCTGTTAAGATCTTTTGCAATTCTAACAGCATTTCTGAGGTTAGCTTTTCTTGCTTAAATTCCCTTATAAATTGCATCGCAATGTAATTATTATAAATCATCTGTTCGTTTTTATCAGATGGTTTTCTCTCTTGCCTTAACATTTCTTTTGCGACCCGCCAAGTGGTTGAGGCCCCTTCTAATTGACTAGAAGTAATTGCTTCTTCTATTAAAGATCGGATCAAATACGTGTTTTTCATTTGCGAATTCACAATGGGCTGATGAGATCCAATCATTCCCGAAGCATTCTGGTCTAACCAATGAAGAGTTTCCAACATTTCATCGGTATGGAGAAAAACAAATTGTTTTCCCTCAGGGTCGCTTATACCAATACACTTATACATTTGTTTACGAGCAAACTTAATGGATGCCCACCATTGTTCAGAAGAATGTCCCTCAGGCGTCGGCAAAAATCGTAGCTTATCCCAATGTAGATACCGGCCTTTATGGTCCGTGATATTACACTTTAATACTGACAAACCACCTTCTCGACTAAGCAAGTCATTGATATATGGCTCAATTTTGGGAGGACAAGCGGGTTTTTTCAACCTAAGCTCCTATAGAAGAATTACTTCTAATTACTAATTTACTACTAATTTTTAAATATTAGTAGTAATATTAATACATTAACTACTATTTTGCTACTAATTTTTTAATTTTAGTACGTGCTTAGGCAACAGTTATAGAGAATGAAGTTCTACAACTGATATCTCTAGTCGATCTAAGATGAGCTGCTTAAGCAAATATGACTATAAAACTAGAAATCTTCTTTTGTTTACAAATAATTTATGAAGTTATACATTTAGACGCATTCTGAACATTATTTAAAATCTTAACCCGAAAAGTTCGAAAATTGTCCCATTCGGAGAGCCATAAAAAATTAAGAAAGTTTACAAACAAGAAGGGCTCATTTTTTTGATTGAGCCTCAATTCTGTCAGCCAAATCACGCGGCGCTCTAAAAAAAAACCTTGCCTTTAATTTCTTTTAGTAAGAAATTCAATTTATCAGATAGCTGTAGCAAATCCGTTCTTGCTGTTTGGTACACAATTCCATGGCTATTTTGATGTTCAGCTATTTTATATATAAAGCCTGGATGCTTCATGGCATGCTTAATCAAAGCTAATTGACGATAATTAAGCCTATCCCTTAATTTTTTAGAGCTAGAAAATAATTTTTCTGCTGAGGCAATTTATTTTATCTTTTTATCAATATAAATATATAAATCATTAATCGCCTCTTTGATTACCTCAAGTTGATGTATGATAAGATAAGTTAAGTCATTTTCATCTGTTTCAGTATAAAGATAAGCTTTTCTATATTTAACCGGGGCCTTCTTAATAATTTTTGAAATTGAAATGAGTTCTATTAGCCAATAATTTTGCTGAGCCTACTCTAATGGTAGTGTAAAGAATTCTGTGTCTGGCGATCTTCTGAAATGATCGCATACTTAAGATATGCTTATAGACACAGGGGAAACCGCAACGCACAAAGACTTAAAAGATCTCGTTGATGAAAAGAAAATAGCTAAACTTGCAACCAGCAAAGATGCCCAAGAAGCTTTTTTCGGTAAAAACGGATTAATCAAGGATTTAATAAAAAGCACGCTTGAAACGGCCTTAAAAGCGGAGATGACCCACCATTTAGGGCTCGAGATAGAATCTCCAGCTAAAAACAAGCGTAATGGCAAATCAGTTAAAACCATCAAGAGCGATAGCGGTGAATTTGATGTAGACATACCGCGAGACCGTAGAGGCGAATTTGAACCCCAGCTGGTTAAAAAGCACCAACGCCGGCTAGCTGGCCTAGATCAAAAAATATTGGGTTTGTAAATATTTCAACACCTTTTGGTATTCGGTCCGATTATAATCAAAATTAAAATGTTTACTTATTTTTATCGCTAGAATGTTAAACAACTCAAACATTCCAAATAGTGCGCCCCACATTTCGCTATAATTTGCTCCAACATAAGTAATTGTAAATTTTTCCCAAATCTCTGGCTCAATATACTCTTCAAGATATCTGCCATATGCCCCTAAGCTTTTCGAGTGATTCGTTCTAATACCTGTATGCCAAGTAAGCAATTTAATCAGTTCACCTCTTAGAATGTTTTCACTCATAAACTTTGCATACGTTAGCTCTTTACGACAAATCCCTTTTACTACATTTTGCGCACACCATAAAAATTCATTGCATCGCTCATAAAATAGTTTTGCAGACGGGGGTTTAGGTAAATAATCAGAATCATTTGGTTCGGGGAAATGCGTGAATTTATTTTCTTTATCGAGGATAACCTTAGTTTGGCTATCAATTGGGCGACCAAGATAATATGCCTTCTCCATAAAGGTCAAATCTATTCGATTGCCCTCCTCCAATAACATTAGAAATGTAAATTTTTTATTCTGTTTAAGCGAAATAGCATTCATTTCATCAGGTTTTTGCATAATGATAATCTTACCAAAAAAATCAATCCAACTTTGATCAGTAACAAACAAAGCCACATCATCGACCACATAAATAATATCGTAATCTTAATACTTATCTTGGGTTGCGCTTGGGCTGACACGGGAGCCATTTAAAACAGCAGCACGAATCCGAGTATCTTTTTTTGCAAAATCGACAATTTTATTTAGCATTTAAAGCACAAACTCCATCACATCATTAACTAAATCAACACCGTGCAGATTTACAGTTTGCCGCTTTGAGACCACAAATCCTTGGCTCTCGAAAAATGGCTTTGCAGTAATTGGAGTTACTCCCTAAAACCGAGCCACCGTTGTTAACCTACTTTATGCAAAATTACCTACAGGACACATTTCTAACCCCACCCGAGATGATCTTTAGCCGATAAAATTTTTTTATCGGCAAGGCAACTTTAGCTTAACTAAGATAAAGCGCCTTTAAGGAAAAAACAACCATTTAATTTTCAATATTCACGTCAATTCTATTTTTGTGATAATGCTCTTTTTTAAATGTACCTTTGAGAGATTTTTGACACTTTAGCCATAACATCAAATTTCAGTTGAGTTTTAAAATTTATGATGATCTTCTTAGCATACTCCAGTATTGAAAATGCATAAGGAAGCACTTATTAAATGATTCCTTTAATTTCTCTTGGTAAGCCTATGCGACAAAATTGCTTGATAGTTATGATACGACAAAGTCTCTTGCTGTATTATAATGTGTAATCGTCACGCCTTGATAGGCTACCTATAAAGTCATAAATTTGAATATAGTTTTAACTTTGATTGTTAAGTTATTTTACACTAATATAAAATTAATCATTTTTTATCTTTGATAGGGGTAATTATTTAGGCTCCCTACCAAGCTAATATCATGTTGCATACCAACAAACGAATTCTTTCAATTACTAAGGAATGGTAATTTCTATGGCGCTTATCGAACCTACTCCCCTTATCACTACTATTGTTCTTGGTATTAGTACTGCTTTTGTATGTGGCATGGTTGCTTCAAAATTACGCCTATCTCCTATTGTTGGCTACCTACTGGCAGGAATTTGTATTGGCCCGTATACCCCTGGATTTATTGCAAATTCGAAAATTGCTGCCCAATTTGCTGAGTTGGGTATAGTGCTATTGATGTTTGGTGTTGGCCTTCATTTCTCACTTAAAGATCTCATGGCCGTTAAAAAAATTGCCATTCCGGGTGCAATCGTGCAAATGAGTACAGCAACCGGGCTGGGTACATTATTAGCATATTACTGGGGATGGCCCTTTTCTAGCAGTCTATTATTCGGACTTGCCTTATCTGTAGCCAGTACCGTGGTACTGCTAAGAGCTTTAGAAGAAAGAAATATCATTAATACGATTAACGGACATATCGCGATTGGTTGGTTAATCGTAGAAGACATAGCTATTGTGCTTGCAATTGTTCTAATCCCTGCACTGGCAACCGGAGGGACACAAGCCTCTTCTGATCCCCAAGCACTGTTCATTTTGCTCGGAATTGCATTAGGCAAAATCGGATTATTTATTGCTATCATGCTTATTATCGGAAAACGCTTTCTTCCTTGGATTCTCGTAACCGTTGCAAATACAAAATCAAGAGAGCTTTTTACACTATCTGTATTTGTCGTGGCAGTCGGCATTGCATTCGGTGCCGCCCATCTTTTTAGTATCTCTTTTGCGTTAGGCGCCTTCTTTGCAGGCATGATAATCAAACAATCCGATTTTGCGCATGAAGTGACAGAAAAGGCATTACCTTTTCAAGACGCATTTGCAGTGCTTTTCTTTGTATCAGTTGGCATGCTTTTCGATCCTGCCACCCTGATTGAGCAACCCCTGCAGGTAGCACTTACTTTGTTAATTATTATGGTAGGCAAGTCAATTGCCGCCCTGGCTATCATATTACTTTTCCGATATCCCGCTAAAACAGCATTCACTGTCTCTGCTAGTTTGGCACAAATTGGTGAATTCTCTTTTATACTAGGTACCCTGGGCTTAAACTATGGTTTGCTTTCACACGAAGCCAACAATCTAATATTAGCAGCGGCACTGATTTCAATCACGCTTAACCCAATACTTTTTAAATTATTAGATAAATTCTATGCTTACGCATCTAAGCATCCACGCTATTCACGCTGGATGGAAGAAGATACCAGTACTCTTAGCCATCTCTCCGACCACGAAAAATCCGAAATGAACGATTTTGTGATAATTGTCGGCTATGGGCGGGTTGGACAATACTTGCGTATCAAAATGAAAAATGCTGGTTTAGATTTTGTAGTAGTAGATCAAAATCAAGAAACTGTAGAACCTATTCGACAAAGTGGAGAACACGCTATTGTTGGCGATGCTAGGCATCGTGGAACGCTAGAAGAAGCGTTGATTGGCAAGGCTAGAGCAATTGTTGTCGCTGTTCCAGATATTTATGAAGCACAACGCATCGTAAAAATCGCACGCGAAATGAACCCTAATATTTCAATTTTGACAAGAGCACGTAATGATAAAGAATTCGATTTTTACAAAGAACAAAATGTAGAGCATGTAGTGATTGGTGTCAAAGAAATTGCAGCGCGCATGATGGAACAACTTCAAAAATATAAAATAACTTAACCTCTTCTCTCTACCCCAAAGGTAGTCCCTATGGTAAGGAGATATTTAACCGTCTCTTTACCATACTGGATTTTTACTTCACAGATATATAGGCAAAGAAATCAAAATATTTTTCTATTTTAATCTACTGTGCAAAACGCTCTATCTAAAATGCCATTAAACCACTGTGGTTTATTTGAGGGTTGACGCTATTTCTTGAGTATTATATGGTGCGCCAGCAGCCCTCACTCAACCATATGCTCTAATAGATAAACCTGAGTTTTTAATAGGGGCTGCCAAAGTATTCAGCAAACTATTTTCTAAAGAAAATAAGTTACCCTTTTAAATTATTGGTGAACTCAAATAGCATTAACTTTTATATTGCCTATTTTGGGATGACACGCATGGATTAAGCAAAGAGTAATTTATCGTTTTATAACTTCATAAATCATCTCAGTGCTAAACTGATCCTAACTTAATAACTCCTCTCCCTGTTCAACTCGTCCACCAAAGGTATCTCCTTAATATAGGTGTTAAAATGCGCTATCGTGCTCAACCTAATGCATCCAACAAGCCTTGTATTAGTGATCATTTGGAGTATCGAAAACTGTAATATCTAGTTCTTCTCTTTTGGCATACATTAAACATATCTTATCGTTATCTTGGCGCGAATACTCTTTAAATCCAACTTTTTTATAAGCTTTCACGGCTCTAATATTTTCTTTAGCGGGATCAATAAAAATAATTGTGTAATTTTTTGGAATTATTTCTTGAATAAATTGACGAATAATGGTTTTTCCTAATCCTTGTCCAATAAGCGTCAATTCGCCAATAAACAAATCAATGCCAACACTGGAATGGAGGTTAATATTTAGCTTAAGCGCATCAGCAAAACTTAACCCTTCAGGCATAGTAGTTTTAGCCAGGGGGTAATATTGAATAAAACCTATATTTTTTGAGTTAAGTTTGATAATAAAACTTGGCAAAAATTCTTCATCAATCAACCGCGGTTTATATTTGGCCTCAATATCAACCATTGACCAATTCTTTCTTTGGGCATACCATTGATTAATCTCAAAAAGTTTAAACCAATCAAAAATGTAGTTTAGATCATTAATCTCAAGAGGCTTAAAGTTTAAATTATGCTGTTTCAATATCTATCTCACCTTGTATCAACTTTAATAATTGCTTGATAACCTGCGCTATACCTGGTTAATTTATAAGTTATAAAAAAATAATATTACTTACTCACAAAAAATTAATTTATTGGTCATAATGTTAACTTAAATCAATAACTGTAATTCACATTGATACCTATTTTTGTTATATTTATTTTTAATGGCTTTATAGTTAAATCCTAATTTTACATAAAAATTTAAAGGATCTTTATCCGTCTCGGCTAAGATTTTATTAGGTTTAAAGTGATCTATTACATAATTAATTAATCTTGTTCTAATCCCTGTTTGCTGGAATTCTTCAAGCACGCTAATGTGTCTGATAATCAAGTGATTATTGTTATTTTTAACCCCAATAATACCAACTAATTTCTCTGCTAAAAAGCAACCTATCAAGTATTGATTAGCATTTATATAACTATTTAAACATTTTTCTATCTTTGCTGGACTGGGAAAACCTATACTTAATTTTATAATGTGTGAGAGCTCACAATAAGAGGGTTCTATACTTAATAAACTTCAAGATGCATGATTATTTTTACAAAATTTGAAAATTGTCATTCAGGGTACTATGCGTGATGGAGGAACTGATGCGATTTACCTTATTGCCCCGTGTGCATGCAAAAGAACCAGTTAATCGCTATTTTGAAAGTAGTGAAGCAATCGAGAAACAAACCGCAAATGCTGAAAAATTAGGAACGGAGAAATAATGAAAAACGTGCTGGTTTTATGCACTGGAAATTCCTGTCGTTCAGTTAT